>CEST01050416.1_pt1 | contig 24264 bp, 22 predicted proteins | sample 326921 | NCBI WGS metagenome assembly CEST01 (sample SAMEA2621509, study PRJEB7988) | marine metagenome | biome: marine biome (ENVO:00000447); feature: surface water layer (ENVO:00002042); material: "saline water (ENVO:00002010), including plankton (ENVO:xxxxxxxx)" | depth 5 m
CCAACTCCTTCAAGTTTAAAGCATTTTTCATAAATATTAGAGAAAAGCAAAAACTTATCAACTTTACCAGTCATTATTACTGAGAAAAAGGGCAAGTTTGAATATTGTTGTGCCAAGGTTTTAACCTTTAATTTTTGCGCAATCAGACATAGAGATTCAGATGTTGCTGACTCAGCAAAATAAACCAGTTTAATATTATATTTTTTTAAAAATTTTTCAAGGTTGATCGAATCGTAGTAAAGAAATAAAAGTTCTAACAAGTAATGTTTCACGTTTTCCCTAATGTGTTTGCGATATTTAAATCCCTTTATAAAAAAATTTAATACATGTTTTAAATTAGGTATTTGTGACACTGAGTGAATTGGAACTGAAAAAACATTGTTTACTTCTAATTTGATAAAATCTTCTGCGATAGGTATTTTAAAGCCTGATTTATAAAAACTATTGGCTTGAGATAGAATAAAGGTATTATGACTTGGATCGGTATTATTTCTATCGACCCAATTAGGTTCTCCTCTAAGACTTAAATCTTCTCTCAAAGTATTTGATTGAAAAGATAATAGACCTGGTAAATTTGTATTTAAGTTGATAATTTTTTTAAATGAAAGTTGATATGAAAATGCTTTAATAATTTGAGTAATAAAATAATATGTATAAGCTTTAAATAGTGTGAAAGGGAAAAAATCAATAGAACGATAAAAATCAATAGTAACAAGATTGTACTTTTGTTCTAAATCTGATGGATTAATTTTTTTAAGTTTTTTAATTATTAATAGAGGGTTTTTAGCATCACTAAGAGATTCAACGATCATTGATCTTAAAAATATGTAATACAAATCGTTATAAATTAACTTAGATAAAAACACATCAATTACTTTAGTGTCATAATCTGAAGGGAGAAATTTAAACAATAGTGCTGAGTAGTTGGAATTCTTTATTAAATCTACTGAAGCAGAGGAAGCTTCTCTAACTGACGCAATAGTAACTGTTTCTCCACGTAAGGTTTTTAAATGGCCAGCAAAAAAATCAATGATACTTAGCTTATAATTTAGTTTAGTTAAGAGCCAAAATAAAAACTTACTTTTTGAACTGCTTATTTGTTCTAAGATATAAATGTTTGATTTAGTTGATTTTCTTAAAAGATATATAAATGAACTAAAAGTTAATTCATCTAAGTAAAATTCATGATTAATTTTCATGTTTTAAAGTAGAAATAAATGAGTTAAAATAATTTATAATATTTTGTGTAGAGTCAACCGGTCTGAAAATAGAAAGAAAATTATTATATTTTAATTCTCTATCATTTTCGGATACTAGCATTAAGTCATCTGGCTTATTAATTATATGACAAAAATCCTCTAATCTAGGTTTTTGAAAATTATTTGACTTGAAATAAAAATTTAGAAACGAGATTCCATTTATGTCATCATCTTTTGGGAATGTTTCAAAAAAAGATTTTGGTAAATAGGAAAAGGATGGAATTTCATTTGCAACACATTTTAAAAGAGAAGTACTGAGATATGAGATAGATATATCTATATTAGGTATTATCGACTCTAAGGAGTTATATATAAAATAATCCTTAAAAATACCAATCTCTTTAAATTTTAAGTAATCGACATCTTGCGAATTAGGATGTAATTTAATAATACATTTATATTCGTTTATTTCAAGAAAATTAATTATATCTCTGATATCATTATAAATATTCTTGTAATTTAAATACAAAGGATTATTTGTGTTTATCATAATAATTAAGGCAATTTTTTTTGTTTTTTTCCACGGCTGTAAAAAAATAGTATTATCATATAAACCAAGATATTTTTTTTCGAATTGAGCGCAACCTAAAGATAATAATTTAACATTTTTATTAAGTTTACTCAAAGATAATTGTTCCAATTTAGTACTACATAAAAAATAATCAAATTCAAAAAAATAATTTTGATACCAGATAGGCCATGGCACCAAAGGAAACCCCACAAAGATTGCTTTACATTGCTTAGAATATTTATAAATAAAATTAATATCATTGCTAATACCTGTTACAAGATGATTAGACCCATAAATTAAACTTGAGCTATCACAATACATTTTAATTTTGCTGAAATCACTAAATCTCGAAATTACTTTAAGAATTATTTTGTTAAATATCTTATTCGCAGGTAGTATTTTTTTAAATAATCTTAGAACGTACAAATCTTCTCTATATATAACAGTAATATTCGCATTATCATTTAATAAAGGAAATTTATTTTGAATAACTTTTTCAAATTGAAAAATCCTAAGACAGATTATTTGAACTTTTGTTTTTCTTGAATACTCTAGTATTAAGGGCATTACAGAATCGAGTTCCACCGCGTACTGTGTAATACTGAAAAATGTTACAGGTTTATTCATTTGAAGAAATCTGAACTACGCATATCATCAATTTGGGTAAGATATCTATCTCCTAAGTCGCTTATCTCAGTGTTATTGAAACCAAAAAACATAATATCATTTAATTCTGCAGCCTCATAATCATTTATTGAGTCACCAATTAATACACAATGATCAGGCTTATAATTATTAATTTTTAATAACTCAGAAATCAGTTGGCTTTTGGGAGTTGGTGATCCGTCTATAGAATTGAAATATTGGGCTATTTCTAACTTCTCACACAAACAACGTAACTCTGTTCCATCTGAACCTGATACTATATGCATTAAATACTTATCATAGTTGTTTTTGATGAATTTCACTGTGTCTTTGATAAGTAAATTGGGATTAGATAATCTGTTTAATCTAATTTCAGAAAATGAATTTGTCAACAAATTCATTTTAGCATCCGTTAAATGTTCATTTAAAATATGATTATAAAAATATTTGAACTTGACATAACGCGAAAGACCTCCATTCATATTATGAAAGTTCAATAATTTTTCAATCTCATCTTTTGTGTGCTCTTGCAAAGCATGTCTAAACGCAACCTCTGTTTCAGAGTTAGAATTTAGAATAACACCATCAAAATCCCATAAAATAATTTTTTTCATTATTTAAAATAGCTTGTTTTTAAAGATCTGCTCAGATATTTTAAAATCGTCCTCCTCATCAATATCAAAGCCGTTGACTTTAGACAATTGATATAAATATGGGTTAGTGCCAATCCTATCCTTAAATCTCAAATAATTTTTAATAGACATTGCATAAAAGGCATGATTAATTTCATACAAGCCTTTTAAATCTTGCGTCCTTGGGTACCCATGATTTCGATCAAAATTTATTGTTTCCCTTTTTTCGCTATCCCAGAGAAAACTGTTACATTTTGACACACTCATTATAGAGTCAAAACCTTCTTCAAGTTTTAAAAAATATTTACTTATGGCATCTTCATAAATTTCCGGTCCCACAAAAGGAGTAGTTACGTGAAGCCAGAAAACATGACTAGTTTTTACGATTTTAGGCACATAATTGATCAGGTCCTTAACTTTAGTTGATGACAAACACAGACTTTCAGGTCTTTCATCAATTGTAATCCTAGAATCATTAAACGATTTTCCGATTTCAATCACTTTATTATCGTTGGTAGAAAGAATTATATTTATAGTATATTTTAACTCTAATAATTGCTTTAATTTAAGAAAGAGTAATCCGCCGTTGATACCAGCAAAATCTTTGGTATTTTTATCAATAACTCGCTCGCTACCACTTCGACAAGGTAAAAAAAATGTAATATCGTAATCCATTAATGCTATAATTTTGAGAATATAGAACCACTATTTAATTCATCATAATATGATAAAGTTAAAGAGCTCAATTTTTGCTTCGAAAATTCTTTAAACATCTTGAAAAGATATTGATTTTCTATCGATAATTCCTGCTGATTATTATCAATATTTTTATTCAAATAGCCATCATAACCTACGATTTCTATAAGCGCTGGATCAATTTCAAGCGCAGTTTGCAAGGCAATGGCCGTGTGTGCATCTTTAAACTTATCAGTAAACGTTATTTGATTTAATTCATAAGTTTTCTCATTAAGATTAACTGGTATATATGTGCCCATTTTTCTAGGATAAACAGGTAATACACAACATGTGTTTTCAGGGATATTTCCATCAATAAAAATATTTTCCATGCGAAAACCTTCATTTCCAATTAAACAAAATACTTGCTGGTTATCGATGTTTTTAAAAGCTAGTGCATTTTTTGAACTCGCATGTATTACAAAAATATTCGGATTTTGCTTTAAATACTTTTGGATTGCAAAACTATGTTCAACTACTGAGGGCCCCCCTCCAACTATCAGGACATTTTTACACGATTTAAATTTATTACCAAAAGACGGCAGTTTACTCTGATTGTCTTTCAAACCTTTAAATTGGTTTTGCAAAGTTCTTATTATACTATTGAAGGAGTACGCTCGTTTAGTTACCAAATCCATGACCTGTTTTTGAGGTGATGAATTTGCCCCAGAAACCATATAAGGCAAATTAGTTCCCCACAAGTATTGACTTTGAATATTTGCAAAGACATCAACCACATTAGATAGGTGATTGTAATCAAAATCTAAAACACCCTTAGCGTTTAGTACTGTTAGTAGGAGTTCTGTTTTTAAGTTACCCGCACCTCTTCCCATTCCAGTAATGGTTGCATCTACAATATCAACTCCATTTTCGATTGCTGTTAAGGTATTTATTAATCCTAACTCTATATTATTATGTCCGTGAAAACCCAAAGGAACGTTTGTTTGTGTTTTTACAATTTTAATTATATCAATTACTTCATCAGGGTAGATACTTCCATATGAATCAACCATGTATAGATAATCAATCTTATCATTTAATGAGGATAATTTTTCCAAAAAATCAGGTTTTTTTTTCCAAATTGACATATACATTATGTTAAATCCAATTTCAAAACCATACGCTTTTATCTCAATTGCCAATGCTAACGCTCTCTTTAAATTATCAGGGTCAACTGCAACTCGAATCATATCTACTAATCCAACAATCTCTTTCAAAAGATAATCTAAATCATAACTAGCGATATCCTTTTCATTAAGCATAATCGCTATTTTTTTTTCGCTATTTTTTTTTATTTCCTTCAGCACATAAACCGGCGAATAGAAAAACTCGCCATGGTAATCTGACTTAGGCTTTGAACGATAGCCCATTTCAATATAATCAACGGGTAAATTATTTAGCGAATCAATATATGTATCTAATGTACTTTTATTAAAGTCCCAATTAGTATAGTAACCTCCATCTCTAAAAGTACAGTCCAGTATTTTCATTTTTCATTTTTTATAATTAACTATTTGAAACTATTTATAAACTCCAATTACTGAATGCGTCGCCAAATTTGCTATATCTCCCATTTCCGAACCATTAAATTCTTCACCATTTAAGTATTTTTCAACGATACTATTGATGTAATCTAAATTAAATATTTCAGGACTTAACGAATTTATAAAATCTCCTTGTTTCAAAGCTTGTTGAAAAACTTGTTTAAAAGATGAGCCAAATAGAATTTCACTTAAGTGATTGAATGTTGGATCTATATCGTAAATATAAGAATGAGGGCCCTCTTGTAAATGATATGGGTAATCAATTTTGTTTCTCAACATCCATTTTAAAGGGAACTTTGTATTGTTAAAGTCTAAGCCTCTTCCCCAACTTTCCGGCATTCCAGAAAGAAAATCAATTAATCCTTTGTCATGAAACGGAATAACACAATTTAAACCATGTTCTTCAGCGGTATAACCCAACGTAGATACGGTCGATCCTTGCCAATGAAATGAATTGTATAATTGAAGTAAGTTTGAGTATAAGGTATCTTGACTTAAATTCCCAGCAGCATCTTTTAAATAGACTTCTTCAAACTCATTTAAATAACTCTGAGCTCCCTTTTTGGTTAACATTTTTGTGTTATCAATAGAATATAGTGGTATTCTACCGCCTCGTAGAAAAAAGTTAGATAAAAATTGTAAATGAATTTCCTTTTCAGTTTTTTTTAATGGCTCAAACTTAGTAGACGTATTAATTTGCATAAATATTTTCCATATTGGATCATTTTCATGCGCTCCTCTAACCATTTCCTTTAAGAAAGTAGGTCCAAAAAGATAAGAAGCCATTTTATCACTGTATTCTCTGAAATCTTGGGAAGGTGCATGAAATATAGTAGCATATTGAGAAAATCCTAAATTATGAGCGCCATCACTCATTTCTCCTGCAAAAATTGTCTCTCCACCACTAGCTATCTTAGCCGTTTCTTCTGCCAACCTCCAATGGTTTACAGATGTCATATTAGCAAATTGATGAGAGCGGAATAGAGTACTTGATCTTTTAATTATTTTCTGTGCATCTTTTCTATAATCTAATTCAATAACATCAATTTTCACACCATAATAATCCGCTATTGCCAGTGCTTTATCAATTTCAATTTGGTTTATAACTCCACTTCTTTCAGAATACCTCATTCTTCCAATAATACATCTAGTTTTATCTTTACCAAATAGATGGACTAATACAGCTAATATAGACGTTGAATCCCAACCTGAGGAAAGGTAAACAATGTTACCATTATCACTTGCTCGAGCTCTGACTGCTTCCAAAAACAAATCAGTATACTCTTCAAGCTTATCTTCCGAATATTTGGGTTCTGTACTTTTAGCAATAAAGTCTCTTTTTATAATCTCTGAATTGCCATTTATGATTTTAAACCCTTCATTTACTCCTAATCTAGAAACATCTTTATATATGGTATGTTTTTTTGCAGGCCTACTTCCATACACTGTTAAACTATGAGCTAACCCTAACTGATCGAATTCTCCTCCGGACTTAGCAATTGGCAATAAACTTAGATCGCTTGATAGGATTACTTTTTCGCAAGAACTTTGTTGATAAACTTCAAGTGTTCCAAAGTTATCAGACCAGACTTCACTTAGACCGATTTCAGAAATCTTAATGATTACAAACCTTCCTTCGACCTCAGGAATTAAATTGAAATCCTCCAGTATTTTTAAACCACTTTTATCCTTGGAAACCTTTTGGATTTTATCATTCTTTCTAATTCCAATTATATTACCTAAAATAAAAAATTGTTCATTTTTAACGTTTCTCCAACTGTAATAGGGGTCTGAATGATAAAACGTCGTATTTCCTATTGAAACTTTATTATTCGCTGAATTAGGAGCCAATAATTGCTCGCCTTCTGAGTTTGATTTTGAAATTAATACGAAGTTTGTCATTGTTTTTTTTCAAAATTGATTAAGTCTAAATTAAGTCTATCTCCTTTTTTTAGATCTTTATTAACAGTCTTACCGATTACTTCATAGAAATATTTTGGATGTAATCCAAAACTTGGTCTGACTGATTTAATGTTACCTTCTGTTAAGACGCTACCTGCTTTTATGTCATTTGAAACATATAAGGAACGTCCATATCTTCTACCTGAAATTTGCTTTGGTGATAGTTCATAACTTTCAATTCCCATAATCGTCTCAGCTCTTCTGACTTCATCCACTAGCATTTTAAATTCTTGTTCATTGATAGAAAACGAAGAGTCTGGTCCGCCTACTTTATCATTTAATTTAAAATGTTTTTCAATAACTGATGCACCATTAGCAATTGCTAATATTGGCACCAAATTACCTATTGTATGATCAGAAAGCCCAATTTTAACATTAAAGTCTCTAGCAAACTTTTGCATCATTAGCAAATTTGCTTCTTCAATTGGTGCAGGATAAGAAGATGTACATTTTAATATTGTAATATTATTATTTCCTTCCTTTCTACATGTTTCGACAGCTAATTTAATGTCATCAAATGTTGCTATACCAGTTGACATTATTATTGGTTTTTGCTTTTTGGCTATATATTGAATTAAAGGTATATCAGCTATTTCAAAAGATGCTACTTTATATATTGGACAATGCAGCTCTTCTAGAAAGTCGACCGCTGTAGTATCAAAAGGAGTTGAAAAACAGATTAGTCCTTCTTCCCTGGCAAGGTCAAATAATTCTTTGTGCCATTCCCAAGGCAACGAGGCCTCTTGATATAGATCGTGCAAGAATTTACCGTCCCAAATAGTTCCCCCTTGTACTTTAAAGTCATCATTTGAGCAATTAAGAGTAATTGTTTCAGGTTTATATGTTTGCATCTTAACTGCATCTGCTCCCGCTCTTTTTGCAGCTCTAATAGTCTCTTTGGCTATTTCGAGATCACCGTCATGATTCGCAGAAATTTCAGCGATCATCATACATTTACTATTCATTATTTTACACTTTATTTAAGACTGTTAATTTGAACTAAAGGTTGAATTCAGCATTTGATATATTCACTGAAACCTTTGTAAAACTTACTTCCCACACTCGGTTGAATATAAGGTTCTAACTTTTCCCCGAATAAATCTTTAACCGACCATTCCAAATCTTTAAAACCAAATAAGTGTCTAAACAATACTGTGCTTGAAAATCTAGGATTAATTTCAAAAATTTTGGGTAAATTACCACTGATACGCAACTGGACATTAATGCTTCCTATTAACTGTAATTCATCCGCTAAAGTATCTAAGAGGGCAGTTATCGCATTGTTTTCAATAACCTCACCATACCCACTGTAGCCGCCGGTTAATTCTCTTTGCAGAATAATTGTACGAACTTCTCCTTTTCCGCTTCTATAAAGACCACAAGTATATTCCCCATTTTTGTCATCTATCAATTCTTGAACTACATAATTGCTACTACCGTTTTTGGTGTAAAATATAAACTCCTCCATAGAATTAATCCTATGAATTTCTTTACTACCTGATCCAACTCTAGATTTTAAAATAACAGGCCATTTATCAATTTTCATTGATCTGTTTGCTAAGAGGGTTTTAGGAAAAGGCAAGTTTTTATTTTTCAAAAATTCAGCAGTTGCAAATTTATCAAATCCGATTCGCAACGATAGTCCAGAGGCAATAATCATTTTCGCACTCCCTACTCTTACTAAAATGTTTTGCTCTGAAAAAAATCTCAATTCCGGTTCTGAAACTGGGATAATCAAATCGATATCATGCTTGCTAATAAACAACTCTAAGCTGTATAGATAATTAGGGTGCGTTACAGGTAACCCTATCGAAAAATTTGAATAAACAAATTGTCCAGCATTTCTATTTGAAATATCAATTCCATACAACTTACCAATGAAATTGGATTTTATTAATATTTTTCCTACGCTTTGACCAATGTCTCCACCACAACCAGTTACTAATATATTTAACGTTTTATTCATACAATTATTTTCTCTTCAATATGTCACTTAAATATTTAATTCCAGGATCTTTATCTGAAACTTCTTTCAGTAGATTCTCAATACTATAATCAGTGCTAAAAAACTGAAAACATGAGTTATTAGTATTCAAAATACACCATGAAGCTTTTCCCCCAGTTTGTCTCGACTGACCAACTGAACCTGGGTTTAGCAAAATACTGTTTGCATTGACAATTGCGAATGAGTGATGAGAATGTCCAATTAATACAAAATTAAAAGATTTAATATCACATTTATTAAGGATTTCGCTACTGCTATCTGGATATATGTAAAAACCATTTGACCATGGACTTCCATGACACATTAATAACGATAATTCATCGATTTTTAGTGCCTTTGTCTCAGGTAAATCAAATAAATAATTTAATTGTTTTTGCGTTAACTTATTTATAGCTTCTTGATGGCCACTGCCATATTTCAATCTTATTGACTCGCTTAACGCAGAATCTTCAATTAAGTCTTCTAGAATTCTTTCGTGATTTCCTCTAATCATATCAAAACTCCAATGTGAAAGAAGGTTTAGTATTTTATCAGGATGATAATAATAACCAACAATATCTCCAAGAATTAATAGATGATCTACAGATTCTTTTTTAGCTTTTTGCAATACTGAAAATAGAGCATCATAATTACCATGAATGTCTGAAATGATACCAATCTTCATTTTTTATTAATTTTTGAAAGCTCTCTATTTAAAGCTCCTTCAAATGTATTTTTCGTCGGATGAAGATTATGATATTTATTGCTGTCAACAATAAAATCATAATTCGAGCTAAATGGAGTGGCTGTTGATTCAATCGACGAATTAATAAATGATTCGATTTTAATGTCGAAATAGGCACAGTACAATTTAATTAAGTTTAACTCACTTATCGCATCATAGGATACATTAAAAATTCCATGTTTTTCATTCTTAATAAAATTAACAATAGAATTTGCAGCTTCAGATGTAAATATATAAGAACTTTTGCTGTTAATATTAATGGGATTTATTTGACTCCGATTTTTTATTTTATCGATATAGAAATTTGTTCTATTCGTGTAATCATTATCTCCTAGAATAATTGGATATCTAAGAATTACTAGTTTATTGTTACTATAGTTTTTAATACAGTAACTTTCCATATCTCGTTTACCCTCTGAATATGTCACGTCAGGTCTATCTAAAATTGAATTTTTATAGTAGAGGGGTTTAAAACTCGATTCTTTAAATATAGAATCACAATCTATATCAGTTGGCAGGGCATAGGTATAAACAGTTGATATTAAAATTAATTTAGGTATTTTAATTTGTTTGCTTATCGAATTTAATAAAATTTCGGAATCCAATCCAGAATAGTTTATGAAGTCTATAACAACATCAAATTGATTATCAATGAATAACTTATTTAAATCATTTTGACTTTTTCGGTCAATTTTTATAAAATTATCAACTTCAATTCTTTTCCTTGAGGCCACAAAAAAAATTATTTTGCTTTTATCTAAAATCTTTATTAATTCTAAACCTAAATATTTTGTGCCTCCAATTACTAAAACATTTTTCATAAATTATAGACCTATTCTAAATTTACTATGTATAATAATATCTTTAAAGTTTCCGTTTAGGCAAACATGTTTTTTCAAAACTGCTTCCTTGAGCCAACTTTCTTTTTCTAGAACTTCATAAAGCTTTGGTCTTAAATCAAACGCGTATGTAAAAATCTTAAATAATTTTATCTCTTTAAATGCAACTTGTTCAATTAAACCTAAAAAAAATTTCCAATGAAGTGAAAAATATTCATTCTCCAACTCTGTACACATTATAAACGATATTTCAGCATTTTTGTCAATCCAATTTATGTGCACTAAACCACCGTATCCAATACATTTTTGCCCCTCGAGATAAGAAAACAAAAGCTGATTAGGTTGTTGTTTTTTAAATAAAATATTAATAACGTTATTAAAATAAGCTTCTTGATCTATTTCAGTTAGTGGCGTATCTTGTCTCAAGTGATACATTTGCTCATTCCTCCATTTTAAGATATCCATTCGATCTTTATATCTAATAGGAACTATGGAATATTGATCTTTAGAAAACGATTGATTCTTTAAAACTTTATAAGTATTCACTTTTATTATTAGTTTAATCTTTTAAATCCAGAATGACTAACGGGTCCTTCTAAGATTGAATTAACATCTAATTCTTCAGACTCACACTTACTGATAGTTTTATAAATATCACTCAATCCATTTAAATACAAATCTAAATGTTCATCAGTATGCTCCGTACAAGCATAAAAATTAGTGCTAGCCAAAAATCCTTTTTTAAGCATCTCTTGAGTAATCAATGTCTTATAAGATAGAGCATTATCACAATTAAATGAATATGTAGTCATGGCTGCTATTCCAGAAACTGTAATATCCAAGTTATTCTGTTTAGCAAGCTGCAACCATCCTTGCTGCATTTTGATTCCGGTTTCAGTGATTTTTTTCCATGATTCTTCTCTTTCCATTACCTTCAATGTAGCAATTGCAGCAGAAGGACCAATTCGTTCCGTCCAAAAAGTACTGCTTATGAATGTGGTTTGAGCAGCTTCCATAACAGATTTTTTTCCAACAACAGCAGTCAGTGCATAGCCATTTCCGATAGTTTTACCAAACATTGCCATATCTGGCTCAATATTAAATTTCTGGAAAATACCACCATATACCTCTCTAAATCCAGAGGAACATTCATCGAATATTAAAACAATATTCTTTTGAGTTGCTAAATCTCTTACTTTTTGTAAAAAATTATCTTTAGGAACAAAGTTTCTTAGAACCTCCATTTTTATTACTCCAATATCGTTATTCTCTACAATATCTAATAACTCCTCATAATTATTGTAATGAAACGGAAATACACTGTTTCTTAAATTTTTTGGAACTCCTTTAGTACTTAATCCCGGTATTAAATGTCCAGATAAATCGTCTCCACCGTTATGATTTGCAGATAAATACCAATCATGCCATCCATGGTAACCACATATAGCTACATTGTCTTTTCCCGATGCTGCTCTGGCAATTCTAATTGCAATCGCATTCGCTTCTCCTCCTGACCTAGCAAATCTAACCATATCGGCCCATGGATTAATTTCAATCAACTTCTCTGCCAAATAAACCTCTTCTGGACAGTTTAAAGAGCTCATGTTACCTTTTTTGACGGTTTCTAAAACTGCATTATCAACCTCATCGTTTCCATATCCAAGAGAATTTGTTCCAATCCCCATGATTGACATGTCTATTAGTTTATTTCCATCTAGGTCCCATACATTACAACCTTTAGCCTTTGAAAAGTAAGCAGGCCAATGATCCGGCAAAAACATTTCTGGACGTTTAGAAAGTAGCATGGTACCACCTGGTATTAATGCTTTAGCTTTTTTATATAACTCTTGCCCTTTTCCCATATTATAAATACATTGTTTGGTATCCAGTCTCTGTCAATGGATATATTAATTCCTTCAATTCGTTTCTACTATCTAAATACTTAACTAACTCCAACACAGGGATTCTGGGAGCCAAATGTTTAAATTTATTGTAAAGTATTCTACAGACTACTAGATCTTCGGGGTTATCTACAGTTAATCTTAAATCTTTTCTAATAAGTTCTTCTAAAGGATTAGGTTTTGCAACCTTAAACTGACTAAGATTTTCCCTTATATACAAAGTACATAATTCAGATCTATGCTTATCATCACCCATTAAATGCGATTTTTGTAGGGCCACTAAAGACAATATTTCAAAGCCAGCACCATCTACGATATGGTCATAAAAAGTTGCATCTAATTTATTTTTTGTGTGATTATTCCAGAGCTCTTCGACAGGTTCAAAAAACAGAAATGGGGATTCACTGGTTACTCTAAATATGTCAGTTGCTTTACAAAGTTCACCACAGCTAATTAATCGTGACAGAACATCTTCTTCATGTCCCAAAATGTATTTTATTTTATGGTCTTTAGCTATTTCTATGAATATTTCATTTTCTATTCCCTCCGATATACCAAGCACAACCTCGTCAATACACGATATAGATTTTAAACAAGAAATCACATTATCAATTATTCGAATTCCATTCTCAATATCTAAATTTTGAACAGGCTTTCCATAAAGTCTAGTTCCTTGATTTCTACACGCTAGAGCTGCAACTAACTTTTTTTTCATTTTATACTATTATGGTTAATAGCTTTATTCATTTCCAAATCTTCCATAAGTATTTTATCATAAACTAAACCAATGTCGTAAATAACATTCTCAGCAGCAGTTCTTTTTAAAACTAGATTCTTTGAAGTAAGCACAGTTCCCTTTTTAAGATCAATTGATGAAGTCACATGCCTTCTAATCATTTTTCTATAGTCTTTTTCTGAGTTACTCATCCCGAAATCATCAGAACTAACAGTATGTCCTAATGCCAAAAAACAATTTCGTATCGTTTTAGTAAAGTCATCAAATTCATCTGCATTTAACGCAGATTCATGATCTTCCATTTTCATGATTTTGCCCAATGTTAAATGTTTTTCTATGACAGTAGCCCCTGCTCCAACAGCAGTAGCTGCTAAAGCAATTCCTAAACTCGAATTAGGATCAGGATGATCTGCAAATCCAATTTCAACATTGTTATTTTTTTTATACAAGTACTCTTTTAAATAGCTCACTCTGGAAATTTGGTTATCATTATTTGGAGTAGGATAAGATTGAAATCCTAATAACAATACTATATTTTTACTTTTCAAAATTGAAATAGCCAATTCAATTTCCTTTAGATTTGAACCACCTACACCTAAGTAGACGTTTTTTATATTACTCTCAGCAACTTCGTTAAGCAATCCAATATTTGTTGTATCCGTTCCATGTAACTTCACTCCTTTAATACCAATTTTTTGACATAAATTCAAACTCTTAGTTCCAAAAATATCAAAATTCAGTTCGATGTTGAGTTCATTAGAATATTCAAACAGTTCTTTCCAACTACTATCAGGCATTTCTAGACCCTTAAATAATTTATAATGTAAGTAGTCTGGCGTTGCTAATTCATCAGCATAAACTAATTGGAGTTTGGCTATATCTGCACCCGATGAAGCCGCTGCGTTTACAAGGAGTTTCGCCTTAGTTAAATTGCCTTCAAAACCTTGTGCTAACTCTGCTATAATTTTCATTTTCATTTTTTTACCAGTTAATAGGGCTTAAAAGGTGGCACTCTTTAACCTTTATTTTATTAATTAATTCATTCAAATTACTATTTACTTTCCAATTTTTTATCATTTTAATATTTTGATCTAGTTGGTTTGATGAATCAACACCAATTATTATTTTATCTATATATTGATTCTGATTAACAAAATTTAAAGCTAATTCCCCGATTGAAACATTCAATTCTCTACATATAGAATCAATACTGTCCAAATATTTTTTTAAAGGCATTAATTTCTTTGGTAAATTTTTACTGTCCATAAAATATAAGCCTTGTAAAAAAACCGAACGTACATGAATCTCAACTCCCATTTCCTTCAAATCCTTAAAATACTTTTCGAATTTTCTGTCTAATAAACTATACGGTAACTGAACAATATCTGGAATAAATCCTTTATCTAATAAATAGTCCATATGCTTTGTGCTATAGATCGAAAAGCCGATTTTTTCTAATTTTTTTAAATTTCTAAATTCAATTAAAGTACTCCATAAGCTATGGTTATTAATCAAATTGTCTGCATTGTGAAATAAAAATCCGTAAACACTTTTAACCTTTAACGAAGATAAAGATGCTAAAATTGAAGAAGTCAATTCTTGACTAGTTTTAACATTATCCGATTTCGTAATAATATCGAATCTATTATTAGATAACTTAGCAATTCTTTCTTCAGAATTACCATAAGAAATTGATGTATCTAAGTATTTAATGTTATTCCGAATTGATAAATCAAATATATTTGAAACATCAACATCACTTGGAATTCCATTATTATTATTTACACCGTAGTTTATACCAAATTGCACCGTTCCTATCGTAAGCTTCATTTTGTTGTGTCCAATTAATTAAGAAAATATTTCCTAGCGATTAATTCTAGCCCATTTCCAGATGTTTTAGCAATATCTCGGTCGAACTATTAATCATACTTTAATTTGACAATATCTCAGTCATATTCAAAAAAGTCAAAAACCTTTTTCTTTTATCCATCCATTCTTCTTTTAATAAACCGTACCGAACAACATCACATTTGCCACCATCATTAAGCGGAAAAATTTTTCTTATTACGCCTTCTCTTTTAAAACCGATTGACTCCAATGTATGACATGATTTAAAGTTTTCTGATGCAGCACTCGCACTAATTCTCTCAATGATATCAAAAGAAAATATAAACTCAATGAAAGATATCATTACTTCAGCACCAATTCCAATGGATCTAGACGTCATATCACCTATCATAATTCCAAAATCTACAGAACCATTATTATTAGTATTGAAACTAGTAATAGTTAAATTGCCGATATGGCTGTTTGTATCTCTATCAAAAATTGAAAACATATCGCAATTAGTAACGCTTCGCAACGAATTTATATAGTCAACTGCTTTGATTTCAGTTTGCTCTAAATGCCTGGTTTCTAGAAATTTATTTACTTTGTCATCATTTAGCCACGATATATATTTTTGCTTGATCTCATTATGTGTTATGGGTTTGATAATAGTAGACCTTGTTGTTATCGTCTGACTGTAGTTAGATTTACTTATTATATGAGTCATAAAATTAAATTATATTGATATATCATGTTCATATCCATTACCCGATTTTCTTAGAAAATCAAATATTCGATCAGAGACATGTCTAACTGTCATCAATTCACTAAAGTCATTTCTAAATCCATCTATTAGACGTTCATCCATTTTTAATGTGTGCGGAGTTAACATAAAAGAAGGCGAAATTGTATTTGACGTTATATTGTATTTAACGTTTTCTAGTTCCCATACTTTAGCTAACCCTTTCAAATAATTTTTATTTGATATGTATATAGAAGACCCTATTGTAGGTGAATCTAAAAAGGAGGAAAGTATGGTAATAATTTTACCAGATTTTTTACTTCTAAAGTGCTTAATTGCCTCTTGCGTTATGAGTATCGTTGGAATTACATTATTCTTAAATTCTTCGACAAAAATGGTCTCATCAATTTTATGAAAATTTCTATCTAAGAAAGTGCCTGGTAGCAACGGATTTTTAGGCCAAGAATAATAATTATTAATAAGGAGACTAATATCTAATTTTCTGAAATTACTAAGAAATATATTTAGCTCTGAATCGCTTGTAAAGTCACACTTTATAGATGTGGAATTAGCATATTTAGAACAGATATCCTTAGATCTTTCAACTGAATTATTATATGTAAAATATATGTGATTATTTCTATCTGAGCACAATTTTTCAACAATAGATTTTCCCAGACCTGAAGAACCTCCTGTAACTAATATATTCATTTGGTATATAAAATTATATTAATTTAATTTTTATAATTCCTTTCGAGATAATTTCCCCTAGTTGATTAATGAAATTGAAGTCAAATTCAATTAAATTGACAGATTCAAAGATTCCAATGATCTTAACCCTTAGATTTAATCTATCATTTATGTACACGGGTTTTTTAAAATTAATCGTTTGAGACAAAATCATAACATCTTTCAACGGAAGACATTCTCCAACAAAATATGAAATGAAACAATTCTGTAGATTTCCATGAACTACACTGCGTTTAAAACCTTTTTCAATTGCAAATGTATCATCCGTGTGCAACGGGTTTCTGTCATTAGATGATTTTACGAAATCACGAATGACCTCACCGGAAATAACAAACTTTTCATCAAAAATATCGTCTACATTGAATTTTGAAATCATAATTTATCGTGAATTGCCGTAATCATTTCTCCAATATTTTTCCACTTTGATATTTCACTGGACAAAAACTTGAGCTGAAATGCTTTTTCTATTTCAACCACTAGCATAATGTGCGTTAGTGAATCCCATTCATCAATATCGTCAGCATTTTGCTCTTCCCTAATTAGAAGGTTATCATCTTCAATTACTTCCTGAAAAATAATGCATACTTTCTTAAAAATCTCTTCTCTTTTCATTTGAAACATTTTAATCGTCTTTGATATATGTTTTTCCTCTTTTGAAATTTTTCAAAGACATCGAATAATTATTACTTTCTTGTATAGAAAACCCTAAAGTGTGATACAAGTCTTTTACTAATGCGTTTTTATTGGTCTCTACATACTCTGACAATATCACTTTATATTTTTTTGCCTTTAAAACATTGCATATTGTATTAATTATATATTGCTCAAAAGATCGTTCTAATACTCTACAACTCATAGCCCAATTTTCAATGAATACTTCATCCTTTGATACACGTTTAATAATTAAGTAACTAACTATGCCGTGAGATCCAAATTTGTCTTTCAGATCAAATACATATCCAAAATAATTACTTGATGTCATGATTTTAACTAAATCCGACTGAGAATATCTAATAGTTCTAAGATTAAATTGATTTGATCTATTGGATAATTCGGAAACCCTTGGAATGTTGAATGAATCCAATTTGCTTAACTGCGATTTCATTCCAATTTTCGTCATGTAATCAGATAAGTCGGTCGAAAGATCTTTAAATTTAATTCTATCATTTTCTTTTTTATAAAACTCCGTTCTATCATTTGTTGATTTGGAGTAACTATTGACTTCAAAAAGATTTTGATTATATAAGTAACTTAAATAGTTGGAGGGGTCCTCAGGTAGATCAGGAACAGTAATACCAGGAATATTATCTCGAACAACATTTCTTTCAAAGCTATTGTCATCAATAAATACCATAGAATCAAACCCAATATTTAAAATTTTCTGGATTTTCTTTATATTATTAACCTTAGAATCCCAGTTGCACATAAAGACTGAGATATCATCAAGCTTTAGAATCATCTCTGGATGTTTTAAAAACACCTCTTTAGCAACTTCTTCCGTATTTTTTGAACAAACACATAATATTATTCCTCGTTCCTTTAACTTTTTTACCCATTGTTGAAATTCTTTAAATGCTTTTCCTATACCTAAATCTCCAATTTCGATCTTATCAATACCATCATCCCCAATTATTCCACCCCAAGTAGTATTATCCAAGTCTATAATAATACATTTATTAAAAATCGATTTTTTAGAACGAATCAAGTCAAATGTCTTTATTGCGACTTCATAATTACCCTCAATATTAAACACCATTGCGTAATTTATGTACAAGGAAGAGTCAAAAAAATTGGTGGACCCTATCAAATTATGAATAGAGGAAACGTCTAAAATTCGTACTTGGTCTAAATTTTTTAAGAAATCGCTTAATAAAAAATTAAGCTTTCGCAATTGAAAAATAAAGGAGTCTTCAATTAAAGATGAATAATTGCCAAATACGAAATCATTAATTTCATAAAAATTGAATAAAATAACCTCCTTATTCAAGCTTATTAATTTCTGTAAATAATCTGTAATTCGTTTAAATTGAACATCAGCAAAATGATTTTTTAGATTCGATTGATTAAATTTCTTAAGCAATGAATGAGTTGATTCGAAAATAATAGTTAAATCATGATTTTTTTTATGGAATTGTGATCCACTATTAAATACCTGTTGTTCAATCTGATCAATTGGAGCATCCCATATTTCCATATTTAATTTATTTTCTAAAGCCAGTGCTTTTATAAACTTTACTAAATATGGAGTTGAACTATCGGATAGAATCGATAAATCAAAGCTTTGAAACTTATTAATTTTAAACTTGTTTATGTTTTTTAATATTTCTTTAGAACTTTTCATTAAATTTTAATTAAAAAATTGTTTGAAAACCATCTGGATTCTCATTTCTATGATTTTTAATCAATGTTTTTTGCCTACTCAAAAAATTTAAAACACTTTCAATGACAAAATCTTGTTCCTCGTCTTTTAAAAGAGTGTGGATTGGTAGACTTAATGCTTCTCTGTAGTATTTCTCTGACTCAGGATAGTCTTCATTATTATAACCCATCTCTTCGTAAAATGGTTGCTGATAGACTGGTATATAATGCAAATTAACTAAAATACCTGCTTCTCGTAAGTAGGTAAATAAATTCAATTTATTCAAACCTTCAAATGAATTTTTTATCCTAATTATATATAGATGATATGATGAATAATTATCTTGATGCTGATAGGGAGTAATTAACGGCTTATCCGCAAAAGCGAAATCATACTTTTGAGCTATTGAATGTCTCTTTGATATAAATTCATCCAACCTATCTAACTGGCTAAGACCAAGGGCAGCGTTAATATCAGTCATTCTGTAATTAAAACCTAGTTCAATTTGTTGGTAATACCACGGACCATCAGATTTTTTGGTCATTTCATTTTCATGTCGAGTAATACCATGACTTCTATACAGACATAATCTATTTGCAATTTTAGGATCATTAGTCGTACACATACCACCTTCACCAGTCGTTATTATTTTAACAGGATGAAAGCTAAATACTGTAATATCACTGTACTTGCAGCTCCCTATCGGTTCGCCATTATACCTTCCTCCAATTCCATGAGAGGCATCTTCAATAATTTTAAAATTGTATTTTTTGGATAGTTTATAAATTTCTAGCATATCACATGACTGGCCTGACAAGTGAACTGGAATAATAATCTTGGGTAATTTATTTTGAGCTTTTGCAGTTTCTAATTTTTTTGTTAGAGCCGTTATAGAGATATTATATGTTTTAGGATCTATATCCACAAAATCGACCTTGGCTCCGCAGTATATTGCACAATTAGCCGAAGCAACGAATGTAATGGGACTTGTCCAAACAACATCATCCTTCTTTAAACCCAGAGCTAAACAAGAGATATGCAACGCTCCGGTTGCGCTACTAGCAGAAATGCCAAAGTCGGATTTTGTGTATTTAGCAACCGCTTTTTCGAATTGCCCGGTTACTGGTCCTTGAGTTAAGTAATCCGATTTTAATACTGTTACCACTGCATCAATATCCTTTTGAGAAATGTTTTGTCTACCGTAAGGAATGTTTTTTTGAATTGCTACCTCATTATCTAATTTTGGTCGTTGTTTTTTTAATTCTCTTAATTGTTCTTTTAAACTTTTTACAAAAACACCTTCATTATTCAGTTTTTCCGTAGATAGAGTCATGTTTCGTGGCCTGTCTACCAACTCTTTTCTATTTGACAAAATAGAAGAATAAATTAAATTGTCATCCAAATTAAATTCTTTAGCTAATAAATGCCCGAAATCTAGTTTTGAAATAGATTCATTCGAAACAACATTAAAAACACCTTTGGAATTCTTTTCAACTAATTTATTCACGGCATCTGCGAGCTCTGAAACTAAAATTGGATTATAATTCACATCAGAAAAAAGAGAAATCGAAATGTCGTTTTCTAAACTCGAGATTATATAGTCCGAAAATGACTTTTTATATGTTGGAGCCCATCCATAAAAATTGGTTCTAATGATTAACGCTTCTTCATTAGATAACATGACCTGTTTTTCACCTTCTAATTTTGTTTTAGCATAATTATTAAGTGGATTAGTTTTAGCGTTTTCATCGTTATTAATCGTTTTTCCATCAAATAAATGATCTGTTGAAATATGAACAAATTTAATACCCAATTTTTTTGAAACCTTAGAGGCCAATGAAGCATAATTTGTGTTAACCTTTAAGGCTTGATCAAAATTAATTTCGCAATTTTCAACATTAGTATATCCTATGCAATTAACAATTAAATTCAAATTCAATGAACTTATCTTTGCCGTTAGATGTTTTTCTGAATCAAGATCAAGTTTAACATTTGTGTAATTATCTGACTCCGGCAATTTATTGTGAACTCCTAAAAAAATTTCGCTATTATGCTCAATATGTTTAGACCAACAATGGGCTAAAAAACTAGAACCTCCTAAAAAAAGTATTTTCTTTTTCAATTTCCTATTAATTTAAATTACACCGAGAGACCCTTTTTTAGATTCAATCCAACTTGAAAGCTCTTCTTTAGTCATCCACTCAGAATTATTATCGGAACTGTAAATAAAGTCTTCAGCTACCGCTTTTCCATCTTTAATTCTATTTGGGTCTTTTGACCATTCATTTATAGCAGGAAGGATTTTAAAATGCTCATCATACTCATAAGTGTGGGCGGCGTCTTCACAGCCGATCATTTGTTCATGTATTTTTTCACCCGGTCTTATTCCAATAACTTTTTGAGAAAGATTGGGAGCAACCGATAGTGCAATGTCAGTTACCCTCATTGAAGGTATTTTTTTAACATATATTTCGCCACCAAGCATATCCTCAAAAGCGTGCCATACTAACTTTACTCCTTCCTCAAGAGTAATCATGAATCTAGTCATTCTTTTGTCTGTAATTGGTAGTTCGCCTTTTGAAATTTGAGATAAGAAAAAGGGAATCACTGATCCTCTTGACCCCATTACATTTCCATATCTTACAACAGAAAATGAGGTGCTGTGTGAGTTTGAAGATGAATTGTAAGCCACAAATAATTTATCAGACGCCAGCTTTGTTGCACCGTATAAATTAATTGGATTACTAGCCTTATCCGTTGAAAGTGCAACTACTTTTTTTATTCCTTTATCAATACACGCATCTATAACATTCATAGCACCATTGATATTGGTTTTGATACATTCAAATGGATTATACTCCGCTGTAGGTACAATTTTCGTAGCAGCTGCGTGGACAACATAATCAACCCCGTCTAATGCTCTTGATAGACGTTCTTTATCTCTAACATCTCCGATGACAAATTTGATTCTCGGGTCATGTTTCAATTCTGCTGCTAACGTCCATTGTTTCATCTCATCTCTAGAGTATATAATTAACTCTCTAGGGTTATACTTTTCCAGGGTCATTGGTATAAATGTCTTACCAAATGACCCTGTTCCTCCAGTTATTAATATTCTGCTATTCCTTAACATGTTATATTTTTTGCGTTATAATTAAAATTACAGTTATGATTATTTTAGGCCGGTAATCGATTAAATGGTCAGTGAAAATAACGAAATTTTTAACGCTACTTATTTATTGACTTAAAATTAATTTTGGACTCATTAAACTCTATTATTGTATCGCATTCAGAAAGCGTAGAGTGACGATGAGCTATCATTATTATAGTTTTGCGATTTTTAAACTTCAAAATAGAATTTATTATTGATTGTTCTGTCCTTGAATCCAAAGAGCTAGTTCCTTCGTCAAAAATAAGTAATTGTGGATCATGATATAAAGCCCTTGCTATTCCTATTCTTTGTCTTTGACCTCCAGACAATTTACCTCCCCCTTCACCAACATTACTGTAAATACCTTCACTCAAGGAATTAACAAAATTTAGCAATTCAGCATCTTCCAGAGCTTGCAATACTTTGTCGTCATCTATATTTTTATCATCCAAGCCAAATGCAATGTTATTTCTTAAACTTGTATCCGATAAATGAATAGTTTGTGGAACATAACCGATATTTTTCATCCATGCGGAAGTACTTTTATGTATGTCTTTTCCATCAATGGTTATATTCCCTGAACTTGGATGGAGAAATCCTATTAAATTATCAATAAAAGTGCTTTTGCCAGAACCACTTTCTCCAATTATTCCAACAAACGAACCAAATGAAATTTCCAAATTAACCTGGTCTATTGCATTAGTTGTAGTGTTTGGGTATGAATATGATAAGTTGCTGACTACAATAGGCATTTTTAAATTAAAAAGTGTGTCTACATCTATTTCTTTATAAAGTTTAAGTTTATTTAACTCTTTAAATAAAAAATCTATTGATACAGAACCATATTTTACAGCTTGTAAATTTGTAAGAATCCTATTACAAGAGGGAATTAACCTAAATGCAGCAAGTAAAAAAACACTTAACACAGCAACTAAATTATTAAGGTCTGCGCCATTATCGACACTGAGAATTATAAAAACCGAAAGACCCAAAACTGCCGTTAATTCAAAAAAGTGTCTAGGGAATTGCTGAATTACCTGTATTTTCTTAAGAACATTATAGTATGATACGTTTTTTGAACTAAATAGATTAACGAAAAATAACTCTTTGTTAAATAATTTTAATTCTTTAAATGCATTTAGTGATTGGATTAGAGTGAAAGTTCTATTTTGATCAAATTTTAATCTTTCAGTGCCAAGATTATAAATATAGTTTTTGGTTAAGAAATAAAAAATTAATGAAATAAGAATTAAAACACTTAGTACAGAAAAAGCACCAGAGGGCTCAACTAAAATCAGGGTAGTTATAATTGAAATACTTATTGCAACTTCCGTGATTAAAAAAAGCAAATTATTAATAAAACCTGTGAACTGAACAACTTCATTTGTGACGTTTCTTTGTAAATGCGCAGAATTTGTATTAACACTTTCAATATAGGGTTGCCTTATATAACCTTCAAAAATTTTGGCAGAAAGATGAGCAGAAAGTCCTTGTGAATAATCTGCTAATACCCAAGAAATATATATCAACAAAATAGTTTTAATCAAATATATTATTGCAAAAAATATCATAGCAAAAGAAATTATTTGATAATGGTCAATAATTCCATAATTAGATAAAAAGTCTACAACTGAAGGGTAATTATTAATTATTTCAGAATCTAGAATAATTGTAACTATAGGAAGTAATAAACCTAGACCCAAAGCTTCTAAAATCATAGACAAAAGCAAAAACAGAAATATAATGATAGTTCTATTTTTGTACCTCTTGGGAATAATCAGTTTTATTTTTTCTAGCATAATAGAATTAATTTTAATTTTTTACCTAGCTGCGTCATGTTATCTCGACTACCATCGCTAGCCTTTTTACTAAAAAATTTCTGTAGAGGTAAGTTGACTTACCTCTACAGAAATATTAATTAATATCTATAATGTTCAGGCTT
>CEST01041620.1_pt1 | contig 23674 bp, 25 predicted proteins | sample 326921 | NCBI WGS metagenome assembly CEST01 (sample SAMEA2621509, study PRJEB7988) | marine metagenome | biome: marine biome (ENVO:00000447); feature: surface water layer (ENVO:00002042); material: "saline water (ENVO:00002010), including plankton (ENVO:xxxxxxxx)" | depth 5 m
TGTCAGGCTGCGATGCTGGGATGTATACCAATTGCGCATATTCATGGAGGCGAGACGACTGAGGGTCTCATTGATGAAGCAGTGAGGCATTCCATCACTAAAATGTCACATTTACATTTTACCGCGACTGATGCGTATCGGAACAGAGTTATACAACTTGGCGAAATTCCTCAGAAAGTTTTTAATGTAGGCGCCCCCGGGATCGATAGCATTAAGTCTTTAAAGTTAATTGATCGCAACGCCTTAACCGGTTCCCTTGGGTTTGATGTTACGGGTCCATTTATTGTCGTTACTTATCACCCGGTTACTCTAAATAAAGACGGTGCTTTGATCGCATTAGAAAATTTACTATCTGTCCTAGCTACATACCCAAATTTAAACTTTATTATCACCTATCCTAATGCGGATACTCATAATCAGGGGCTAATTACCGCCCTAGAGGCATTTAAAAAAGAGCATTGTGATCAAGTGTTATTGGTGCGGTCGCTTGGGCAGTTGCGTTACCTTAGCTTACTCAAGCACTGCGAGGCCGTCATTGGGAACTCCTCAAGTGGTTTGATCGAAGCTCCGACTTTTCTTAAGCCGACCGTTAATATCGGTAACCGGCAGGGTGGTCGTATTTGTGGTGGTACTGTGATCAATAGCGATGAAGATGTACCATCCATTACGAAGGCTTTGATAAAGGCTTTGTCGAAAGATTTTAGAGAAAAATGTTTGAGTGAGCATAACCCTTATGGATCCGGGGGGAGCTCGGAAAGAATCTTAGATATTATTAAAAGCATTTCTCTTGATGACTTAGTTATGAAAAAATTCTATGACGTTAAGCCTCTATGACGTTAAGAATTGGTTTTATAGGTTGCGTTAAATCCAGCCGAGCGCTTTTAGAGGTGTTAATTAGTATGCCAGAGGTGGATGTGTGTGCGGTTGTTACTAAACAGGCATCAAAGGTTAATGCTGATTTCTCTGACCTGACCGATATTTGCCAATTGAATTCAATTCCTTATCATTATGAATCGGTTGATCAAAGAGGCTTATCAGCCGAATTCCTCGAGAATTATCAGTTAGATTTAATATATTGTTTTGGTTGGAGTTATTTGTTGGATGACACTGTTTTATCCATACCTAAGATAGGGGTAATCGGCTTTCACCCTGCGCAATTACCTAAAAATCGAGGACGCCATCCAATTATATGGGCTCTTGCTCTAGGCTTGAAGGAGACAGCATCAACGTTTTTCAAGATGGATTCTTTTGCAGATTCTGGCCCGATCATCAGCCAGCACATGGTTGACATTATGCCAGATGACAAAGCATCCGATCTGTACCAAAGAATTCTAGATATTGCTGCGGAGCAGGTAAGGACATTTACATTACAGTTTTTCAATCAGCAAGTTAGATTTATTATTCAAGATAACGCTGAAGCAACCTATTGGCGAAAAAGATATCGCTCGGATGGGCTAATCGATTGGAGAATGTCTGCTCAAGGAATATATAATTTGGTTAGAGCGCTTGCACCTCCTTATCCCTGCGCGGAATTCAAAATTGGTGATACTTATATCAAGGTTCCCAAGTGTTCAGTGGTACTTGGGAAACATCCAGAAAATATTGAGCCTGGATATATTTTGGCCAAAAGCTCTGACTCGCTATTGGTAAAAGTTGAAGGTTCAGACGCAGTATTGCTGGAAAAATTAGAAATTAATTTCGCGATTGTTGGAGATTACCTATGAAGACCGTTTTAGTTGTGGCGCCACATGCTGACGATGAAACCTTGGGGTGTGGCGGAACGCTCTTAAAGCTAAAAGCTGAAGGCTGTGAACTACATTGGTTGCTGGTGACAGAGATGACTGTTAATGGCGGTTTTTCTTCAGCGCAAGTGGATGAGCGGAATCATGAAATTAGTACCGTATCCCAAGGGTATGGATTTTCGCAGGTGCATCGCCTTGGGTTTCTGCCATCTCAATTAGATGTAATAGCCAAGTCTACATTGGTAGGTGCTATTAGTTCAGTAGTATCAAAGATCAGGCCGGAAATTGTTTACACAGTATTTCGCGATGATGCCCACAGTGATCATGAGGTGGTTTTCGATGCTGTTATTTCAGCTACTAAAATATTTCGCCATCCTTATGTTAAAAGAACTCTAGCATATGAAACACTCTCTGAGACAGATTTCTCATTGAAGCCCGGACTGACCGCATTTAGGCCCAACGTGTTTGTCAATATTGAAGACTATGTCGAAGAAAAAATTAATTTAATGAAAATTTTTCGCTCAGAGATTGGTGAGTTTCCGTTTCCCCGTAGTCCTAAGGCGATCGAAGCTTTGGCTTCACTTAGGGGTGTTCAGGCGGGATGTCTTAGCGCTGAAGCGTTTATGCTTTTAAAGGAGGTAGACTAATAATGTCTGTTTATGTGATTGCCGAGGCTGGAGTCAATCATAATGGGAGCATTGACCTGGCTTATAAGCTAATTGATTTAGCCGTCGAGGCAAACGCCGATGCCGTTAAATTTCAGACTTTTGTAGCAGATAGTCTAGTGACTAAGACTGCAAAGAAAGCTGGTTATCAAATGGATTCTGGCGATGCTGACGAAAGTCAATACTCTATGCTTAAGCGTCTAGAGCTTACCAAACCCCAATTTGCAGATTTACAAGGTTACTGCCACGCTAAGGGGATCGACTTCTTATCTACAGCTTTTGATCAAGTAAGTTTAGATTTTCTTTGTATAGATCTAAAGTTAGCCAAATTGAAAATCCCATCTGGCGAGTTGACTAATGCTCCTTTTGTCTTAGAGCATGCTAGAACGGGTTGTGATTTAATAGTGTCCACAGGTATGGCGGATATTGAAGACATCAAAGCCGCTCTTTCGGTCATTGCTTTTGGTTACATAACCAAACATGGTGAGGCGGATCCAAATATGTCGAACTTTGAGAAGGCATATTCGTCCTTTGAGGGTCAGAATCTGCTTACCAAAAAAGTAACGCTTTTGCATTGTACAACTGAGTATCCCACTCCTCTGGAGGATGTAAATTTACTTGCCATTGATTCTATGCGCCAATTTTTTGGGTTGGAGGTCGGTTATTCTGACCACACTCAGGGCATAATTGTACCCGTAGCAGCCGTTGCTTTGGGGGCGACAGTTATTGAGAAGCACTTTACATTAGATTGTTCCATGGAAGGGCCTGATCATAGCGCATCATTGGGGCCGAATGACTTAAAGGCCATGATAGTGGCTATCAGAGCCACAGAGCTAGCTTTGGGGTGTAGTGAAAAAAAGGTCACTGCGAGTGAGCTCCAAAATAGAAGTGTAATTAGAAAAAGTATTGTCGCTACGTCGGCTATCAAAAAGGGTGAACTTTACAGTTCAGCTAATATTGGAATAATGCGGCCGGGTACCGGATTATCACCCTATCGTTATTGGGAAATAATCGGTACCAGAGCAAATTTCGAGGTAGAGGTTGGGGAAACTATTGAATAAGTCGGTCATCATTCTGGGCGGCGGTGGGCACGCTTCTGTGCTTATTGAAATCTTGAGACTTATAGATTCCGATATCATCGGCATAGTGGACCCTTTTTTAGAGAAGGGTATTAAGGTCAAGGATATTACCGTAATTGGTTCTGATGATGCAGTTCTAGATTATCCCAATAGTGAGGTTGTGCTAGTTAATGCTCTTGGTCCTTTGCCAAAAAAATCAACTCGAGAAGCGCTGTCAACAAAGTTTATCAACCTTGGATACCAATTCCTTACTCTCATTCACCCTCGAGCCTACGTTGCGCCGTCAGCAAGAATCGAAGACGGTGCGCAAATTATGGCGGGTGCCTTAGTGCAGGCTCAAAGCCGCATTGGTAGGCTTAGTGTTGTCAATAGCGGCGCGATTATTGAGCACGATTGCAGTATTGGTGACCATGCTCACATAGCGCCGGGCGCTATTTTATGTGGCGGGGTTCAAGCTGCGGAAGGGGTTTTTATTGGATCTGGAGCTGTTGTTCTTGAAAATACATGTCTAGGTGCTAATTCAATTTTGGCGGCCGGGGTAACTTTAAGAAAAGATTTAGTGGAAAACGAAGTATTCTACGGGCATTAAATTGTTACTTGAAGTTTGTCTAATTAACGTTAGCTACTCTTACTGCTCGACAAGCGAAAATCCAGAGAGTGTTTTATAGATGATTGATAAAATTTTATTAAATCAAGCCATTTTGAATGTTGAATCAACCGTAAGGGATGCGATCTCTAGTCTAGAGTTGAGTGGCTTACAAGTGGTTATTGTTGTGAGTCACGATTCAATCTTGTTGGGCATGATAACTGATGGAGATATTCGTCGTGGCTTTATGCGAGGGCATGATCTAGATGCTAGAGTGGAAAATGTTATGGCCACTTCGCCGTTAGTTGTAGATATTACAACACCTCGACACGAGGCTGTTAAGTTAATGATAGAGCATAAAATTCATCATATACCTGTTGTTGATGGTGAATCTCGTCTTGTCGATATGTATTTGCTGGACGACATATATGCCAAAGTCAAATTTAACAATACTGTAGTGATAATGGCTGGTGGGTTCGGTAAAAGGCTCATGCCGCATACGAAGGACTGTCCCAAGCCAATGTTGCCCATTAATGGGAAGCCTATGTTGGAACACATCCTTGTTCGTGCAATTGCGCAGGGCTTTAGTAATTTTGTCATTTCTGTGTTTTATCTCCCTCATGTCATAAAAGATTACTTTAAAAATGGTGAAGCCTGGAATGTAACGATTTCGTATGTACAGGAGGAGTCGCCGCTAGGCACAGCTGGTGCATTATCGCTAATTCCTGAAAAACAAATGTATCCGCTGATTGTAACCAACGGAGACCTTCTGACTAATATTGGATATAAGGAAATCCTAGATCATCACTCTAAAATTGGCTCAAAAGCGACCATGGCGGTCAGAGATCATGAAATACAAAACCCTTTTGGTGTTGTCAATACCGAAGGATTCAGTATTACTGGGTTTGAAGAGAAACCAGTCTATCGTTCGTTGATTAATGCAGGGGTTTACGTATTAGATCCACTGGCCCTTGAAGCTTTGCCCAATGGAAGTGCCTGTGACATGCCAACTCTATTTGGGCGATTGCTCGAGGCTGGTCATTCGACGGCGGTTTTTCCTATGCACGAAAGTTGGTTGGATGTTGGGAGACCAGATGATCTAGAGTTGGCTACTAATACTGTTGATATAGGAAAATGATCAAAAATATGCCAAAGATTTTAGCAGTCATAACAGCTCGTGGTGGTTCGAAAGGATTGGTTAGAAAAAATATTTTAGATTTAGCTGGAATGCCTTTAATCGCTTGGACAATAAAGGCGGCAAAGCAATCCAAGTATATTGATAGAGTCGTTCTGTCATCGGACGATGACGAAATTATGGCAGTAGCTGAGCAATATGGTTGCGAGGTTCCTTTCCGGCGGCCTGCAACGTTAGCGAGTGACGACGCTTCTTCTTTGGATGTGCTTTTTCATGCAATAGAAGAAGTCCCAGGTTACGATTATGTGATTTTGCTTCAACCCACATCACCCCTTAGGACTTCTACTGATATAGACAATGCATTTGAAATGATGATGTCTTCTGGAGTCAACGGTTGTGTGTCAGTTTGTGAAGTAGCTAAAACACCGTTTTGGATGTATAGCTTGGATAGAAATAACGTGTTGAGCAGGCTACTGCCATTGCCCTTAGGTGGGCACCGCAGACAATCCCTTCCAGTCAGCTATGAACTTAATGGTGCCATGTACCTGGTCAAGATCGAATCACTGTACATTGATAAAAGCCTTATTCCTGAGAAAACAATTTCTTATGAAATGAGTCGAGAGAGGTCAATTGACATTGATTGTTTATTAGATTTACAAAAATGCGAAGACTACTTAGATGAGGAATCCCATGATTAAACGTGATGTAATTCAGCAATATAACTTACCCAAAGAAGTCCAGTTCTGTAAAAAGTGCGTGATCTCTAACCAACGGCCCAGGATTGTTTTTGATGAGAATGGTGTTTGCTCTGCCTGTAATTTTTCAGAGTATAAAAGAAATCACTTTGATTGGGATTTAAGGGAAAAAGAGCTCGTGGAATTGTGCGATAAATATCGAAAAAGTAATGGTGATTATGATGTAATTGTTCCTTGCAGTGGAGGTAAGGATGGAAGCTTTGTTGCACATCAGCTTAAATATAAATACGGAATGAATCCGTTAACTGTAACTTGGGCACCTTTGGTTCCAACTGAAATAGGACGGCGCAATCTTGACAGTTTCATCAAATCAGGATTTGATAATATTCTCGGCACTCCTAACGGCGCTGTAACCCGAAAATTAGCAAAGCTCGCTACCGAGCATTTAGGTGACCCTTTCCAGCCCTTCATTTACGGTCAGGCAAACTTTCCCATGCACATGGCCGTAAAATATAATGTTGAGTTAATCATGTATGGAGAGAATGGTGAGGTGGAATATGGAGGTGATATGAAAAATGCCTTCGTTCCAACGCGTGAGATTCAGGATCATGATAAGCATTATTTTTCGGGAATGCCCCCTGAGTTTTGGCTAGAACATGGTATTAGCGAAATTGATCTCAAGCCATTTATGGCTCCCAGCTATCAATCTTTGATGGATAATAATACGAGTATACATTTCTTTGGTTACTATAAATGCTGGGATCCGCAAGAGAATTATTACTATTGTCGAGAAAACTTAGGGTTTGAACCAAATACTGAGCGATCCGAAGGGACTTATTCAAAATATGCTAGCTTGGATGATAAGATTGATGGTTATCACTATCATCTTAGTGTTATTAAATTTGGGATAGGAAGAACTACGTCTGATGCGGCTCATGAAATTCGTGACGGCAAGATCACTAGAGAGGAGGGAGTTGCTCTCGTTAAAAGATTTGATGCGGAGTTCCCTACCAAATATTATTCTGATTTTCTTGAGTATTGTGATATTTCTGATGAACACTTCCAGGCTTTGATCGATAGTTGGCGATCTGAGCATCTTTGGGAAAAGACAGCAAAAGGTTGGGGATTGAAGCACGCTGTATGGCACGATGCCCATCTAGATGGACACTTATGAACACAAGAATTATAGCAAGATTAGATGTTAAGGGAACAAATCTTATAAAGGGAGTCCATTTGGAAGGGCTCCGTGTAATCGGGCCGGTCAATGACTATGCTCTGAAATACTACCAGCAGGGCGCTGATGAGCTAGTCTATATGGATATCGTTGCTAGTCTTTATGGGCGTAATAGCCTTACCAAAATAGTTAGTCTCGCGGCTAATGATATCTTCATACCGCTGACGGTTGGCGGTGGGATAAGATCAGTGGAAGATGTAAATGATCTTTTAAGAGCGGGGGCTGACAAAGTAGCTATTAATACCGCCTGTGTTCAAAATCCAGACTTGATTAAGCAAGTGTCCCGCAGATTCGGGTCTCAATGTATGGTGCTGTCAATTGAGGCAAAAAAAACTTCAGATCTCAAGTGGGAAGTGTATACCGATTGCGGTAGAGAGCGCACCAGCCTTGACGTTGTTGAATGGGCGAGGCGTGGCGAAGAGCTAGGCGCCGGAGAAATAATCCTAACGTCAATTGACCAGGAAGGAACAGAGCGTGGATATGATTGCGAGCTAATTAAGGCCGTTTCCGAGGTGGTAACCATTCCGGTTATTGCAAGTGGTGGTTTTGGTCAGTTTTCTGACTTTACTAGGTCGGTCGAAAGTGGTGCATCTGCCGTTGCGGTTGCAGGGCATCTTCACTATGAGAAAACCACAATCGCTTTTATACGTCATGCTGCAAAAGAAACAGGCATAAAGGTAAGAGAAGTATGTTGACTACTACTATTGTAGATTACGGCGTTGGTAACCTGTTTAGTGTTCGGAGTGCGTTGGAAAAATGTGGCGTTGATAAAGTGATCTTTGCTAAAACTGCATCTCAAATTGCCGAAGCTGATAGGCTAATTCTTCCTGGTGTTGGAGCATTCTCAAATGGAATGAATAGTCTAGCCGACATGGGCTTGATTGATCCAATTAGAGAATATGCCAAGCTTGGCAGGCCACTTATGGGGATATGCCTAGGCATGCAGATGCTAGGTACTGCGAGTAGTGAGTTTGGCAAGCATGCTGGCCTTGACCTAATATCTGGGAATATTGTAAAAATACCCTCGGGAGATGCTAATGGGAACCAGAGAAAGGTTCCTTTTGTTGGATGGGCGGAGTTGGATTTGAAAATGACCGATCGTCATCATTCAAATTTATTCAGTGATATGTCCCATAATGCATCGGTTTATTTGGTTCACTCCTATCATTTCTCTGCGACTGATGAAAAAAATGTGGTGGCATATTATAAATACAATGGAATCCAGATAAGCGCGGCAATCCAGCATGAAAATATTATTGGGTTACAGTTTCATCCTGAAAAAAGTTCAGAAGTTGGTCTAAAGATCATTACAAAATTTATTTCATTATAACCATTTGGTTTACTTTCACATTAAGAGCATTGTATGAAAACTTTGGTACTATTTCACCGATTGGAGCTCACCGAGATGTTTTCGGCAATGTCGGTGCACCTACAGAATAGCTTTAATATAATACATGTGGCTTATAGCGATGTAGAAGTCAAATTATTAAAAAATAGTGCAATTGTTGGCGATATTATCTGTTTTAAAGATGAAATTTCTAAATTGTTAGCCGAGGGTATACCAGTTAAATCTACTATGCTTGAAATGCTTGATAGTGAGATTTTGAAATCAACAAAAGGAAACTTCAATCTGAATGGAGCTCTTCAAAGTGACAGAGGGTTTTCAGCGCTAGATTACGACGAATCCCTCAAGCTGACGTTAGCCTATGCTACCTTTTGGGATGAGCTAATATTAAGTAGCAGTGTTGATTTCGTTATGCATGAAGACATTACGTTAATGATGAATTTTATCTGCGCTATCAAGTGCGACAAGCACGGTGCTAAATATGTATATCAACTTATGGAGCCGCGGCTCCCTGGTGATCAATGCTATTTGACAGTGTATGGGTGTGAATTTATTTGTTCTGAATTGGAAAGTAATCATTCACTTTATGTATCAGGCTCCAAATCAGTCAATCATGATGAGGTTGACAGCTTTCTCATAAAGTTTCGATCCAGCTTCGATATCTATCTTGAGGGAATAATAAAAAGTCGGACTTCTCCGTTGGTATTACTCGCTGGGGCTCTCTATCACCAGCTAACCTATAAAATACGACAAATACGCTTTGATAAATTTGTTGATAATATAGATTTGTGGCATGTCTCGTGTAATAAGTATCTAGTTAGATATAGAAACTTAAGACGGTACGCGAATGAAGTTACATTTTCAAAATTTGATGACACTGTGCCATATTACTTTTATCCCTTCCACCTAGAACCAGAATCTGTGGTTCTTTATTTTGGTGGGGGAATGTACCAGAATCAAGTTAAGTTAATTCAGAATATCGCTGCTCAGTTACCTCCTGGTGATATCTTATATGTAAAGGACCATCCTCACGATTTTGGATACAGATCTGCTGACGACTATATAGCATTAACCAATGTACCCAACATCAAGTTATTAGAGCATAACTTTCCAGGCAAGGCAGTTATCAAAAACTCCAAAGGTGTTTTTACAATCAATGGTACCTCGGGTTTTGAAGCGGTGATATTGGGGAAACCTGCTTTCATATTTGGAAATGCATTTTATCGGAACTGTCCAGGGGTCTTCCACGTACAGCATGTAAGGAATCTCAGAGAGCTGTTATATAGCATCAATTCTAATTATGTTGCTGATGAGGATGGGCTTGTTAAATTTGTTGCTTCCTATTTGGATTCGTTATCCCCTGGCGTAGTTGATTACTTTGCTGGTCGAGCATCTAGTTATGGGGTGGATTTAGATGACAATATAAAAATGATAGCTGATGACTTTACTCGTCAGATGAATTTTTAAACCGCTATGATTTCAAAATGTCCTCCAAATTAAACTATCTCTACCTCCTTGTGTCCTTGCTTGTTAGTGCTTTGGGTCTGGGGCGTAATTTTATATTTATGGGCTATCTTGACTTGGCAAGCATAGGTCAAATTGCGTTTATGCAGACGATAGTTATGCTTGTGGGGTTTGTTCAGTTGGGTCTTATAAATGGCGGTTACCGAATTTATGCGAGTGATAAGCCAGTTAAAAGTAAAGTAAATGATGTGATTGTTATATATCTTAGCGGCCTGTCCTTTGTAGCGGCTCTTGCACTACTTTTTTTCAAGTCAAATTGGAATTATCTTGATGTCAAATTTGAGGTGGCCCTGCTAGGCGTGACTGCAGGTCTTTTTACGCTGTTTTCTAATTGGTTTAGTAATATGCTAATTGCTAATCAAAAGCTAATTATGTCGTCTTTGATCAACCTTTCGGCAGCTTTGGTTTCATTTTCTTTAGTATATGTTTGCATAGACCAAGATCTATATATTTTGCTAATGGCTTTAGCGATTCAACCTATCTTAATACTCATGGCAGCATTGTTACTAAACCCCAATTTACGAGTAAGAACCTTAAATTTTGACATAGATGTTTTTAAGGAAATTTTTTCCCTTGGGCTGATTCCATTTGTTGTGGGTTTATTCCTTCTTTCGATCTACCAGATTGAACGTTGGACAATAGTCTGGGCGTTGGGGGCTGATAACCTAGGACGCTATTACCTCGTGATCATGTACACTTCGATCTTTACATTGTTGCCAGCATCCTTGCTAAATCTGTATTATCCGCGGCTGATTCGTGCCTATGAGGGGAGAGAAAAGTCTATTTTTCAATCCGTTCTCAGACGTTACTTGGTCGAACTACTTCTTTATTTGATTATTGTGATAGTGATTACATTAACGGTAATGCCGATGATCATTGACATGTTTCTCCCAAAATATTCAGGTTTACAGGATCTGGTGCTAATCAGTTTGCCTGGACTAATGTTTCTCGCTCTTAGTGACGTGGCGTCTTTACTCTTTTTAACAGTGAATCGGCTGAAAAATATTTTCTATGCTGGGATAATAATGCTCATAACCTACCTTCTTCTACTTAGCGTTTTTGTATTAATGGATTTTTTGACTCTTCAGTCTGCTGCTTATATACGATCAGCAGCATTATTGGTTGGATTTCTTGCCTTATCGGCACAGTTAGTAGTTGTGTCCAGATCATCCACTTATCGATGGTTACGCGTATGACTTCACCTTTGAAAAAGATTCTCACACTTGTATTCTGGTCCATTTATGGAGTTAGATATGGTGTTAATGTATCGTCAAGCACCGTTTCCATTAGGGCAAAGCTTGGTCGGAACTGCTCGATCGCTTCTGGCACTGAGATATATGGGGAAGCTGTCTTGGGGGATTATTCATATATTAGCGGTCCTGGTTCTTATGTGGAAGACGCGGAAATTGGTAAGTTTTGCTCGATTGCTCGTGGAGTTACTATCGGTGTTTCTGGTCATGATCATTCTCTTGTTTCGTCGCATCCCTTTCTCTTCGATAAGGCCTATCGGATTGTTAAGGATCCACCCATCGAGACTAATAAGTCACGTCCGGTAATTGGTAATGATGTGTGGATTGGTATGGGCAGTTATGTTCTAAGAGGTGTAACCATAGGCGATGGCGTAGTTATTGCGGCTAATTCAGTGGTTACAAAAGATGTGGCGCCGTATTCCATTGTTGCTGGATCCCCAGCACGTCACGTAAAGTATAGATTTAGTGAGTCGGTGATCAACGATCTGTTGGAGATAAAGTGGTGGGATTGGTCAAGAGAAAAACTCAAAAATGAAGTGGACATGTTTTACACCGTTGAAGACTTCGTAGCTAAAAATCGAGACGCCTAAAGTATGCACACGTCGCCTATTGGTAAATATAAATATATTCTAGATGAAGGTCTGGATTCTCAAAAAATGCAGAAGGGATCAGTCGATTGGGCATTCACGCTATCCTTTTTTTTGATTATTTTATTAAGTGGTTGTATCCAAATCTATGATATTCGCGTTTTGGCCTCCGTTAACATCGCAGTGCAAATGTGGCTCCTATTCAAAGTTAAATTTAGATTGTCGAGGAAACTATTAATTGTCATTAAAATATTTTCGCTATATCTTGTATACAGCGTGGTGATTACTGGTTTTAACGCTGACCTTGTGTACGTCCTTTTTAGATATTATGACTTTATAGCTGCTTTTTTACTTTTAAATTATTTCCTGATAAAACGTCCCGATTTTAATAGTACTTTCAGTTTGGTCATGTGGACGTTCTTAGTGCACGGGTTTCTTGCGTTTTTATTTGCTAATCTTTTTTTCGATTCATTCGTAAGTGTACAGCAGGCTGACTTAGAACATATTCGTACTCTCTTTGGTGTTTTTTTTGCAACCGATTCACTTTCCTTTGGGTTTCATCGAAGTCAGTCATTGTTTTGGGAGCCTGGAGTCTACCAAATTTATTTGAATGTTTTCTTGTTTTACGTATGTTTTTGGAAGCAGAAAACTGCCATGGTCCCTATCATTCTGTTTGCCATCGTATTAACTTTGTCTACAACTGGACTCGTGCTTGCGGTTTTCCAGATGGCTATTTTCTTGTTTAAAAAGTTAAAGCTCAACCTTTCGGGTCTAATATGGTTTTTCATTTCGATAGTTTTTTTGGTCTCGTTTTTACAGTTAACGTCAAATAATTTAGAAGATAAGATATCTGGTGATAATAAGGGGTCGAGTTGGGCTCGCCAATTTGATGTGATTAATGGAATTCAGGTATTATTGAATAACCCACTTGGCATTGGTTTTAGTCCTCTAAAGTACCAGGAGATCGCCAAGCAAAACCCCTATGGAATAGAAACCCTGTTGATTACCGATAGAGGCCAGACGAATGGTTTGGTGGAGCTTTTTTACTCAACTGGCTTTATATTTGGGTTTATATTTATTTATTATCTTACAAAGCAAAGAGTGTTTAATCGAAATCAGTGGGTGTTTAACATTGTTATTTTGGTATGTATGCTATCCGAACCCCTTGTTTTTTCCCCATTCTTTTTCTTCTTTGTTATGTCTGGTATGGCCGCTTCAAAAAAATAACAGTGTAGGCCACGGGTGCGTTTTATATTATTAGTATAAGAATTTAAGTTAACCTAAGGTTTTCTAACGGAATCGGGTTCATGTGTTATTGAGGCTATTATGATTAAAGTTGATACCTACTTTAGGGTTGTAAATTGGCTCTATTCGCGTTTTTTCCGGCTTTTTTTCGCCCGCTCGTTTTGGCACTTTGGTCGTAACGTAAAGCTTAGGTTTCCTGATGCTATTGAGGGTGCCGCTTGGATTTCTATTGGGGATAACACGCTTATTGGTCGTCATGCTTTTCTCGCAGCCCATCCCCTCTCTAAAGGCGGTCATGCAGCATTATTAAAGATTGGATCAGGTTGCATGCTAGGGCGTTCCAATCACATTTATGCCTGTGAGAGTATCGTCATAGGCGACAGTGTTCTTACTGGGTCAAGCGTGTATATATCAGATAATACCCATTGTTACGAAAATCCGACGATTCCAATCTTTAATCAAAAAGTTATCGCCACTGGACCGATTAGTATTGGAGATGGCACTTGGCTCGCAAATAATGTGTGTGTTGTTGGTGTGAGTGTAGGTAAGAATTGCGTAATTGGAGCCAACTCGGTGGTACTAACTAACATCCCTAATTTTTGCGTTGCTGTGGGGTCACCGGCGAAAATAGTAAGTAGGTACGATCCCACTCTTAAAAAGTGGCGGTCCACTAATGCCCTCGGAGAATTTAGCTAAATTTTCCAAAGCATGCCATTCTTTCAAATAACTATTATGGAATCATTTCAAATTGCAAATTAAAAATGTATTGTTTGTAGGACTTAATTATCATGGCTATACAGATGCTATTGCCGACGAGATACGGAGCGAATATAAGTGTCATGTAGACTATATTGATATTCAGCCTAGAAGCTTTTTTTGGAATGTATTGAAGGTACTATGGCCCAAGTTATTTTGGTTATTACTATCGAACTATCATAAATACCATTTCAGTAAGTGTTCGGATATCAGCTATGAGCGTGTTTTTTTTCTTCAGGCGCATCAGGTTTCAGATAATAATTTCTCTCTATTGAGAAAACTTCAATCCGAGGCTAAATTTGTTCTCTATAATTGGGATTCTCTCAAAAATCATGATTATTTATCGAAAGTCCGATACTTTGATCGCGTTTTCACCTTTGACCCCGCAGACGCCAAAGCCCACAAGTTTGACTACTTGCCCTTGTTCTGTTCTCGAGAGCTTCAGGGGTTTGAGCAGTCAGCATCCAAAGAGATTTTTATGATTGGGAATATTGTTAATCCTTTGAGATTGGACGCAGTTAATACATTTCAAAAGTTCTGTACTGATAAAGGTCTATGTTTTAAGACTCATCTTCGTGTGTCGTTATTAGTCTTACTTAAGCTCAGTCTAGCAAAATATGGGTTAAAAAATTTGGAATTAAGGGATGCTAGTAAGACTAAGACTCAAAGTTTTTATGAGTCTTCATCTGTCGTCTTTGACTGGGCTAATCATGCTCAAGTAGGTTTGACTATGCGAGCGGCGGAGGCTTTGGGCACAGGCAAGATGCTTATTACCAACTGTGCCTATTTAAAGAACGCTGGTTATGCTTCACCTGGTCAGGTATTAGTTATTGATGATAGGTTTGATTTTTCAGAAGTCGAGAACTTCGTTAATTCTGGCAGTATAGCCTTCCAACCAAATGAAGAACTATACATTCAAAACTTTGTTATGGCTCTGTTTAAGGACTGATATGTTGAAATGTTTGCTGATTTTACCTACCGGTTTTTATAATTTTCAAGATCAATTAGAACGAGCACTTGGTGAAAAGGGCTACCAGGTTGCGTGTATTAATGATGAGATTCCAGGCTCAACAGCTATAAAAGTTTTGTCTAAAATAGGCCTGATTTCCATTAACCGAAAGCTATCGCTGAATTATTTTCGCCGGGCGCTACAGGATATGGAAACTGGATACTATGACCTAGTTATAATTATCAGGGGCAGAGGGCTATCGAAAGAGTCTCTTGATGTAATCAGGCGATATAGTGACAATATAGTGGGTTATAATTTCGACTCCTTCGCTTTTAACCCATCCCCCTTAGATTGGCTGTCTGGATGCGATTACTACTGTACTTTTGATCCAGATGATGCGTCTAGGTATAACTTGCCTCTAGTACATTTGTTTGCTGACGCTTCATGGAACCAAAGTATGGTTCTACAAGAAAAAATTTACGATGTAAGCTGTATTATGAAGGCACATTCGTCACGGTTAGATTATGTTTGGTCATTTATTTCTCGTTTCCCCCAGTTGACCCACTTCACTTACCTTTATGTACCAAATATTTTTGCGTTACTTCTGCTTCTAATTCGCAGTCCTATTCTATGTTTTCGATTATCGAAATTCATGCATTTTAGCCCTGTCAGTCCGTTGGAGTACGAGCAGGTTTTGAGAAGTTCCAATACAACTATAGATTATGCTCATGACAAGCAGTCTGGAATCACTAAGAGATGCTTTGAGGCACTGGCAGCGGGCGTAAGCATAATTACAAATAATACTGAAGTCCGAACTATAGATGTGTCCGTTGTTCCAAATTTTATGATTGTTTCATTGGAAAGACTAAAGTCTGAGACATGTTCCGAAATCCCCCCTTTTTGTTTGCTGCCTGGAGTTCCATATGCACGGTATGCTGGCGATTTTTTGAATGATTTAATTGAAGGAGAAGTAAAGTGAATGTCCTTGTTACTGGTGGCGCTGGTTTTATTGGTTCGCACCTCGTTAAAAAACTATATGAGCTTGATTATCATGTGACTGTCCTTGATAGTCTATCTGATCAAATTCATACGTCTAATCCGGAAAACTCTCCGTTATACCAATCTATCAAGGATAAAGTTGAATTTATCAAGGGCTCTGTTTGCGATCAGGATATTATGCGTAGTGCCTTAAAAGGCCAAAATATGGTTGTCCATTTGGCCGCTGAGACTGGCACTGGACAGTCAATGTATGAAGTGGATAAATACGTGTCAACTAACATCGGAGCTACCTCGAAAATTCTTGATCTTTTGGGGCAGGAGTCGAATGAATGCTCTCGATTCGTTATTGCGTCTTCTAGATCTATTTATGGCGAAGGTAAGTATGCCAAAAAGAATGGGTCTAATTGCTTTCCGTTACATAGATCTTTGGAATCTCTTGAAAGTGGCATATTCGAGCTTGTTGATGAGACTGGTGATAGTCTCAAGTTAATGCCTACGTCGGAGGATTCGACGATTCACCCTTCATCAGTTTATGGGATAACTAAGCAAGTTCAGGAGCAGTTGGTTATGACTGTTTGTCCTTTGCTCGCAATCGAGCCGGTAGCACTTAGATTTCAAAATGTCTATGGTCCGGGTCAATCTTTGACCAATCCTTACACTGGAATTTTGTCAATATTTTCCAATTTGATTATGAATGATCAGGAAATAAACATATTTGAGGATGGCCTTGAGAGTAGAGATTTCGTTTATATCGATGATGTTGTGAATTCGCTCGTCTTGGCTTTAGAAAATCCTAAAGCGGCTGGAGGTGTTTTTAATGTTGGGTCAGGTATTCCGACTAACGTAATCACTGTCGCTGAAAGCTTAATGAAATTATTCGGCAAAACAGTTCCTATGAAAATTAGTGGTAATTTCAGGCTGGGCGATATTCGGCATAACTATGCATGTTTAGATTTAATAGGTAAAACTCTTGGTTTTAAACCAAGTATAAGCTTTGAGCAAGGTTTAGGTGATTTCGTAAATTGGGCGAAGGAAACGGGCCCTAGCGAGAGTCGCTATGCTGAATCATTAGCTGAAATGAAATCCAAAGGACTGTTTAAATGAGCGTAAATTTTCCCACTCATAGAGAGCGTACATGATGGCAAAAGGAAATCTTACAGCCATAGTGGTTGGAGCTGGCCGAATAGCTTTGTCTCATATCCCTCATATTATATTTCATAGCAATATAGAACTTCTTGGTATTGTAGAGCCTAATAGACTTATGCGTTTTGTACTTAGTCGTTTGTTCAAAGTTCCGGCCTATTCAGACATCAAAGCTATTACACATTTAGATTTTGATGCTGTATTCATATTGACTCCCCCTAGTTCTCATTATGAGATAACTAAGAGTCTGCTTAAGTTAGGTAAGCATGTGTTTTTAGAGAAGCCGGTTACCCTCAAGCCCGAGCATAGCCAGGAGTTACTTGAACTTGCTAAAGAAAATTTTGTTCAGTTTTCATCTGGATATGTTTATCGGTATCACCCTATCTACAATGAAATGAGAAACATTATTAGTAATAGAATCTATGGCGATGCTATTAGCTGTAAAATTGAGATGATAGGTAACGTCGTCAATGAAGATGCACCTAAAACCTGGCGAAATACAGGTAGAGGATCAGGTTGTCTATATGATTATGGTTGTCATGCTATAGACATGCATTTATTCCTGTTTGGATCTCCTAGCACTGTCAACTGTTTGTCGAAGGAAAGTATTTTCCAAGAAGGTGTAGTCGATCGTTTTACTGCTGAGATCTTTCACGATGACAAATGTGGGTTTAAGTCGGAAATAATTTGTGATTGGGCCAATTCACAAGTGAGAAAGGCAGGGTTATCGATTGAGATCGATACACCAAATACCAAAATTCACACTGATGGGCAAAAAATTACAGTTACCGGTGGTACCTCTAAGGTATATTCAATTAAGGACTTAGAAACTGATGTGAGTTTCTATTTGAGGGGCGAAGAATTTCAGCTTCAAATGGACAGTTTTGTTTTTTCCATTACTGAAAATGATCACAACTATGCCAATATAGAAGATGGTGTGCTTTGCGACTCTATTATTTCAGATATTTTTGAGGCGACAGTATGAAGGCCTATTATGGAGATAACCAATTTCTTGGTGTCAATCACTCTTCAGGGAAGGGTGCTGCTTACCTTGCTAAGTATTCGTCAGCGGCAGATATTGCTGAAACGCTTAAGCTCGCATGGGAAGAGGGTGCCAGGGATTTCTGTTTTACAGTCAACGATAGAACTATCGAGGCGGTCAACCTAGTAAAAGTTGATTGTCCTTTTAATTTACACCCGGCTTTACCCTATGCGCAACGGGTAAATGAGTTGATTGCGGAGAAAGGATTCATAGGAACCTTAGTGTCAAAGGTGAGTCAATTTGGTTTTCTCGCTCTTATCTTAGCCGGCTTAGCGGCGCTGTTTGGTCAATATAAAAGATTGATAAAGCTGTTGATAATATCTGAGTTGCAATGTGTTCCTATGGAGAATGTAAAATCAATAGGGCTACTGAATGTCGCAAACGATTTTGTACTAGGTATTAATCGAGCAGATCTGCTCTATTGTTTCTATGAGGTGGTCAATGATGACTTGGATTGTAAGCCTTTCTTTTACACCATGAATTTCCCAGCGATGGCTGAGTTGTTGTGGGGCAATGGGTACGGAAATTGCTCTATTGTGTTTAATTACAATAGAGCTGGTTTTAGGACTAACCCTTCTAAAGATGAGGTCCGTGATTGCGTTGAGAAATATGCCGATAATGACTCGATAGCAATGTCACTATTCAGTGGTAGCAATGCTGATGAGGTCAATGAGGTTCTCACTGAAGTACCATCTTTATCTGGCGTACTATTTGGAAGTTCTAGTAGCATTAATATTGGGAAGAATCTCCGATTTTTAGAGGAAACGAAATAGGCTGAATTTGCTGTTATTAGGTAGGGGCCGCTGAAGGACTATTTTCAGTTAAATAAAAACTTATTTTTAACAAAAAATTTGTAAATGTTAGACGTTTATAAAGCTACCAGCCTAAGATCATGTTTGTTTGAGTAATGTGTTTTTTTTAAAATTTTGAGAGGGAAAAATTATGACTATAAAAAATATATTACCGGTTATTCCACGTTTAGTTTTAGCATTTAGTTTTTTGTTTTTTGTTTGTTGGGTTAGGTTGCTCTGGAGATAGAGGATCGGAGATTAGATTCGATCGTCCTAAGAAGACTATCATTGAGCCGTTTGTGCTTACCGATATGGAAAGTAAGAAAATTACTTACGCAGTAGACGAGATCATTTCGATTAGTGTGTACGACGATACGGGAAGATTAATGTCGTATGAAATGGATCAAATTCGATTTGATACATTATCTAATTCCTTATCCAGGAGTGATGTCAGTCTGCTACCGAACTTTCGAGATTACCCTGTTATTTTAGATGAGAATGGTTTTTTTTCGTTCTCTTACGGCCCCAGAAATCCTCCAGTTATAATTCCTTATACGGTTTATGTCGAGTATACAACTTATGGAAATGATTGCGATGTCAAGACTAGCTCGGATAAGCTAAAATTTTATGACCTGTATGATGATTATATAAATGTTTTTGTTTTCGGGGACTCTATTGCGGCTGGTGCACACACACCTAGTCAATATTTTTACGGCTTTGATAACGACTCATTTTCAGGGCTACTTAGAAATACTTTTATCGATCTAGGTATAGCTGGAGAAGTTAATAATTTAGCCATTATTGGTGGCACTACTTCATTTATGAATAATAATTACCTTGACGCTATTTATTCGGATGCTGATTTAGTAATCATTGAGCTTGGTATGAATGATCACATAAATGGCTTGACTCCTGGATCTTCTGATCAATTTCGAGACGATATATCTGAGGTTGTTTCAAACTTATTATCAGAGAAGATTGATGTGATTCTAATTTGATTTTTTCAACAAAATGAACTATGGGTTATGGAAAAATCGGCTCAAACGTTAGCCTATAATGTGATATTAAATCAAATCGCAGATGACTATGAGATACCGTTCATTGATATTCTTTCGGTATTTAATTCCCTGGATCGTAAGGGCATCGAAAACCTTACAGGGGATTGGATGCATCATCCTAATGATTTTGGGCATAAGGTATATTATTCCCAGCTAGTTCCATATTTATTTGACGAAAAAAAATTAGGGGATATCACGTTGAATGATTTTTTGTGCATTCAATAATTGTTCTTAATAATTTAATATAAGGGTTCTTTTGAATGATAATTTTAGTTACTGGTGGCGCAGGTTTTATAGGTAGCGCTGTCATAAGGCACGTTTTGGCTCATGCAGGGGTCCGGATAGTTAATGTTGATAAGCTTACCTATGCGGGTAATTTGGACTCTTTGGCTCAAATTAAGGCTCATGAAAGCTATACTTTTGAGGAGGTTGATATATGCGACCGTAAGTCCTTAGACATGGCTTTCTCGAAATATCAGCCCGATGCAGTTATGCATCTTGCAGCGGAGAGCCATGTTGATCGGTCTATTGAAGATGCTAGTGTATTTCTCGAAACGAATATTATGGGTACATACAATTTGTTAGAGGTCGCTAGAGAATACTTCAACACGCTGGGCTCAGAGCGCCGTGGTACTTTTAAATTCCACCATGTCTCTACTGACGAGGTGTATGGTGATCTAGAAGGGACTGAAAGTATGTTTACTGAAACGACATCTTACGCTCCTTCATCGCCTTACTCTGCGAGTAAGGCAAGTTCTGACCACTTAGTTCGAGCCTGGGGGCGAACCTATGGTCTACCTGTTATTGTTACTAATTGTTCAAATAATTATGGCCCTTATCACTTCCCAGAAAAGCTTATACCACATGTCATATTGAATGCGCTTCACGGGCAGTCACTGCCAATTTATGGCAGTGGAATGCAAATACGTGATTGGTTGTATGTTGAAGACCATGCGAAAGCCTTATTTAAGGTATTGATGGAGGGTGAGGTTGGAGAGACCTATAACATTGGGGGTCATAACGAAAAAACTAATCTCGAAGTAGTTGAATCTATCTGCGATATTCTTGAACAGTTAGCGCCCGAAAAGCCCGCTGGTGTACTCAACTATCGAGATTTAATTACTTTTGTTAAGGATAGACCTGGACACGACGCGCGCTATGCAATTGATGCTTCAAAAATAGAGTATGAACTGGGGTGGGTCCCTGAAGAGACATTTGAGTCAGGATTACAGAAAACGGTTCAATGGTATCTGGATAATCGAGAATGGTGGGAGAGAGTTCTTTCTGGCGCCTATAGATTGGAAAGGATAGGGGAAGGATTATGACCTCTAATTACAAAGGAATTGTATTAGCAGGTGGATCGGGTACACGGTTACACCCAATTACTAAGGGTGTTTCTAAGCAGTTGTTACCCGTCTATGATAAGCCAATGATCTATTATCCAATTTCTGTATTAATGTTAGCGGGTATTAGGGAAATCCTGATCATTTCAACGCCCAACGACATCTCAGGTTATGAGCGTTTGTTGGGTGATGGTTCAGATTTTGGTCTTATGATTGAATATGCAGTACAACCAAGCCCGGATGGTCTTGCTCAAGCCTTCATTATTGCAGAAGAGTTTATAGGCAATAGTAATGTTGCCTTGGTTCTTGGGGACAATATTTTTTATGGTCAACATTTTTCTGATAATTTAAACGTTGCGACAGCTGAAAGGAGTGGAGCTACGGTTTTTGGTTATCATGTAAAGGATCCTGAACGCTTCGGCGTTGTAGAGTTCGATAATGATGGGCAGGTTCTTTCGATAGAAGAAAAGCCTCTTGCACCTAAATCAAACTATGCTGTTACAGGATTATACTTTTATGACAATGATGTCGTCCAAATCGCCAAGTCTATTAAGCCGTCATCTCGAGGTGAGCTTGAAATTACCGATGTTAATAAAGCCTATCAGGCCAGGGGCGATCTCAAAGTTGAGTTGCTTGGACGTGGTTTTGCTTGGTTGGATACAGGGACTCATGATTCCTTGATGGAGGCCGGTCAATTTGTGCAAACGGTTGAGCATCGCCAGGGTCTGAAAGTCGCTTGTTTGGAGGAAATAGCCTTCCACAAGGGTTGGCTATCTAAGGAGTTATTGCTTACTCAAGCAGAGGCGCTTAAAAAGACTAGTTATGGTGAATATTTACTAAAAGTTGCGGGTGGTTACAAATGAATGTGGTTAAAACGAAATTAGATGATTGCGTAATCATCGAGCCGAAGGTTTTCGGTGATGAGCGTGGGTTCTTCTTGGAAACATTCCAGGCTGAGCGATACGCTTCTCTATTGGGAATAACATTACCGTTCGTGCAAGATAATCACTCTAGGTCTGCTAGGGGCGTTCTTAGAGGTTTGCATTTCCAGAAGACTAAACCACAGGGCAAGCTGGTTCGTGTAGTTCGCGGTGAAGTTTATGATGTCGCCGTAGATATACGTAAAGGATCGGCAACATTCGGTGAGTGGGAAGGCGTTATTTTGTCGGAGGATAATAAAAAGCAGTTTTGGGTGCCACCGGGTTTTGCGCATGGTTTTGCGGTGTTGTCTGATACTGCTGACTTCGAATACAAATGCACTGATTATTATGATCCTAGCGATGAAGGTAGTATTTTGTGGAGTGATCCAGACTTAGATATTCCTTGGCCAATAGCGAATCCAGTCCTGTCAACCAAAGACGAAAGCGCCAAACGATTAGTTGATCTCCGTTTATGAAAATATTGGTTCTTGGTAGCAAAGGTCAACTTGGGCAGTGTCTCAATGATCAGTTAGCTATTACAGATCATGATGTTGTTTATACCTCGCGTGGGCAAATTGATATTGCCGATTTCGAGTTAACCAAAAACGATATTTTAGAGATTGCTCCAGATGTAGTAGTCAACGCAACTGCTTTCACAGCAGTTGATAAGGCTGAGGAAGAGCATCAAGCGGCTGATCGTATAAACCATCTTGCGGTGGCTAATATTGCTAACATATGCAATCAGCTCGATTGTTGGTTAATTCATGTATCAACTGATTATGTTTTTGATGGTAATTCTGAAGTTCCCTACAAAGAAGATAATCCAACCAATCCTCAAGGTGTTTATGGGGACTCAAAGTTGAAAGGCGAGGCGGCGATTGAAGAATCTGGTTGTAAATATCTGATTATTCGCACGGCGTGGGTATACAGTGAATACGGGAACAACTTCTTAAAAACAATGCTGCGATTGGGGGCTGATCGTGACGAGTTAAGTATCGTAGGGGATCAAATTGGTTGTCCTACCTACGCTCAGGATATTGCCAAGTCAATAGTGTCTATTTTGTCTTGCCTCGATTTAAAAGATTCATCGTCAGGTACATACCATTACTGTGGTGATGAACCCTGTTCTTGGTACGAGTTCGCGCGCGCTATTTTTTTAGAAGCAGAAGTACAGGGATTAAAAACACCTAGCCACGTTAAGTCGATTACGACGGCCGATTATCCGACTCCCGCAATTCGGCCTGCCTACTCGGTATTAGATTGCACTAAGATAGAAAGTTGGTTTGGCGTAACTCGTTCTAATTGGCGAGATGGGATTAAAATCGTGATTGATAGGTTGTAAGGCTAAGGTTAGTTTAGTGGACCCAATTTTGTAAATATTTCATGGCAGTCGAATCCGTCTGCCAGCCACCTCTGAGCATTATCCTTTCAAGCGGCTCACCTTGTTTTAATAGATCTAGTGCCGCACCCACTCTAAATGAATGACCGCTGGGCGGTTGTCCATCGGTGTCCATTTTTAAATCCTTTTGCAGTGCTTTTAATAGGGTGCTTATACTTGCTGGGTGGAGGTTGTCCCCAAAATACCC
>CEST01081745.1_pt1 | contig 22882 bp, 24 predicted proteins | sample 326921 | NCBI WGS metagenome assembly CEST01 (sample SAMEA2621509, study PRJEB7988) | marine metagenome | biome: marine biome (ENVO:00000447); feature: surface water layer (ENVO:00002042); material: "saline water (ENVO:00002010), including plankton (ENVO:xxxxxxxx)" | depth 5 m
AATCGTAAAATCATCAACAACCCCAAACAACCAAATAACACTCGAATTTTTTCACCCTCCGCATTTTTCGTTCTCACAATCTCCATTGACTTCGAAACCCTAACGAACCAAATTCAGACTACATCATGACACTCTTCGTTCAGCACGACGTTATCTACTGTGACTGGGAAGAGAGCGGCAAGCTTGTGCCTTACAAGGGCAAAGTCGTCACTGTGAAGAACAAGAAAATCAAGGTCGAATTTGGCGACGGCGAGAAGTGGTGGTTCTCGCTCAAGCAACAGGCAGGCCTGCGTCGCACACGAGGCCAAAAGCGCACGTCGGAGCTCGCGTTTGGTGCGAGCGAGCGCAAGATCAAGCGGCAGTCCGTATCTGGGCGATCGATGTCGACGTACAACGCAAAACTCAAGGCGGATTCGAAGAACAAAATCATGTGTCGTGAGATTCTGGTCGCGGGTCTCCCGGGAACGAACGCTTCGAAGCGAGCCCTCGTCCTCGACGCGGAGGACATGAAATTCACGCGCAAGCTGGTCGAGGAGAAGGGGTTTCGTTCGGAGAAGGTCGACGTCCCAAACTGCAACGAACCAGAAGTCACAGCTCAGATGGAGGAGCTGGGTATTGGGAACGTCCACGGTGGCACTTTCATGGGCGACTTCATGCGGAGCGTCGAGAAGAAGAAGTACGACCTGGTCTACGCGGATTATTGTGGGCAGCCGGGTTCGACAGACAAAATCAACACCCCGCTGCACGACCTCAACGAGCTGTTCGCGCTGAACCTCGTGGCCTCGAGCGCGACGATTGGAGTTACGGTCTGCATCCGCAACAACGTCACCACAAAGGTCCTGTACCAGAACATGCACCGCGTGACGAACGCGGTCGTCTCCGCGGCGTTTACGCACGGATTCGTCGCGACCATCAAGTGCCAGACGACATACAAGGACCCGGGCTCGCAAACGATGTGCTTCTCATGTGTGAGCGTTGAAAAAATTTAGTGGTCTGACAATAAATAGTTTACTATATAAAAACCATTACACAACTAGAAATGCGTATTCATGGTGGTTGAACGCGGAACGATTAATGATCTGGAAGTGAAGCTTCCGTCGTTTGATTTGACTAATGTCAAAATCTTACAAGAATTATTCAAAAATAGCACCGAGTACGTGTGTGTATCCAAAAACAATCCCGACGTAAAAGCGGACGAGCAAACAATTGAACAAGCGTACAATTCGGATTCGCTCTACTTACAATACGCAGTAGCCGCAAACGAAGATCGCCGCCAGCACCCGTTGGCAATATTGGATAGCAACAAGTATAGCAATCTAACGAATGCTGTGAGCAAGTACATGGAAAAACGCCATAATCCCGCCACGTTGGACGCAAAACCTTTCTTTCTCAATGGGAAATTCAATGCTGTTCAAACTACCCACAACGACGATTACGATAACTTCGCACTAGTATTGCGTGGTCAAAAAACATTTTATGTCGCACCGTATGATGCAAAGAATGAATGGAATGACCATTCACAGAAAGGTGAAGAGGAGCATATGTACCGACTTGTAATTCCGGCAGAAACAACTAGCCTCCCAAGCCCCACTGCGACTCACCCACGTGGAGAGTGGGGATGCAAGGTGGACTGCGTGTTTGACGGTGGGTACACTGCGTTAGTTAATCAGTATGAGAGCTGGCGTTCAAAGTACGCGGAAGAGTTTGGGCCGGGAGCGGCGGATGTGTACACAATTGAAGATTTTTGGGACCAAGTATTAGAACAACCGAAACTGGAAGTGGACTACACACCACCAAATTTCGAAGAGTGCTTAGAAAGTAGAAAGAAATTGCTTTATCGCTCCCGTCATTTTCAAAAAGTTGTACTCCGCGCCGGACAATGGCTCTATATACCAAGACGTGACTGGCACTACGTTGTCACGGAACCGAATTCCATTTTAAGCAACTGGTGGTGGACACCAAATGAAGGATTGAAACGTAAAAGAGTCGACTCTAAATACAAATTAGTGATGTCATCACTACATCATATGAAAATATAATCCATCACTCCCCGTTATGCAATTTATTATAACCTTGATAAAGCAATTCAGTATAAAAGGTTCGACGTCTGCACCGTTGCGCAAACAATGGAAGAGTGTGAAGCACGTTCGTACGCACCGTCCGACCTGCTCCGAATCCTTGTAAAGGCTAGGGAGTTGTGCCCAGGAGACGCGGCGTTTCTAGACATCGGATGCGGCAATGGGAACGTGTTGCAGGCCGCCCAAGATTTGGTTCTGTCCCCGGTCGTCGGGATTGACAATAAGGTGGTGTGTCTGGATGACGCAGCGGCGGCTGTACCCGATGCCAAATTGATCAATCAGGACCTGACGACAATGGACGAGGACAACCGTGCCGAGATTGTGGCTAAATGTGAAACCAAGGCCACGATCGCCCACTGTTACGACGGTGGCATTCTGCCCTTAGGAGTAGTCGAGAGCGCGTGCATCCTGGTCGGTGACCTCCCGGCGAACTCCGTTGTGGTCTTCGTTACAAATATTACGCCGGGCAAGTACGATTGCGATCACATCGTTGATCTTATGGAGGAAGTCGAGTACAATTTCATCGGCGCGCTGCATGACGTAAAAGAAACCGAGGACTCCGAAGTCGCCACGATGCACGCGTTGTACTTTAGCCGTGAACTTGACCTGACGCCCGACGGTTTGAAGCCAAACTACCAAAAAGAAGACGATCTAGTCAACGAAGGACTCGACCAAGAGTATTTTGTGACGGAGCCATGGGCCTGGTTCGAATCGGCCGCGGGTGGACAGCCACTGGGTTCAATCCACACCGTTCAACCGAACGGTTCGTGCGATACGCAGTTACCCGAACAGTTCTCCCAAATCACCGTTCGCGTTGCAACCGACGCAGTTGAGGCCCCTGATCTCTTTCACGTGAAACCCAGCACCATCAAGGGCGCTGGCAGTGGTCTGTTCGCCGCGCGCTTTTTAGCTGAGGGCACAATCATAACCGAGTTCATGGGCGATGAGATGGCAGCCGTTCATGTAGACGATGATGCTGCGGAATATGCCATGACAAATTCGAGCGGAATTTCCCGAGTTCCAGACGCACGAACCTCGTGGCGCTTTGCACACTTCATGAACATGGCGGACGATGAAGACGCGGAGAATTGTGAGGTACTCGACGAAGTCGAATGGCCTGGCAGCGGGTGGATGGTCGCTGTTGTGAAGGACATTTACGCGGACGATGAGATTTTTCTCAACTATCGACGAGCTGGTAATGTTTTTGCTCTTGAAAGCTCCGTAGGTGACGTAGTGAACGTACCAACTGCGCGGCCAAAACGGCCTGGTGACGGTTCTCCTCAGGGACGTCAAAAGTTTCAAAAGGTATTAACACGGTTCCGTTCATTGCATCTACAAAGCGCACCGTAGTTTCGAACGGTCCCACGATGGACCCGTTCTACGTCTTCATGATTGTTGCGAGTCTGATCTGCCCGTTCCTGGTCGTCGCGTTCGCCTGCAACCCTTGGGCGACCGCCCGCCGACCGAGCGAACAAGGGCTGCTACCACCCGATCCAGAGGACGGACACGTGAATATTCGTTACGTAACAATTTAATCAAAAATTATTCCTGTGCAAACGTCGTACAGTCCACTATTCGCATGCACGCGTTCCGTCGAATGCGGTCCTCGGCCTCGTCTTGAGTCCCGCGCCACAGCGTCGCCTCGAAGTGCGAGTCGAAAATCCACCACTTACCTCCCTTGTATCCACACGCGAACGACGACGCGCCGTCGGTGAAGACCATACCGAATGTTTTGCGTGCCTTCTCGTCCATCTCGCGCCGAACGGTGGCGAGTAGGTCGTGTATCGGGATGAACTTGCCGTCCTCGTCGTCGTCTTCGCGCAGACAGCTTTGGTAGGATTCGATTTCGTATGTCTCGTTGAAGAAGGTATAGTGATCGAGGATCTGCTGTACGGAGATGGTGGTGGGGGAGATCGCTCTCCACATCCGCGTTCCCACCTCACAGTAGGTGCGGAACTTTTCGTGTTCGACGTCGTCGTCCGCGAAAGCGCACGCAGTGCACGTCGCTACGGCGGTGCAGGCCAACGACCCACCGAAGGTGTTCTGCGAAAAGTCGAAGCGGTGGACGTCCCCCATGTCCCAATTGGGTACTATTGGGTGAAGAGTTTATATAAAAGCGAGCGAGTTCGCTCGTAGATGGATGATGGACAATCGAGTCGGACTGATCAGCGCACATGGCAGCCTTGACGAGGGTCGGTACTTCTACTTGCCGGATGGTCTGAGTCTGCACTGCCTCTGTGCCACCAAGGGTAGGGTCTGTAATAAACTTTTTAAATCCTTCGTCGATACGATTCACAACGGCGGTGTCGAGAAAGCCGTCAAACAATTTTCGTTGCAGGATTATAACGGTGGTCAGGCCGTGCCCGATATGTTCTTAGGGTTTTTAGATCCAACGGATTCAACAAGAGACAAGATTTCCTATGAGACGTTTGGTATCTTTCCCGACGCGCGCAAAGTAAGTGAACTTCTGGTGGTTCCGGGTACCAGTGTCGTACTCAAAACCTGTATGACGTCCCCGGTTCCGAACTGCCGTAACGAGATGTACGAAGCCGTGGGTGACGTTCGTCGTAAACTCCAAATCGATCGCTCCCGCCCAACTGTACGATTGTCTGAGGTGATCCGGCGCATTGCTGGTCGTGATCTCAAACGATTCCCTGACGGGTTCCCAAAACGCTTCATAGTCCACGCGTGTCGCAGCTGCTCAGCGGTCGGGTGTCCCGACGACGAGGTCAAGTTTCTGAACGGTAACAAAGACCGTTCCAAGCTGGCGGACATCATGGACGAAAACGGCGCGTTCCCATACGGACCCGCCAGGGAGAGACTAGCCGCTGTATTGAAACCTCCGCCAAGCCTTACGCGCAAAGCCATTGAAACGTTACCGCACTAAGGAGACAAGACGTCGCTAGCCTCGTGTTGGAGTTGGTGCTGTTGGTGGAGCTTCTGTTGGATTTGACGGACGACGTGTTTCCCGACCACAAAAAACAGTAGTCCGAACGATATGAACAGCAACGGTGCAGGTTCGAACGAATTGGACATGGCTTATTTTACTGACTAACCCGACGAAACGCATATATCAGTCCTAATGAACGATCCCACATACTTCGACACGAAATTGCGTCTGTTTCGGTGCAAAGGACCCAAGCAAAAATGCTTGGACTACCTTTCGACCAAAACCGTACCGACCCCAATCTTTACTATCAATACCATGATCTACGGAACGGGGGGGTTAACCGATATATTGCGGCTCATCTCGACCACGGCACATAAATACCGGCACTTTTACGAAATCGTACCGCCCGGAATGCCGTGCAAGCTTTTCTTTGACATCGATTGTGCGATCAAGGCCGGTGGTGTTTCGTTGCGTGACCGACGAGCCGAGTATCAGTCGTTCGAGCGGCGTTTGCTCGCGGCTGTCCGAAGGAAACTGCGAATTGAATACAACTACGAGGATACGGCAGACGAAGCAGCACCCTACGTACTGACCGCTGACACGCCTACCAAGCTCAGTCGTCATCTGATCTTCCCCGTGGTCTTTGCGAGCATCACCGACGTCGGAGACTTTGTAAGGACGCTTGACCTAGGCCAGACGTCGTGGGCCGACTTCGTAGACCGCGGTGTCTACACCAAATGGCGAAATTTTCGAATGGTCGGAAGCTCCAAGAAGGATCAATCGAATCATTTGAGATTATGCTCCCACGTAGGGCTGACGTTGACGCAACAAGTCCTCCGTACGATGCTTACAATCATTCGCTTCGACGACGCGGCGATCCCCGACAAGTACAAGCCCCACATTCTATGGACTCCCCGAATCGTGGTTCGGGTGGGTGCACCGGCCCCTACCCACCCTTCACCGCGTTCGTATCTACAGTCGCAGGCCACCACCACTGTCCCGGACACGTATCCGGCGAATACAACTGCGATCGTGGAGTATGTGGAGCGAACGATTTTAAGTTTGCAGTACGCTAAGCACGGATACACACGCACATTCAATCCGTACAACGGGAGCCTCTTCGTAGACTACGTTCTAACACCAGGCGTGGCCTGTCCCAACAACAACGGTCGAGCGCACCGGAACAACAAAACTTACTTCAAGATTGATTTAACGCGCGGATTGGCGTTTTTCCGGTGTGCCGACCCCGAGTGCTCGAAGAGCTCATTTGGAATAGTACGAGATCTGGATTTGAAAGTTCAAGGACACGAGGCACCGATTCGGCAGAACGTCCGGTGCCAAACAAAACGTCAAAAAGTAGACGAATATTGATACTACACGAATTTTTTAGCATCGTAATTGTCGTCCAAATCATTAAGTGTGAGTGGGTCAAACTCTTGTTGGTCGCTGTGGACACTACGCACGTCTTCGTGCCGCCGTCGTCGGCGCACGCCAGAACCACAACAGTAGAGTACTCCGATGAGCACCACGACGACCGCAACCAGGACCGCGCCCATCGTGAACGCCAACGAACGGGTCAGTATTTCCAAAAGCTGGTCAAGTAATTCAAGACAGGGAATATCACCACATAGGTGAATCGATTGCATAGTCCGTTTTAGCGCCACTAGGAACACCAGCCTATTCGCGAACTCTTCCGCCGAATGACATATATCAATATAATTGACACCGAGTCCCGCTCGAAGCGTGATGTTGCTGCATATTTGTGTCGCCACGTAGCTATGTTCTTTAGCCGACTGAGCTTCGCTCGAGTAAAGCTCTACAAATAAGATGGCCCGGTGCAGTAAAAAAAGGGTAAAGTTGAGCGTAATAAAAAACAAAACAAACGATTTGAACGGAAACTGCCATAGAATCCTCGCACCATCTCTGGCATACATTTGTTCACTTATTTGAATCTTGTCGATAGTGCATATATAGCATCCGTCTCGAATTTACGTTGCTCTTTGGTGACCTATCTCGATTATTGAAAGTAGTTCTCAGTTATTCACTAGTATCAGACAATAGACTCCTCATTCACAAAACCCTCTTTTAAGACAGTATGTCCACCCGTTGGACGCCAATTTGGGGTCGAACGTTGCGACACGATGGTCGGGCGTAATGGAGATCGCATTGACTCCATGTGGCAGTTTTTGAAAAGCCCTCGGTCGAAAGTGCGTAGCGAGGAGCGTCGTCGAACCACGGGCACGAAGTTGACTCACTGTCGCGGCAGCCAGTGCGAACCCTTCACGTGCGTTCGTATTTGCACCGAGCTCGTCCAAGAGCACCAGGTCCTTCCCGCCGGAGTCGTCGAAGAGTTGTGCCACCCCGATCATCTGCGCGACGAACGTGCTGCAGCCCAGCGAGAGCGCATCGTTCGCCCCGGCGCGCACGTGCACGCGCCGAAAGATAGGCAGCGTGCACCACGACGCCGGTACGTAAAGCCCGAGCTGGTGCAGGTAGATCGCCGCACCAATTGATTTAAGCAGGGTGCTCTTGCCTGCCGCGTTGAAGCCCGTCACGAGCGTCGTATTCGCGAAAGTGATGTCGCTAGGGACGCACGCCTGAATGTCGAAGTGACGAAGTTGTGTGAACTCGCACTCGCCTCCCACGCACGGCGCACACCAACACCCTCCAAGACCCTCCATGACGGAGCAAAAGGCAAGCGCGACGTCGACGTGGGCGACCACCTCCAGCAGCTCGTCGTAGCGCACGGGCTTCATCGCCGCTTGAAAGAGCCGGATCTGGATGGAATGGACCTCGCAATCGGCGGCTTTGATCGCCGAAGCGTGTTCAATGGCTTCTGCTGTTTTGAAGTGAAAGTGGCTCTTGTTGACTCGCACTACTGCGACCCCCGGAACCGTAGCCACGCGTTTCTGAAGCGGTGCGGGAGCCACGAATGCCCCCGTCTTTGGGTCGTAGTCGATGTCCGGTGCGCCTAACCGTCGTCTCACGTCGTGCAGGAGCATCGCGGACTGCCGTTCTAATGTCTCGCGCTCACTGATGGCTGCGTGCAGCTCTTCGTTCTCCCATGCACGGTTTCGGACCGCGTCTGCAAAGTCGGCATTCGACGCCAGTAGGGCCCGAACCCGTTTGCGCGACGGCGTCTGGAACCGTTCCACGAACTGTGCGACCCACCCCATGAACTCAAGCACGGCGACGAGGTCCGCGAGATGGACCGGAGCTTCTGGTACACGGACGTTCTTCAACTCCGTATGCGCGACCCGGGTCACGTGCGGTCCCAGCTCGACGAACGCGTCCAGAGTCGCGCGGCGTTCGCGAACGGCGTCGGCCGAACGCAATGGAACCATCGAGTCCCAGAGTGCTTTTCCGACCTTGGTCAGCGGCTTCACCCCAAGCTGGTCGAACCCTGCCCATCGACGAGCTTTCGCGTTCATGAACGTCTCCGTGTCGTGGAACCGCAGCTCAAGGGACGCGGGCCGACATCCGAGTTCGCACAGGAAGTGTTCGACGACGGACTGCACTGTCGAGGACAGCTGACCCCAGTTGTGGCGATTGACCGGGGTCTCTACGAAGTAGGATGGGCTAGCATGGAGGCGTTTTTTGGTCCACGACGCCTTGCACGCCGTCTCTCGTGCCTCGGCGGGCGGAATTTTCCGTACAGATAGACGCGCATGATTCCGATCAAGACACACAGCGTAACCAGAAACACGAACAAAGTTCATTCGGATCGTTCGTAAGACTTGTTGGTATGTGAATATAGACCTTATTGCCTCGTTTGTTCATAAACCCGTGTTTCGAACTCGTCCGATTGATAAATCGTTTTTTGCAGCTTGTAATCCACTAAGTACTTTGGCAAAAACCGCACGAACCGGTCCGCCGGGAACCGGTCCTTGATGACTGTTTCGTAGACCGTACCAACGAACTGTTCCTCGAACGCTTCACGATACACGTGAACCCCACCGATGACAAAGATGGACTCGACGTCCGGACATTCGTTCGCGAGGTCCAGAGCTGCCTTAAGCGAAGCCGCGGTCCGAATGTCCTGCTCGGTCGACGAGACGCAAATGTTCACCCGCCGAGGCAAAGCCCGACCGCGCAAGCTCTCCCACGTTCGCCGCCCCATGACCACGGCATTGAACTTCGCTGCGTCGATGGTCTTCGTCGTCGTCGCCTGAAAGTGTTCCATGTCCTTGGGACAGCGCCATGGAATACGTCCTCCGAACCCGATGCCGTAGTCTAGATCACGAGCCAGAATCATCGAAACAGGCTTCATTGTATATATTCAATCGAGGGCGGGGATCGTTCGAGCTAACTATCGGATGGCTATTGACGGCGATCTCGAGTCCGGCGCGGTCACCAAAGTCGAGCGTGCTCTCTTGGTCATCCGGCGAACCTTTCACCAACGCCGGACCGTACGCATCATCGGCATCGTATGGTTGTTCTTCGTGGCGTATCTCCTGGACGTCCACACGAACGTGTACCACGTGAGCAGCGCGACACTGCCGAACGGGACACGCGTAGTCGAGAGTCTGCAAAGCTTGGTACGGAACGTCACCGATTTTTGGGAATCACCGGAACTGACTGCATTGGAGCGCTACAATCGCGTTAAAGCGACGCCATCGGACTACGAGACCCTGGTGAGCGCGCCGTTTCAGTTCGATGCGACCGTTCGCACGGCCATCGACCACGTTGTCTCCGACATTCAGGCGGTCATCGAAGCGCACGAATTCTCATGCCTCGCCGCGATCCACACCGGTCTCGCGACGCGGATCATGATCATCAAGAACGAGGTCTACGTCAACCCGACTTTGACGAACACGGCGTCGAAGCAAACGATGTCGTCCCGCGAAGAGTCAGCCTTTCGTCCGGGCCAGGTGCGAACCGTCGACCGGTTCAAAGAGATAGCGGTCCGATTTCAAACGCCGGACGGTGCCTGGCAAAGCGCGCAATTGAAGCGCATGGAGAGCGTTTGTGCGCAGCATTGTGTAGATGCAATGGGTACGGTACCCCGTAACGAACGCTCTCTTGGCTCCAAGTACCGGGAGTTGTAGGCGCATATAAGGCAATAATGTGATGAACTCTGGCGGTTGCGTTGTACTATGTCAATTGGACCTACGATCGCCGTTGGCGTCGAGCTGATCGTGCTTGCGGCGGCGTGCCGGCACCAACAACTGACCAACCGAACATCGCCGTTCAAATGGTTGCTTGTGTCGCAACTCATGGAGTGTGTCGCCTTGCTGACGATGTTAGTGGGCGAGCTGCTCGACGAACCGGGGAACTTCGTGGAGTTTCAGCTGGAGGTACTGACGCTGAATCGGGTCGTGATCGCGGTCGATACCTTTTACGTTTGTTTTCATCGGTTCAACCCCGACCACACCGTCGTGTGGATACACGTGGTGTGCGTTCTCTGTGTATGTGTGCTGCGATTCGTCCCTTTGATACCGTTCGCCGGTTCGGGAATTCTCATCGTAGCGCGTCTCGTCGGAGGCGCCGCTAGCTTCGTCAGCGGGGAGTACGTTCTCTCGACGTTATTCGTTTGCCTGGCGGCGACGAACGGGGTGGAGCTGCTGCTTACTGTTGCAGTTGCGAGCTACCCTCGAAGCGTCATATGGGCGATGTTTACTTTCCTGATGTTTCGTTCGAACCCCATGAAACAACTAAGGTAGCATATATAAACGAAGCATCGTTATTTGTTACGTTCCATAGCGACACACCTCATGACCGAAACGTCGCTTCCTCACAACCTCCCAACGAGCGTCTCGCAACCGATCGGGTTCATCGGCGCGGCGAACAACTTCACTCCCAATTTCGAGGACGTACCGTCCCACATGGACTTTTCTAATTCGGTCTGCCAAGTGCACACGACCAAGATGAGCATGAACCCGCTCCAGCCGTACCTCCCCGGGAAAATGGCCAAGTCAGCGGGAAGTGGTTTCGCCATCCAACTCGCAAACAAGACCTTTTTTGTGACCAATCATCACGTGATCGACGCGGGCAAGAAGGTTGCCGTGACGCTGCCAAAGTACGGCGCACAGAAGTTCCCTGCGAGAATCGTCGCTGATTCCCCTGCGATGGATCTCTGCCTGCTCAAAATCCCCGGCAAGCACCAAGTGGACATCACCACGCTCGCGATCGGGAACAGCGACCGTCTCGCGAACGGCGCCACTGTAATCGCCGTCGGGTATCCATTGGGACAAAACGGCCAAAAGATCACGACCGGTGTCAAAGCGGGAAACCAAGTTATGCACGGCGTGGAGTACATTCAAACCGACGCTGCGCTTTGTCCCGGAAATAGTGGAGGAGGACTTCTCTCCCAGAGCTCGGACGGCGCGTACGAAGTCATTGGCATCAACAACGCGATCATTCCGGGGCAAAACAATGTAGGGTATGCAATACCTTCGGAGGTGCTGAAGGTCTTTCTCGCGAACTATGTATACACCTACAAGAACGCGTCACCCGAGGCACGAAAACAGACCTTGCTCATCGAGCAGCCGGTGTTTGGACTCGCGGCCAGTCCTATGACCGAAACCCTGGTCCGGTACACCAATTCGACCTCTGGCATTACCGGGCTCCACGTCAACGCCGCAGTGGGGGGGTCCGTCGCAGGACAAGCCCTCCGCGAAGACGACCAGCTGCTCACAATCAACGGGTACGAGATCACCCCGTTCGGCCAGTGCTTAGTACCGTGGAACAAAGCGGGCCCAGTTGACATCGCGCGCGTGCTGGGCCGCTTCAAACTTGGTGACGTCGTCAATGTAGGATACGAACGCGAGGGTACCAAGGAGACGGCGGAGCTGAGCTACACCCAGATGGATCCGCGTGTCGTTCGACCCATCTACTGGCCATATCAAACACCAAACAGCGCGATCTATGCCGGCATGGTCGTGCAGGAACTGAATCTGAATCTGGTTTCACTGTTCAGTAAAGTGAATCCGTTACTCGGGAAGTACATGACGATCGACGCGCAGTGCAACGACCCGGCCCTCGTGGTCTCGTACGTGCTCGAAGGCGGTCTTGTGGGTGAGAAGGGCGTCGTCTCACCGGCAATGACTTTAAACGATGTCAACGGAAAGCCAGTCCGGACGTTGGACCAGCTGGCCAAGGAAATCGTCAAGCCTTCTAAATTCTACAAGATCGGGTTTCACGACAACGTCCACCTCGTCCTCTCGAACGAAGAGCTCATGATGGACCTCGACTTCGTCGAATCGACCTTCGGCAGCTCGCTGAAAGATACGGCCCTGTTGAAGCCCTGTGCGTGCGAGATGGAGGTGTGTGCGTGCGAGCACGTAGGCTGCGACCACTGCGACAAAAACAAGAAAAAGGAAGCCAAGGACGAAGGATCTGCGCTCATCGCCACGCGTCGGTATGTGCCTGGCAAGACCCACAAGAAAAGCGAAGATCTCGAGAAGCTGCTGCTGAACAGCAAAGCGCCCGAGGCGCCTACAGTCGAGGCAGCGGTCGAGGAGGTGTTGCTTGAGCCAGTGGCTACAGAGCCAGAACCTGTGGACGAATTCGAGATGGCGACGCTGCGGAACGCGCTACCGAGAGAAATGTGGGGGGAGCTTGGTTTGCTGTAAATGTACAGTTTATTTTTTAGATAGGGGTGATTCATAAGTTTGAATTTTTTTGAGGGTAGCAATTTATTTTTGCTTGGAGCGGCTGAGGGTAGCTTTTTATCTGTAAGTTCACATTGTGAACTCCGGAAATTCCATCGATCCGAATCCTACAGACGTCACTGATCTATTTCAAAAGTATAAGTCTGAGCGTGAAATTCGTAAGCTGATCTAAAAGTCCACAAAACCACTGCGGTTCCGTCTCGCCGTCCGTGAACACGTCCTTCGGAACGTTCGTGACGCTCATGGACTGATTCGATTCTTAAAAAACTAGAACACTACTCAAAGAACTGCATACGTCACGCATCCGAAGATTTTGTAGAACTTTCCTCTTCCGCTTCCTCCGCTTCCTCTACCTCTTCCTCTTCCGCTTCCTCTTCCTCTTCCGCTTCCCCTTCCTCTTCCGCTTCCTCTTCCTCTTCCACTTCCTCTTCCGTTTCCTCTGCTTTCGCGATCTTGCGAATCTCGACGAAGAGCAGCGTCTTCTTCAGTCGACGAGTCTCGTACTCGAACTTGGCCTCCTTGAAGATGTTCTTGCTCGATACAACGCCGATCTCGCAGGTGTTTGCGTGCGCCGTCCGCACGCGCCACATCATGACCAACACGACCTCCATCGCGCGCGCGACGCCCGCCAACGTCAGTCTTGCACCTACCTCGAGTTCGTCAATCCAACGATCGAGCGCCGCGCAGCTGCTTTGGAAGGTCTGTCTGCCAGACGGATAGCACACCATTTTGTGGATGTGGCCGAACTTCGGAGGGTCGGACTCACCGACGCCCTTCGGCCGCATGGTCACGCTCACCTTGCACGTCTCGCCGCCGTCCTCAAACGAATGCGGCTCCATGACGAGCGTATCGAGCTCGGCGAGGTTCGTGGCGCAAATCACGGCCATCGCCCCGGCCTTTGCCCCGATCCCCTGGAACGTCTCCGGTGTCGGGTCGGCTTTCGACGCGCGCTGGATCGTGGGCCCCGGTCGGTCCTTTGACGTTACTTTGAATATCTTTTTGTCAGACGGCATCTTCGGATCGTTAGTAGTAGAATCGTGTCTTAAACTCCATTCAATATATAAGCCCGAGCACAATTTCTGAGTACAGGTTCCCCAATGAACCAGTGCCACGAACAGTCTCTGCGCACGGAGCCGATCGCCGGACCGTACATCAACGTCCTCAAAGAGAATCCCAACGTCCCGGGCGGCCTTCGCAAACTGTACGAAAGTCTACAGGACGCCGACAATAAACTGGAGCAGTGCGCGGAGATGCAAGCGGACTACCAGCGCTTGCAATACCAGGTTCGACACATGCAAGAGGACTTACCGCGACAGCTGGAGACCATGCGACGTCAATTCGTCACGGTCGACATGGCGAATGTGATGCAAGCGCAGATCAATCGCCTTCAGGCGGAGTTGAATGCGCGTGGGCCGCGACGAATGGAGGGAGAAGAGAGTAATTTTAAACGATCTAGATAAGGAACTAATGAAAATCAGAGTACTTCGCCGTGAAGAAGTCGGCGTGCCCTGCGTGTGCAAATGAACGGTCAGGACAAAGACAACAACGATTCGAGCACACGGGGTTAACTTACAAAGGGCGTTCAGCTGCAGCGTCACGCTCAGGTCGTCCACCGCGCCGCCGATCTTGCCAGTGAACGTGCGCTTCGTTTCCTGGAAGACCGTCTTGGCGAGCTCCGTCATGACCTTGTAGTTGTTCAGCTCCTCCTGCAGCTCCTTCCGCATCTGCTTCGGCGTCTTCTCCGGGTTCACCGACACTAGCTTGTCCCAGAAGCACACAGCGTCTTCCTCGAGGTACGTCCTCAGCTTGATCCACATCGCCTCCTTCACCGGGTTGGTGGTGCGCAGCCCCGTCTTCTGGTCCTTGTCGGACATGCACACCGTGTACCGCGCCAGCCGCGAGCGCTTCAGGAACCGCTGGATGTGGAAGGCCTCGAAGCCGAGGTTCGACTCCACCATCATCACGATGATCGCGCGCGCAGTCAGTGGGTGGTTGCGCAGCGCCAACAGATGCTCTGTCAGCACCGGCTCGTACTCCGCCGGGTTCTTGCTCTTCACCGCGTCAAGCCCCACGATGACCATCTGTCCTCGTTCGTAGATGCACGAGCAGATGCCGAAGCGGCTGTCGCCGCCCGCGTTGGGGTCGATCGACACGAAGATGTGCCGAACCGTTTTGGTCAACGGGTACCCAGGACGGTCCATCATCCGTTTCACCAGCTTTCGGTCGAACGCGGACTCGCCGCTGTCGTGCATTATACCCACTTTGGAAAACAAACAAACAAACGTGTCAGTAACAAGTCAAAAGAACGCGTGCATGCGAACGCGTCACACGAACTCGTTTCGCGTTCGAGCAGCTCTTTCTGTGTGTAGCAAACAAACGTAGTGTTAGTAATAATAACCAATTTGTGAACGGTATTGTATTCACGAGCCTGATCACTCATCATCGCCCGAATTCGAGCGTGTTTGCGACTTGACTGCCAATGAGGCCTGTTTAACAAAACAAAACAGTTAGTAGAACGAATTCGTACGAACCGGCTTGTATGCGGTCTCGTACAATTCATGCATCCTGTCAAAGCAGCAAACAAAAACCAGTTAGTACGAATCGGTGCGTGCGAACGGGGTCAAAAATAGACTTGCTTGTGATTGCACTGCATAGCTATACCCGCGTCCATACCTACGAAAGAAACAAGTTGTTAGTGTGTACACTTGTTATCTATCTGCACAATTTACTCACAAGCTTTACATGCCAAATAACTGCGAACAAACAATGAGGTGTTAGTAATGAGACTGTCAAAAACAGCGCGGCATTCATTCATACTTGCAATTCGAACTTGTTAAAGAACGATCTTCCTTGGTCGTCCTGTGTAGAAATCTAGTTAGTACAGAATCTTGATATGTACCGACAACATACTTACCTTCAAACAAAGTAATTTACTGTAGAAGTTGTCTGAACCCTGTGGACACACAAACAACAATAGTCAAACTACAATTTGAGAACTGGGCGCGCGTTTGTTGTGACTCACCAAAACTGTGCTGATACAAATTAAACTGGTCCTGTCCATCTCCATTACTGCGCAAAAAAAAGTGTTAGAATTGAGGATTAAGCGATAGAAAAACTTGACTTGACTTACAGGGGACAACCACCTCGTAGAAAACCTCTGTTGTATCACGAGACAAGAGACAAAAGACAAGCGAACGCACAAACGGGTCAGAGTATAGAAAGGATTGAAACACTTTAAACAATCGACTTACGCATATCCATCGCGGCCGCCCTGTGCAGACAAACAGTAGTTAGTAATCAGTTCTTAATAAACAGTTCAACAACACTTACTCCTCACAAATGACGATATCTCCTCCTACGCCTTTGAGTGTCTGCGCAACAAACACAAAATAGAGTTAGATTATGTCGGATCGTTCCTCACACTCTCTCCCCCACAAATCGTATGCTGTAGTAGTATAATGGAACCGTTTATATCAGAACCGTTCTGACCAACGATCCAAATGACGCTGAAATATTCTTGTTTCCTTTGTGTAATTGCTTTGCACCAGTACTCATCATTAGGTTCTCAGTTGACAGCCAGGGAAGATCATTCTGGCCCCTTCCATGTTCTTCGCCAGCATCCTGAAAGACGAACACAGATACTTTTGCTTTCGGGATACCAATATGGTGTAATGAACAAAGAGCAACTTGAACCATGGGTAACAAACAAGAAAAACTTTGCAAACCAACATCACGTGGATTTTGTTTTTGAGCGTAGTAGCAACTATACTAAGAGCGACGTAGCTTCTGATGGCAGAAAACTAAAACCGCACTGGATTCAAAAATGGTTAAGAAAATACAAGTGGATTTATTGGAGCGACGTCGACTGTGTGATGCAATGCGACGACACTTTTGTCAATGTGCGTGAATTTATTAAGTATCCAACATCAATGACTTCGCTTACGCAGCATGAGTGGTTGACTAACACGCATTTCATCGGAATTGGCCATCCACCTGGCAGACAACTTCGATTCTCCAATTTCGCGTTCTTCATTAAACAACACCCTAGTTCTTTCAAATTTCTTCGCCATTGGAAGGAATGGGAATTCAATAAATGTTCATGCTGGGGTGATCAGGGTGCAATGTGGATAGAACTCGTTCACTGGGTATATAACTTCAACTCATATGCAGATTGTGAAACCCGCGCGCTGAAGGCATGTACATGTGATTTTCAATGTTTTGAGTCAAGCTTGCAAGCGAAAGGATACAACACTCTAAACTCGCAGCAAGCTAACACATACATTCAGTTCTTCTTCAATACTTCGGGCATTGTCTCATTTGGAATGCAAAATAGTCACTGGAGACATCTGAAACGCGCAGAAAGCGAGCGGCCATATTGTCTTCATAAGCAGTTTAGTATGCTTCACTTTAAATCGAATAACCTCATATGCTAATGCCTGTAAATCTAAACTGTTTTCCTATAATCATATGCTGGAATAGTATAATAGAATGGAACCGTTTCTATCAGAACGTTTCTGAGGCTGAGTACTATATAAATATGGCTGATGTGGCGACTACCGACCGAATGCGTTGTGTGTGCTATTCGTTGTTTTTCGTACTGGTGGTCGCATGTTCGGCCTCGCCGCGCTCCCTGCGATGGGTGGGCGACGTCTGGATCCCACCAAACGGCAAGTTGTACACAATCGACGAGATCCAAAAGACATTCGAACGTCGACGCGTCCTCATTGTCGGTGATTCGCTGGCAAGACGTTTAACCGCCACACTAGCATTGATCATAAACGATGAGGACAACAACGACTTGCTTGTCAGCGACGTCGATTCCGACACTCGCCTTGGTCGTGGCGGCCACAAACATTACGAATGGTCTGTCCCGTCGGCGTTGAGTCGTTTGCACTACCAGTGGACGCCGCACGCACGCGACGTTGCGTCGTACGTTACGAAAACAGACTTGACCGCTTTCTCCGACGTCATTGTTGCCATCGGTGTTCACGATGCGGAACGACCGTCCACCGTGCCATTTGAAGACGATATCAAAGCCGCGATGAACGCGCTTGGATCCTGCGGTGCCAGCGTTGTTTGGCGAACCGCACCATACATGGACAATCCCAACAAACCAGAACAGACTACGGTGATAAACCGGCGACTTGACAAATTCAACTTGATTGTGCAGACGGCCGATGTGCCGAACGTTCGCATAATCGACGTTGCGTCCACACTCGCGAAGAAAAGTGTGGGGAAGGAACGCTTGAAAGGCGACAGCGTCGAGCATTTTGGAAATATTGCGCGGATGGTGGAAATTCAAACCCTTACACATATTTTAAAGACTTTTGAAAGGGGTCGACGTCCGTTTACTAGACTCGGTATATAAATCTCATTGATATTTAAGAAGTTCAGAAGCATGCCAAACGCTGTCTGCGTTCTCACAACCGACGCTGGATTTGTAGTGCTTGTGCGTGACAAATCTGACCAACGATGGACGTTCCCCGGTGGTGGTCTTGATCCAGGAGAGCGTGCACACGAGGCATGTCTGCGCGAGTTTAGAGAGGAGGCTGGCTTTCCATTTCCTGACCAAGTCCCATACTCCTTAGTATACAGTACAAACAAAATTACAAACCAAACCGCTCACTTTTTTTTTACTATAGAGCAAACAGCACTGGTGGACTGGGCCAAACACAACAACGGAGTTGATTTTGCAAGGTATGGTAATCCTTACAATCTCACCAAGAATCCAACATGGAAGGCGCAAACAAAGTCTTCTTATAAAGAAATGGACAGGGTTGAATTGGTCCCTATAATGGATTTCAAAGACAGTGTCGCACGCCAGAGTAGTGGCAACGGAGGGGTACAGTGGCCTGTAAAACAAAGTCTTCTGAGATCCATTCGAAAGGCGTTCGAAAAAATGTAAGGCTCAGGACGTATTCGTGAGAACTGTTTGACGTACGTTGATTGTTGGATATATAAAGGCGTTCTCAATCATTGATGTACAATCCAAATGTCGAGTACCCCTCCACGATCACCACATGGATTTTATCGTAAAAACATCAGTCCCAAAGGGTACGTTTACAGAGCTGGAAACGCACAAGAAAATGTAATGGAATTCCGAATGATAATAATGAGTTTGGAGGCGAAATTAGAAAAATTGATTGAAATCATCGTTGTCACTAATTTGACCTTAGAGCACCCGCGGGGACCAGATGATTGGGACGAACCGCAAGTCGATTGGGGCATAGAGATGCGAGGTATCTATCGTAGCGCGCGAAAAGGTTCTTTCGAAAGAATGCCGGAGAACCTATTGTTTCTCGAAAAGTTAGGTCCAAAGGAAGCAACGCGGATGAAAGAGACACTTCTGGAGATGTTTGGTCGTGACCCTCCCGCTGACCCCCAAAAATGGGCGAGATCGCTAGTGTCGAGGATAAGAGATGCAGAAAAAGAAATCCAGGCTCTTCAACGATTTCCTGGCGTGTCTGCAAAGTTCCTGCGACCCATCCGCTCACTCAAGCGGATGGCGTAAATAGGTATGTTAACACCCATTCATGAGAACGGGTTTTGACGTACGTTGACTCGTTTTTTATTTTAGTTTACTCAACAAGAAGATACTCACAGCTACTCGTTTTGTAGTATGTACACGAATTTTATTAAACAAATTATATTTCCGATACACGCAACGGTAAACACTGCAACCACATCCGTTGTAAATTCTGTTTCCGGTGCCGAGGGTTCGACGTTGGTTTCCACCAGTCCGTACACTGGGTCTCTTGCTCGGCGACACAGATTTCGTAGATTTGCGTAGGTGCGTGTTCGGTACTGAAAGAGCAGGTACGTCAAGCACAACGCCTGCACAACGTCGAACACGATCGCTGTGTACCGCAGATATTCTTCTTGGATCTTCTTTTCGTCATAAGGGTTCGTGTCCAACGAGAAAAGCGTGAAGGTAAGTCCACCGTACACTCCGACAACGTGTAACCCAAGTATGACGGTGAGAATGGTGGTTGCGTAGCTTCGACGGCCTACCTGGCTTGCTATTGCGGCGTACGCCAGTGCCACGAAATAAAACATGTACAGCACAAACACCAGAAACGACAATGTAAACTCCATCGTCTCTTTGTGTCTCTTTACGTCTCCGCGCAACGTTACTTATATCACTGCTACTGAACAAATGACGTTAGTGGAACGTGAACGGAATGTCTTATGGATATGATGTAAACAAGTGCTCATGGCGCTTGTTCTTGTTCCAACACATCTCGAATTCTTCCATACATTTCGTCGAATAGCTCCTCCATCAAACGCCTGTTCTGTTGTACCCATGTGTTCACTTCGTTTTTAACTTTTTGTTGAAACACGTTGACTAATTCTCCTTCCGGTATTTCGTGTTGCCCAAGGGTGGTCCTCGTATCAGTTCTAATTTTGGTCCATTCTTCGCTGTATTTTCCTGTAAAAAGGTTCTTTTTTTTTTTTTTTGTAATCCAAGTTAAGTATTCCCAAAAGGTTGTCGAATAAAAATTGTCACTATTAATACCCATCAACGATCTAAAAAAATTTTTGGTTAAATTCTCAATAATTCGGCGGTCACGGATGTATTGTTGGAAGGATTCGACAGCCGCCTTTGAACCGTTTCTCCAACGTTCATTGCGTTTGGAACGGTCGATTATGCGTTCTACAAAATTTTCATACAGCACTACTTCCGACTCGGGGTACCTATCTTCCGTGCGGGGTCTCCCATTCGCATCAATTGGAGCGCGCATCTCGTCGGGGGTTTTTCCCATTCGCATCAATTGTAACATCGCTGTTTGCAGCAATGATGTCGACTTGAATGGGTGCCGCTCCTCCATTTGGTTCAATATCGTATCAAAGTGATTTTGGGGACCAATTCTTGCCAACTGTTGGTGGCACTGGTTCTGTCGACTAGTCATTGACTGACTTCATGTTAGTCTCAAGGATCCCGATTATATACCTTTCGGGTAAAAGTCAACCCAAAAAGGGTGGTCGCCTAGCCCCCGGAAGCCGACCAGGATCCACCCAAGCCAAAGGCTGTGTGAGGATGGAACCGTTCTTACAAACGATCCGAGGCACCGGTGTCTACGTACTAATTGGGTCGGACTGGTGCTCCGAATGCGGCAAGCTCAAGGCCGAGCTAGCAAAGCAGGAGTTCGCACACATCAACGTCGACGTCGACAACGACCCAGACGAAGCGGACCACTGCGCGGTGCGGAAGCTTCCGACGCTGCAGTACTGGGCGGACGGTGAAAAGGTGGAGGAGGCGGTGGGCACTAAGGCCATTCGCGACGTCGTCCAACACAAGCTGCACCCGGTCCGCGTCGCCGAGACCGAGACCCCCCAGAGCCAACTGGATGCGTTTTTCGATTCGATGCCTGATTTCTGAATGTGCTGTATGTAAAACGATGCACTGCACAATCCGACACCGGCCCTCTAGAAACGGGTCGTTCGTATTCCTCTCCATAGAACCCCAACGTACTATATTAATACGGGTCCCGATGAGATTGTATTTCCCAAATGAACAGTCTCGCTGAAGACGTTCATAACAAACGTAAGAACGAAGAGTTCGAACAAAACTTTCGAAGTTACCGCATTGGTAAGACGGCTTACAGTTACTCCTTCGAAGACTTAGTAACGCACGTGGAATTCACGAACGTCCATCCCTTCGACCGCGGTGTGTACGGAGCGCTCTATCACATTCAATGGGATGGTGACGACGCCGTTGGGAAACACGTTCTAATTGGTACTCCGCAGACGCTGATTGAGGAGTTTGCGCTGCTCAAACAGTTCGGCGACGTCGGTATCGGCCCCAAAGCGTTCGGAGAACTCGCGTATCGCCTCAACCCACCCTCCGAACAGGCCGTGAGTTCTACGAACCCACAGGGCGTGACGGCGGAAGGGTTCTTTGCGATGGAACGGTTTCAAATGAACGGGTTCCAATATTTGACCGCGGTGCTGTCCTCGACTCAGCTTTCGGTGAGCGACAAGGCCGAACGTCAACTGGACCTTGCGACTCGTATCTTCACTCTCAACCACAAGCTGCTCGTGCGTCAAAGCTTCGTCTGCGCCGACGCGAAGCTCGAAAACACGCTGTTGAACCACGACTCGAACTTCAAGATCACCAAGCTCGTCCTGGCGGATTTTGGCGGTGAGTTTTGCAAGAATCTCGGACTGAGTTTCGATACGATTCCGTACTTCGAAGGGAAAGGTCGCCTGTTTACGCTGCGGCTGCTGATGGTTTCGATCGCGGCGAGCACCTGGCACAATACGAACCACAAGGTTCGACTTTACCTGACAGAGATCGGCCAACTCTACACTAGCTTGCAAGCCCCCGCTTTGCAAGTGTACTTGAAAAATATGTGCGGATCACACCAGGTCTTCCGCGCACCGATGCACTATGTGTGCCTCGCCATGCTCCGTCGGGCGTTGGACCCTAGAGACGATTGCGTGCAGCTGTTGCTCCGGTTTCTGGAGCTCTATTTAACACCTCCACAGCCACCGCAACTCCGACGCCCTGGGAGCCTTCACCGGCGCATCAAGTTCGGGGATTAGACTGCCGCGGCATACCGAACCCCTCACAACATGGGAATAAAGTCACTGGATTACTCACCGTATTCGATAAAAAAAAAGTGAAATTTACTGCCCTTATGCTTCGCGCAACTCTGCCACAAGTGTATTTGTCTTTTATAAAGACATCTGGGAGTGGTGACTATTACACCTGGGAAAAAATATTATTTTTTACCCTAAGCCCGTGAATTGGTAAATCACAGCCTTTTTTGGTAGAAATATCCCCAAACAGTATAAAAGCCGGTTTCGGTTTTTGAATGTAAAGAACAGTCATGACCAGTCAACAGAATAATCCTCATAAGCAGATGCTAAGAATTGGTGCGTCGAAATTATCCTCCGTCGAAAAGGATGCGGTAATTAATAAACTCGCTTACGAGGTTGTCGCAAAGGATGCTCAAATTAAGGCATTGAGTGACGAACTAAGCGCATCCAAAATGGCATCCTATCAGCGTGGATACCGACAGGCGCAAACCGATGCGTACGTAGCGAACGCATACAGTGAGAATGATGGCGCCGAGGGGGATGGAGCCCTGCGAATGCAGCTGAGAGCACGGCGGCAGCAACCCTAACTCTAGCCCAGCTATGCACGGCGCAACGCGCTAAGCCGAGGCCGCTCCCAGTTCCCCCTCCGCGGCCAAACTGGTAGAAATATAGTCCTTGTAAGAGTGGAAAGAACTTACCGGGACCACATTACACTCCCACCAAAGAGGTTGGAACTACTATAGGTAACCCCCCCCCCC
>CEST01087172.1_pt1 | contig 22672 bp, 14 predicted proteins | sample 326921 | NCBI WGS metagenome assembly CEST01 (sample SAMEA2621509, study PRJEB7988) | marine metagenome | biome: marine biome (ENVO:00000447); feature: surface water layer (ENVO:00002042); material: "saline water (ENVO:00002010), including plankton (ENVO:xxxxxxxx)" | depth 5 m
GAAACATTGTAGATATTCTTAATAAAAGAATTTTTAAAGGTGAAGTGTGTGTAGAAAACGGACAAATTTCGGCTATTAGAGAAGTAAATCACGAGGTAGAAAATTATATTTTACCTGGCTTTGTAGATGCGCATATTCATATAGAAAGCTCTATGCTAGTACCCTCTGAATTTGCAAAAATTGCGGTTCTTCATGGAACGGTAGCTACAGTTTCTGACCCACATGAAATTGCCAACGTATTAGGCGTGCAGGGAGTAGATTTTATGATTGAAAACGGAAAGAAAGTACCCTTGAAATTTAATTTTGGTGCGCCAAGTTGTGTGCCTGCCACTTCTTTTGAAAGTGCTGGTGCTGTAATTAATGCTGATGATATTCAAAATATGATGGCAAATCCAGATATTAAGTACCTGGCAGAGATGATGAATTACCCCGGGGTGTTGTTTGATGACGAAGAGGTGCTAAAAAAAATAGAACATGCAAAAAATAATAACAAACCTATAGATGGTCATGCGCCTGGCCTACGAGGTAATGATGTGAGCAAGTACATTGCTGCAGGAATTTCTACAGATCATGAGTGCTTTACGTATGAGGAAGCTTTAGAGAAACTACAAAAAGGAATGAAAATTCTTATTAGAGAAGGAAGTGCTGCAAAGAATTTTGATGCCTTAATAGATCTACTACCAACACATTTTGAAAACATGATGTTTTGCTCAGACGACAAGCATCCAGATGATTTGTTGTTAGGGCATATCAACCAATTATGTGAGCGCGCAGTTGCTAGAGGGATGGATGTTTTTAAAGTGTTACAAGTAGCTTGCATAAACCCAGTAAAACACTATAATTTAGAGGTTGGAGTCTTGCAAAAGGGAGCTGCTGCAGATTTTATAGTAGTTGAGAATTTACAAAATTTTAGGGTGTTAGAAACTTATATTGATGGTGTATTGGTAGCGAAAAAGGGAGAAAGTTTTATAAAATCTGTTCCTTTTAATATCTTGAATAATTTTAATACTGATAAGAAAAAAGTAGCTGACTTTAAATGTCTTTCTAATGCTAAAAAAATACGTGTTATTGAAGCTTTAGATGGTGAATTAGTAACTAATGAGATTGAATGTAATTCGTTGCTGATTGATGGAAACTTAGTATCAAATACTAAAGATGATATCTTAAAAATGACCGTGGTGAACAGGTATCAAAATGTAAAACCTTCTCTAGCGTTTATAAAAAATTTTGGTATCCAACAAGGTGCTATTGCTAGCTCTGTTGGGCACGATTCTCATAATATAATTGCCGTTGGTACTTCTGATGAATTTATTTGTAGAGCTGTTAATTTATTAATTAAAAATAAAGGAGGTATCTGCATTGTAAATGAAACTTCAGAAAAAGTTGTTGCTCTTCCAGTAGCAGGAATTATGAGTGATCAACCAGCTGAAATTATCGGTAAGGCATATGCAGAAATAGATGCCATGGCGAAAGAAATGGGTAGCAAACTAAGTGCTCCTTTTATGTCACTATCTTTTATGGCATTATTGGTTATACCTTCTTTAAAATTAAGTGACAAAGGATTGTTTGATGGTGCTAACTTTAAATTTACCAGCTTAGAAGTTAGATAGAAACCTTCTAACTTATAGTGGTACGGGGTTCTTAGATCTTATTTTTATAAAATATAATAGCGAATTTATTATTTTCTTTTTTCATCGATTTATTTTAAGCTATTTAATACTTTTATAATTCTAAATTTTTGACATTATGAACTACCCTAAGAAAGTAACAATTGGAGATATTACTGTCCGAGATGGTTACCAACATGAAGAAAAATTTATCCCTACGGAAGCAAAACTATGGATGTTAGAACAACTGTTATTAGCAGGGTTTAAAAATATAGAAGTTACTAATTTTGGGAATCCTAAAGGGATGCCTCAATTTTCTGATGCTGATGATATATTTAAAAAAATTAGAACTTCAAAAAAGGTATCTCATTTATTGTCTGGGGCCTCATTAACAGCAATTACAATTAGAGAAAAAGCTGTTGAAAGAGCGATACAGGCAACGTTAAACGGTTACGGGCCTGATAGAATTTTATTGATGGTCTCTACCAGTGAATCTCACCATAAAAAAAATTCTGGATTGTCATTAAAAGACTACTGGAAGATGGCAGAAACTCAAATTAAAAAAGCACATGAGGCTGGTATTAAAGTAAATGGTACTGTAAGTACTATATGGGGTTGCCCAATAGAAGGCCCAACAGATCTAAACAAAGCCATAGCCTATACACAACGATGGTTTGATATTGGCGCAGATGATGTAGAACATGCAGATCATGATGGTTCTGCGTCTCCAGATAGAGTGTTTAAATATTATAAAATGCTGCAAGAAAAGGTAGGAATGACCGAAAAGCAAATTGTTCATTTTCATACCACCAGAGGATGGGGAATGGCAAATGTATTGGCAGCACTTCAAGCTGGTATGACTCATTTTGAAGCTACTATGGGAGGTATTGGAGGGCAGCCTGCAAATTTTGTAGACGGTATTCCAGTAGCAGGAACCGGTTCTTATTACTATAAAGACCCAAATTTAGTTGGCCTAGTTTCTACTGAGGATTTAGTTGTTATGTTAGATGAAATGGGAATTGATACTAATTTAGATGTAGATAAGGTATTAGAAATAGGTACTATGAACGAACGTATTGTAGGAAGAAGACTACGCTCAGAATCTATTAAAAACGGACGTGTTCCAAAATCATTAACAGGAAGGTAATTTAGTGCTCTATGAATAAGGTATCATTGCACAACTAAAAAAGTAAAAATGTCATTAGAATTAGACTTACAAAAAAGAAGCGGAAATGCATGCGAACTATGTGCATCAACAGAGAACTTAGCGATCTATGAGGTAAAACCAACTGCAACTGGTGGAGGTGGTGTAGATGGAAGCCTGTTGGCCTGCGAGATCTGTATTGGGCAAATTGAAAACCCAGCAACTACAGACGCCAATCATTGGAGATGTCTTAATGATAGTATGTGGTCTGAGTTTAGAGCGGTAAAAGTAATAGCCTGGAGACTGCTATCACGTTTAAGAAAAGAAGGGTGGCCTCAAGATTTATTAGGTATGATTTATCTAGAAGATAACGACCTTCGTTTTGCAAAAGAAACAGGTGAACACCTTGAGGAAGCTGAGAAAATTATTCATAGAGATGCCAATGGAGCTATCTTACAAACAGGAGACTCTGTTGTTTTAATCAAAGATTTAAAAGTAAAAGGATCTAGTCTTGTTGCAAAACAAGGAACTGCAGTTCGAAGAATCTCTTTAGATCGTGAAAATGCAAAATTTATAGAGGGGAAAGTAGGGCCAACTCAGATTGTAATCATCACAGATTATGTGAAAAAAATGTCTGAAAAGGAGTAATACTTTCTTCACTATATTTAATTATTTGAATAAACTTAATGATCACTTTTAAAATTTTAAAAAATAATCTTTTAAGCAATCTTACATTATAATACTTTTAAAAAATAAGATAGGTATATGAAAAAAATAATAGCATTTATTGTCTTAACCTCCTTCTTATCATGCAGTCCTAAACTCTTTAAAGAAAAATGGACCAAAGAAGAAGCGCCAGCATATTTTAAAGCAAGGTTTGAAACTACTAAAGGTAATTTTGAGATTGAAGCAAAAAGAGCTTGGTCTCCTAAGGCTGTAGATAGGCTGTATCAATTAATTAAGAATGAGTTCTATACAGATATTGCAATTTTTAGAGTAGTGCCTGGTTTTGTAGCGCAGTTTGGAATTCATAACAATAGTTTGTTGAATTCTAGTTGGAGAAAATTTAAAATTGAGGATGAAAAAGTTGTTGAAAGTAACGACCTCATGACAGTCTCCTTTGCTAGAGGAGGGGCAAAGACAAGAACTACTCAAATATTTATCAATTTAAAAAATAACAAACGGTTGGACGTAATAGCTAGTTCTGGGGTAAAAGGTTTTCCTGTAATTGCTAAAGTTGTCGCTGGAAAAGATAATGTTTTGAAGTTTTATGATGCATATGGAGATAAATTAGGGGCGCGTCAAGATTCTATTAATAAATATGGTAATAAGTTTATTAGAGCCAAGTACCCTAAAGTAGACTTTATTAAAAAAGCATATATTCTTAAATAAAAAAAGCCGCTCGAAGCGGCTTTTTTTTATTTAGATAGTTCTGTAAAGTATTTATAAAAGTATGGAATAGTTTCTATACCCTTTAAGTAATTAAATATACCGAAATGCTCGTTAGGAGAATGAATTGCATCAGAATCTAAGCCAAAGCCCATTAAAATAGTTTTACTTTTTAGTTCGTCTTCAAACAAAGAAACGATAGGAATACTACCACCACTTCTTTGTGGGATTGGCGTTTTTCCAAACGTAGCCTCATAGGCTTTACTGGCTGCTTTATAACCGATAGTATCAATAGGTGTTACATATCCCTGTCCGCCATGGTGTGGTGTTACCTTTACAGTAACAGCTTCTGGAGCAATACTTTCAAAATGCTTGGTAAATAATTCAGTGATTTCATGCCATTCTTGGTTAGGAACCAAACGCATAGATATTTTTGCATAGGCTTTAGAGGCAATAACTGTTTTTGCACCTTCTCCTGTATATCCACCCCAAATACCGTTTACATCTAATGTAGGGCGTATAGAGTTTCTTTCATTGGTAGTGTAACCAGTTTCACCATAAACAGCAGAAATATCCAATGCTTTTTTATAATTCTCTAAAGAAAAAGGAGCTTTTGCCATTTCGTCCCTTTCTGCGCTAGATAATTCTTCTACCTTTTCATAAAATCCAGGAATGGTTATGTGGTTATTTTCGTCATGCAAAGAAGCAATCATCTTAGTTAAAATATTGATTGGATTTGCAACAGCTCCTCCATACAAGCCAGAATGTAAATCTCTATTAGGTCCAGTAATTTCTACTTCTACATAACTTAAGCCTCTTAATCCGGTAGTAACAGAAGGAATATCATTCGCAATCATTCCTGTATCAGAAATTAAAATGATGTCATTGGCTAATTTTTCTTGGTGTTGTTTTACAAACCAACTCAAACTTACAGAACCAACCTCTTCTTCTCCTTCTATCATAAATTTCACGTTACACGGAAGATTTCCTGTATTGGTCATATACTCCATGGCTTTTACATGCATGTACATCTGACCTTTATCATCACAGGCCCCACGAGCAAAAATAGCTCCCTCAGGATGGATAGCTGTTTTCTTAATTATAGGTTCAAATGCCGGAGAATCCCATAATTCTAATGGATCCGCAGGTTGAACGTCATAATGCCCATAAACTAAGATAGTAGGTAAGTTTTTGTCAATTATTTTTTCTCCATATACAATTGGGTATCCCGGAGTATCACAAATCTCCACCATATCACAGCCTGCTTTTTCTAAGCTAACTTTTACCATATCAGCAGTATTTAAAACATCTTGTTGGTAAGCTGGATCTGCACTTACTGAAGGAATTTTTAATAGTTCAATAAGTTCATTGATGAAACGATCTTTGTTCGCTTCTATGTAATTTTTTACGTCAGACATAGTTTATTTTTATGTGGACTCAAAAATACTAAAATTCCTACGATTCCGCTTTGCGAATTCAGACGAATGCTTATATTTGCAAACCGAATGCTGAAAATATATTCAGTTTAATTGCAGGCGTGGTGGAATTGGTAGACACGCTAGATTTAGGATCTAGTGCCGCAAGGTGTGAGAGTTCGAGTCTCTCCGCCTGTACAGAGTAAAACCTCATTTAATTGCTAGTCAATACAATGAGGTTTTTTTATTTTTTTATTTGTATGATTATTGTACTGCTAAATCGCTTTGAAAACTTTTTGTCATGACTAGTTTTTATAAAAAGATAACACTTTGTTGTTTTTTAAATAAAACTAAATAACTGTAAATAAATTAAACTTCCGCTAAGTTAAAAATATCCACTTTTCGTTAATAAAAACATCTAATAATTAATTTTTTATAGCAACTAATTTTGTAATTTTAAAAAAATAACATACAAAACCAATTTATAATGAAAAAAACTATTCTAATTTTTACGCTCGTCATTTTATCATCTTTAAACTCAATAGCTCAAGAGTATTATTGGACATCCTATAGTTTCAACGTAGAAGCAGAAGATGTTGAGATAGTATCTAAATTAACCAATGATTATTTTAGTTCTCCAAACTCTAAAGCCGATGGAGTGTCTGTTTACTTATTTGAAAACCATTTTCATGATAGTAGTTTAACCTCTAGCCATGAAATTGTTTTTGCTGGGACATATGATGCTATGGGTAATCAATATTCTCAAGGAGAAAACATAAGTTGGGACTTATACCTCAGTAAGTTAGGACAGTACACTAAGAATTTTTCTGCCGCAGCAGGAAATAGTCTTCTCTCTTTTGGAGTTCCTGGATCACACCCTGTTCAAAACTTATTATGGTTAAGAGTAGAGGATGCTGCTAAATTTGCAGCTGGATTTAAAAAATATAACGAGAAATACAATCCAGATGACAGAAGGGTTACTCTTGGTCAATTTAGATTAGGTAGAAGTCCACTTGGTGAAACTCATTATGTTCTTGTAGGAGTTAATGATTTTAAAACTGCTATGAATACTGGGTTATATAGAGAATCTAACAAAGATGCTAAAACAGCTTGGGGAAAATACATGGAAGAGATTGATGGAACTATTAAATTAATTAGAACATCAACTAGAGTAATGGTTGGTAAGTGGTAAAGAATTAAAATTTACTATTGGCAAAATAGTTGTTTCTATATAATAGGAATTACAAATAAAAAAAGGGTCTACATAACATGTATACCCTTTTTTTATGAAATAAATTGATGTTGTAAATAGACAATAAACCATTAAAAATTAATCAATTTTTTCCTTTATTTTTTTGACTTCTGACCCAGATAGTTCTCTTCTTTTTGTTTTTGGGTTGTGTAGATGATGTTCCATATACGCAATGACATGTATGTTGTAAATATAATTACACCTACTATAAAAAACCCATGCTCATGTTCTCCTTTTTTGTCTAAATGCTATCGCAAATAATAATACTATATCTGATGGTACGATGAGTATTGAGCCTCCTTAATATATGAATTAATAGTTTAAATAAAATACATTAAATAACTGATTTTAAATATATTATAAAAAATAAATAAATATTTTAAATCTATCTTTTATCATTATAGATTAACCGGTTACTCTTTTAAACTATTAATTTTGGATAAAATTATAATCAATCTCTTCTAATGATATTGACTGGTACTTTTGATATAATTTACGATTAAATAATTTTTTTAATTCTTCTATTTCTTTCTGATTAAATAGCAATACTAAGTTTTCTTGGAGAGTAGGGATTGGAATATTTCTCTTTACTTTTGTGCATGGATAATTTTTATTCCAGTATTCTGTATCTAATTGAAAAATATATTTTTTAAATTGAACGAATTCTTTCTTTGTGAATTCAAAAAAGACATTATTAAATGTTAGATGGTAATGATGACAATTAGTGCAAACAGTTAACTCTCCACTTTTTACTTTTCCTATTGTTTTTATATAATCACACATAGTATTTATTTTTAGTAACAATCTGATTTTATTTGATTGCTAAATTCATTTAACTCTAAATTCATTTTAGACTTGGTAATTGAGGCTAAAACTTCTTTAACTCCAGATTCCATCGCAAGAGATCCGCAAATCATAATAATTCCTTTTTGGACTAAAACCCGTAAAACTATTTCAGAACTTTCTGCTATCAATTGCTGAACATATTTCTTTTCTTCTTGCTCCCTAGAGAAAGCTATACTTAGACTGTTAAGTTGTTTTAATTGTATAGCTTCTGTAATAAGATCGCCATATAAACTAAAAGAAGATTTATTTCTGCCTCCCCAAAATAAATGAGTTCTCACTTGACTTTTATTTTCATTTAACATGCCTAAAAAAGGAGCTATCCCTGTTCCATTTGAAATAAGAATAACTTCTTTACATTGATTAGGGAAATAGAATTTTTTATTTTTTTTAATGTGACCAAAAACAACACTTCCTTTCTTTAGCTGACTTAGATAGGTAGAACAAATTCCTTGTGAATGTTTTTTTATACTTAATAGTATGTCATCATTAATAGATCCAATAGAGTAGTATCTTACTACTGTATCTTGTTTTGGATATATTTCAAGTAAATCCCCTGCTTTATATTTTGTTTCACTAGCAGTTTTCAATCGAATAAGAAATGTTTTATCTTCATTTAAAGCTGTCTTGTCTATTACTTTAAAAGTGACTACATTTTTCTGAGGCTTTTTATCTTCCTTTAGCTGAATAGGAATCTCCGTTTTATTACTCCAAGCAACTGACCACCTTAAAAAATCATTAAAATTTTGATTGTGTATTTTATGAAGAGGTATTGTTTGATTGAAATTTATCTTTTTTGTAATTGCATTGTCTAAATCTATAGCAAATTGGCAAAAATCTGGATATGCTAACGATCCAAAGCCAACCACAGAAAATTGAACTCTTTGGGTTAATTGAATACTATTAAATTGTTGCAGGAATTTCTCACTATTTGCAGGTGCTACTCCTTGGCCATAGGTAGAAGTTAGTATGCATAAATGTTTTAAATTTTTAAAATTTGTGTAGTTATTTAAATCGGTGATGAATACCTTTTTTTGAAGTTTTTTTAACGCATCAAAAAAAAGCATGGCTAGTTGGAAGGTGTTTCCTGTTTCTGAACCTACTAAAATGACATATTCTGCATTTTTTTTGTTAAAAATATTGATGGGAATTTTGCTTGTTTTTCTTTTTCTCCGCAAAGACATTACAAATCCGGAAAAAATAAAAAATAAAATTGATGTTGTAGAGAGTAATAAAATTAATGACCATACTATACTACCTCTTCCTGTATGAAGTGACGCACTAAACGAAGACGCTAAAACAACATAAGGATATTTTACACTACTTAAAACGTCACCATTATATTGGTGAATCATTGTTTCCTTATCTTTTAGCTTTAAATAAAAATAATCTTCTTCATCTTTAGAAAAAGGGAATTCAAGTATTTTTAATTTTTTTAAGCTGGTATTTTTAAAAATTTGAAATTGATTATGTTCTATTTTTTGTTCCTCTATAAAATGAATTGTTTTTATTTGATGTGATATATTTTTTTGTGTGAACAAAAAAAATCTATCCAAGGATAAATAGAGTCCAGTAATGGTAATAATAATAATAGGAATTAGACTAATTCTTCCCAATATAACATGGTAATATTGATAGAAATCTTCTTTTACAACTTTTGAGTATAGTTTTGTAATTCCTCCCTGTCTTCTTATAATTAAAAGCAATCCTGTTATAGCTATCAATAAAAGTAAAAAAGAGACTATTCCAATAATAATTCTACCAGTTGTTTTTAAAAACAACGATCTGTGTAAATTGGTTGCAAATTTATAGATTGGTGCTTTTTCAATAATAGCTCCAATTTTTTTTCCTGTGATTGGGTTTATATAAAAGCGTTCATTAGTTCCTGTTTCTGTAATTACTGAGACTATAATAAAATCATTATAATCTTTTTCTATAGAAATAACTTCATTGTATTCGTTCTCAAGAATGGCAATAGTTGAGGCCAATGAGGTGTTTTCTAAACCCTCAGCTGAATAAGGTTTTAGTTGTTCTGATATTGGTTCTATTGCTAGGATAATCCCTGTAACACTAGCAATAAGAATGAATACAAAAGAAGATATTGCAAGAGTAAGATGACTAAACCTCCAAATAGAAAATACCATAGTTACGTTGTACTATTTTTGAGAAATCATTCTAATATATCTAATGAACCCCTTTCCTTCAAATTTACTTTGTATGTTTTCTGAAGTCAATTCAAATTCTACATCATCTTTGTAATATTCCTTATCCTCAACTGCAGTTTCAAATCTAATTTTATACCCTGCGTCAATTTTATCATTTTCAAGCTTAAAGATTGTTATAGCTCTTTCTCCTCCACTAATTGTAGCTCCTGTTATAGCATCAATTTCAGTTCTTTTTTTGCCATAAAAATTCCACCATTGGGTGATGTCATAATACCAATCTTCGTCATCACCATGCACATATAGTGTTTTTGTATAACTCCCTTTATTATCTAATAAAGAAATTGCGATGTACGCACCTTCACCTGTATAATTAGTCATCTGAATTAAACACTTATATTGAGATGACTCTGGCTTATTTATAAATCCTAATAACATCAAGCAGCTAAATAAAGCAACAACTATTTTATAGATATTTTTTCTTCTCATACTTTATTTTAAAAATTCAATATTTATTTTATTTTCTTCTAAAAGTTCGTTTTCTGAAGCCAAATCATAGCTACTCTCATCAAGATCTGTCTTAATAGTGATATCTGCACCAAGGCTTACTAAAAGCTGAATCATTTTATCATCTTTGGCTGTCATTACTGCCTTGTGAAGCGGAGTAATTCCATTGTTGTTTTTTGTATTGATATCTACTTTATATGAATAAACCCATTTTATAAGATCTGTGTTACCAATATCTAAGGCTAAGTGATAGAGAGAATTTCCATCTTTCTGACGCTCTGTTACATCAAATTCTTTTGTAGAAAGTATGGTTATTTTCTCCTTAAAATAAGTTAGGTTTTTAGATTTTATTGAATTTATTAAATAATAAGAGAGATTATTTCCTTTAGTATCTTTTACAGTGACATCTGCACCAGAGTCTAATAGGAAATTGATAACTTCTGAAGAGTTTCTTTGAATTGCATTAGACAATGCGCTTATTCCCTTCTTATTTTGATAGTTGATGTCTTTTACCTGTTTGAATAATAATTGTACAATATTTAAATCATTCATATAGGTAGCATTTAAAAAAGAAGTGTTCCCTTTTTCATCTGTTTGATTTACATCTACCCCCTTAGAGAGAAAGTATTTAAAGATATTCAAGTCCTTCTCCCTATAAGAGATAGCATGAAGAGGTGTAATTCCTTTATTAGTAATTACATTAGGAGAAATTCCAAGTCTTTCTAAATATTGAAAAGACTCCAAGGTATTTCTGTAATTTCTCGTTCCTCTACTAGCAAAAATCATAGCATTTTCTCCCTGCTTGTTTAGTTTTTTATATGGTAATCTTTGCTTTCGCAAATACTCCATTAATTCTATATTTCCTGCTTTGGCGGCATAATTAAAAAGACCATTGCCATCGCTGTCTGTAGTTTTCATATCTATTCCTTTTGAAGTAAAATAGCTAATTAGTGATATGTCTTTAACATGAGGAGATACTAGTAATAAAGCATTCGCTCCATTGTTGTTTTTCTCTTTTGTTGGATCTGCTCCATTTTCTATACAGAAGTCATACAGTTTAGTATTTAGTTGTCCTGTAGTTGCGGCAAAGTTTAGTACAGAATACCCATGACTGTCTTCAATACTCATGTCTGCTCCATTTTCAACTAAAAAACGCATCATTTCTAGATTGTCTTTATAGGCCGCCCAAAACACATAAGTACGCCCATCGTGCGTTAATTTATTAACTCCATTCCCTTTTTTAGATAGTAAATATTGTATCGTCTTATTGTCTACTTTTTCAATTAATGCATAAGAAACTGCATCAAAAGAACTAGAACTTAAGGCTGATATATCATGACCTTCTTCTATTTTTTGATGAATATTTTCTATGGTAGGATTAGTTTTCCAAAAAGCTCTATCAATAAATATATTTGACTTTTGGGCATAAGTTGCTGCTGAAATGAATACAATAAGTGACAGGGTTTTTATTTTTTTCAACATATCGGATTATTTTATAACAAATGCATCTATCATATTATGTATTTTTTCTTCTGTAGAAAATTCATCTGAAAATAAGTGTTTGTATAAAGCTTTATTATCAACTTTATTCTCAAGTCTGAGTGTTTTATTCATGCCGTAAACTTGATCCCATTTTTTCCTTACTATTACCCATTTGTCAAAGTTTTCTTTCCACCAAATTTGTGCTGCCATGCATTTAGTATCTTCTACTCTTACATATGAATTATAGCCTTTTTCTTTTGCAAGGATTACATCTTCCTCCTCTGTATGAATTAATTTATCGTTATTTTGATCATGTACCCATCCGAAATCTGTAATCTCTTGTCTGTTTCCTCTTACAGTTATGTTATAATCACTTCTTTGTGTGTATTCCCTTCTTGGTAGAGGAGCATTCGTTCTGTTTTCCCAGTAACTTTTTCCGTCTATATGAACCCAGCTTCCTGAACCTTCATATCTGGGACTGTCATCTACTTGATATACTTTTTGTGTCCATTGCTTTTTAACATCAGAGGGTGATTTTTTTTCAAACTCCCATACATTATCTCCATTAAACATATAGAAATCGGTATTCTCAAAAATCCAATCTTGTCTCCAATGTTTTACGATGAATTGTTTAGATGGTCTTCCAACAACTAACAAATGCTGTATAGAAATTTTATTCTTTTCATCTGTAACTAGTTGGGCCCATTCTAAGCCTTTAGATATTTTATTTTTAGATGGCTTGTAATCTGAATCTTTACTGTAGTTGAAAGTCTCTGCAAAATTAAATGTGATTTCAAAACATCCACACATATTCTTAATCGCATTCTGATCCAATTTTTTTTTATTCTGTGCTTTTGAGATCATACCAAAACAAAATACTAATAGTATTAATAATTTTTTTTCCATAGTTTTTTTTTAAAAAAATAAATACTAAATTTATTTAGATTGAATAAAAATAAGATATATATTTGCTGCAAATATAAAATAGAATGAGTCTAAATAAAAATATAATTTTACTTTTTTTTCACACTTTTTATTTAAGTGTCTATAATATTTCTCAAAAAACAGTAAACATGATTTTTAAGAATAGATATTGCTACGTTTATTTTTTGCTTTTTTTTATTACGTACTCTTTTTCTCAAGAAAATAAACTTAGTAAGCAAGACACTACTTATGTTGAGAAATTAGAAGAAGTTGTTGTAACGGGCCAGCTAACTCCGCAATCTGTTAAAAAATCTATTTTTGAAGTAAAAGTTATAAACAGAAGAGATATTGAACAACGTGCAGCTAATAATTTAGCTGATCTATTAAATCAAGTTTTAAATATTAACATAACACCCAACACATCAACGGGTAAATCTGGTGTTAGTTTATTTGGACTGGATGCTCAATATTTTAAAATATTAATAGATAATGTTCCTGTTATTAATGAAGAGGGCATAGGAAACAATGTTGATTTAACACTCATAAACTTAGACGATATTCAACAAATAGAAATTGTTGAAGGTTCTATGGGAGTTCAATACGGCGCCAATGCTATTTCTGGTGTTATAAATATTATTACTAAAAAATCTTCTCTTAACAAAACTCAAATAAATGTCTATACACAGGAAGAAACTGTAGGTGACGAGTTTGAGTTGTTCCAAAAAGGAAGGCACATACAATCATTAAAAATAGGACATAATCTTACAGAGAATATTTTTATAAATACCGCTTATATACGTAATTCATTTGGGGGCTTTTGGAACAATAGAAATGGAGAAGTTTATGATGAAAATGATGGCTTAAGGGGTCATGAATGGCTACCTAAAGAACAACACAACGCTAAATTACTTTTCAATTATAAAAAAGAAAGTTTTAATCTTTTTTATAAGTTTGATTACTTTAATGAGCAAATAGACAAATATAATGACATCGTAGATTTGAATGAAAATCCCTCAACTGCTTCAACTGATCCATTAGCTCTAGATGAAATTTATACAAATAATAGATTTATTCATCACTTAAACTCTAATGGGTTTTTCTCTAAAAAAGTGCGTTATAATATATCTGTATCTTATCAAGAACAAACAAAGGATCTTGAAACATATACCTATCGTATTAGAAAAAATGAAAAATTAAACAGACAAAAAGGAGAATATCTATCAAGAGCCGCTCTCTTTTCTAGAGGAACATTTAGTAATTTAATACAAACAGACAACTTTAATTTTCAAGCAGGTTACGAATTAACGAATGAAAGAGGTTCTGGCTCACCCTTGGCAATCACAATAAATCCTGAGGATACTATCACTAAACAACGATTAGATAATTATGACTTTTTTGTATCTTCAGAACTAAAGATTTCAGAGCAATTTTCCTTGCGACCTGGAGCAAGAGCATCATTTACCAATTTATTTGATAATCAGTATGTATTTTCTTTAAGTTCTAAATATTTATTTAAAAATGATGTAGAGCTAAGGACCGTTATTGGTTCTGCCAATAGGACACCAAACTACGATGAGCTTTACACTTATTTTGTTGATGTAAATCATGACGTTCAAGGAAACCCCGCACTAAATCCAGAAAATGGTATGTCTGCATTTATGCATTTAAAAAAACAATATACAGTAGCCAATGATCTCGTAAATGTAAAAAGTAAAATAAGTGCTTCCTATATAAATGTAAATGATAGAATAGAACTAATCGTAGTTGAGCAAAGTCCTCTAGCTTATCAATATAATAATATTGATATTTATAAATCTTTTGGCCTATTTACCGAACATGCACTACAGTTCAACCAAATAAAACTAAAATTAGGTGCATCAATTCTTGGAGTTTCTAAAATCTTAGATAGTAGTATAAGCTCCAAAGATGATTTTTTATATAATGTTCAGCTAAACAGTAGCATAAATTATATCCTACAAGACCTAGATACCTCTATCTCGATTTATTATAAACACAACGGAAGACAACATCAATTTGTAGAACGTACTAATTCATCAGGAAATCAAGAATATCAAAAAGGAACAACACAGTCTTTCGATTGGTTAGATGCTACAGTAAAAAAATCATTTTTAGATAAGAAAATAGAAACCACTTTTGGCATTAGAAATCTATTAAATATATCATCTGTTGGCACAACTGCATTTTCTGGAGGTGCCCATACTGCAGCCCCAAGAAACATACAATTAGCCTACGGTCGATCATATTTCTTAAAACTTGCATACAACTTAAACATGTAGAAAAATGAAAAATAAATACATTAAATTATACTTCATAGCCATTAGTATTCTAACAATAACATTTAGTTCTTGTAGTAAAGATGAGAGTTTAGAAAGTGACCCATTTGTTGTGGCATTTGAGAGTTTATCTAAAAACTTAATGGATATTGAAAATGATGAAACTATAGTATTAGTATATTCAGAAATTGCCTTAGAAAATGGTTCTGTAATAATTAATATTAATCCCAAAAATGCTACTTATGGGATAGATTTTATTACCATACCAGCAGCATCAGATAATATCATTACCCTTCCTATTTCAACTGGAGAGTTTGAAAACTCAATAGTATTTAAGAAATTAAATACCATCCTAGATGAAACAACAGAAATTGAATTTGTTGTGATGTCCATTAACTATAATAATTCAAATATTCAAGGATATAGTAATTTTTTAATTAATGCTTCTGCTTCACTAGGGGGAAGCTTTTCACCAGAAGTTGGTGGTCCAAACGAAGGCAATCAGGTATTCGTAGATTTGAGTAGCCAGCGTTCAACTTTAGCTAGAAGAGACACTTGGGATTTAGGTTTTTATAGTGGAAATAATTTTAGAGTAACAATCAATGGTTCTATTTTTATGGCTGCTAAATCACTTACAAGCAACAATATAGATGCGATTACTGAAGCCGACGTAGCAGGCTTGCAACCTCAGGTAGCTGTTGGTACTTTTAACCCAACTAATGCTGCTTATGTAGATGCTCCTAATGGAGATATATTAGAAACAGCCATAGCTGAAATCTCCGAAAATGATAATGAAAATCCGGTATATCTTCTAAACCTTGGTTATGAAGTTGGAACAGATATTCCAACGAGTGGAAGTGTTGCCATAGCTGGAGATCAAAGAGGTTGGAAAAAAATTAGAATTTTAAGAAATAACAATAATTATATACTACAATATGCGAATTTAAATGATACTGCTCACGAGGAAATAATTATCTCTAAAAGTTCAGTATTTAGTTTTAACCATTTTAGTTTCAATACAAATACTTTAGTAAATGTAGCGCCACAAAAACAAAAATGGGACCTCTGTTTTACAGTATTTACTAATGTGTTAAATGGTGCAGGGAGTTATGGGTTTTCTGATTTTACTGTTCATAATAGAAATGGTGGTGCATTAGCTTACAAAGTAAATTCATCAGATTTTCAATATGATGATTTTGGAATTAATAACATTATAGAATCTAATTTCTCTAGAGATGTAACTACCATAGGTAGTTCTTGGAGAAGTGTGTTTGATCGTATTGCTTATAATGATCGATTCTATATTATCAAAGATCCAAACGGAAATAATTACAAAATTAAATTTTTAGCTCTTACAAATAACGATGGTGTTAGAGGCTATCCAGAATTTGAATATAAACTATTACAATAACTACTTTTTTTAATTTTTAAATATGAATACTATGAAAACAAAATTACATTTTTTATTTACAATACTACTAGGCGTATCTTTTTTACAGGCACAAGAAATAACAGTAAATACCAGTATGAATCCTGGTTATTCCAATCAAGTTTTTTATAAATTAAGTACAGAAACAGAAACCTCTTTTGTTGCTAACTCATGGGATATTGCTATGTTAAGAACTAGTGCTTATAATTTTGCGTTAAGAGTTAATGGAGGTGTCGGTATCAATGTTTTTGAGGCTTCAAATAATCCTGCAGATTGGGCTACAATTAATATTGCAGATGAAACTTCTTGGACACAACTATACAATAGTGATACTGATTGGAATAATGGAGCTTTTGATCAAGGATCAGCTGCCTATGGATGGGGAGAGTACAACTCTACAACCCATCATGTAGAGGGTACAGTTATTTTTATATTAAAATATGCAGATGGTACTTACAGGAAATTTATAAATGAAGATTTTTATGCGGGATATACTTTCAAATATAGTACTTGGGATGGTTCTGCATGGACAGCAGATCAAACAGTGACTATAGCTAATACTAATAATTTAGATAATACATACAATTATTATTCATTAGAAAATGCTACTGAAGTTGTCGCTGAACCTGCAGCAACTGATTGGGATTTAAAATTTGTAAAATATTATACAGAGGTACCTCCAAATAATACGATGTATTTAGTCACAGGAGTTCTTCACAATGACATGGTTGAGGTAGCTGAAAATGATGAACCTAACGGAATACCTGAAAATCCAACCTTAACCTATTCTACAGATATTAATACTATTGGATATGACTGGAAATCTTTTACAGGAGGAAGTTTTAGTGTAGATTCTCAAAAATCTTTTTATATAAAATATGAAGGTGGAACCATATACAGATTATATTTCACCGATTTTTCAGGAAGTAGTTCAGGAGATTTGTCATTTAATTATGAAGACGTTACAAGCACTCTAGGAATTGAGGAAGTAGTTGAAGGTATTTCTTTTGGAGTATATCCAAACCCGTCTACAGACAAAAAAATAAACTTGCTTTATGATGTAGATAAATTAAGTACTAATACTAATGAAGTTTCTGTTTATGCGATAACTGGACAACAAGTTTTTAAAGCAGCTCTGAAAAACAATTCTGGTTTCTACACTAAAAATATAGATCTATCTTCTTTAAATAACGGTGTTTATGTTCTTCGCTTTAGATCTGGAGACTCTACTATCAATAAAAAAATAATTTTAAAATAACCTAGATATGACATAACTATTTTTATATTTTTCACCCGATAATTTCTTTTGGCTTAGTTGTAATTTGTTTTGAGGAATTGTTATTTATGTTTTTTTATTTGAATTGAGCTCCTCATAAATGAGGAGCTTTTTTTGTTATTTTTTATGGAAAGTGTATCAATATAAAATATATATAGTATCATACAGCTTATAAATAATTTAAGATAACTAAGTATCATGCGTTTTTTAATTTTTCAATTTCTCTTCACTATTTATTTTTATTAATTCAGGGTATTTAAATTTTAATATTAATTAATTATTTTATTTATATTAATTAATTACTTTATTTTTATATTTGGAAATTAAAAAATAAAAATTTTATTATTATCTATCGTCACAATGTTTATAATTAATTATGATGTAATGTCAGAAATTCCTGATTATACTCCTAATTATTTACCAGATGCACGCTACTTATCTAAAGGAGATATTATTGATGAGAGTCAAGGAAATTATTAAGCATATGAAAAAATTAGTTACAATTATTATGTTAAGTGCTAGATTTTGCATCAATGCACAGGTAAGAAATACAACAAGATAATCTGTAATTGGTTAAACTTACTCCTTAAATAATTTTTAGATAATTTTTTTTCTTTTTATAAGGCATGTGATAATGAATTTTAATTTTAAAAAAATAATCATCTAATAAGTCAATTATAGTTACTATGGTTCTTAAAAATTTACAAAAGACACTTGTTTTCACTCTCTTATTTGTTTTATCAAACCTACAAGCACAGGTTGCTACTTATAATTTCAATAACAATTTGCAAGATCAAACAAATTTAAATGATCTTACCCATTTTAGTTATGAAGGTTTAGACCCAAGTTATACTGAGATATTAACGACAACTGCACCTACTTATATTTCTAATAGCGATGGTGTTCAAGTTGAGTTAGATTCCTTACATGGCTTTATATTTCCACAAAGCATAAAAAGTAACATTGATTTTACTGAAAGTTTAGAAATTGAATTTTCATTTACTTTAACTGATTTTGGCGAAGGAGAAGGAGAAAAATATCTAATTAATTGGCAAGAATCTCTAGCTTCACCAGGAATGGCTATTTGGCTTGTTCAGAACGGTACTCAAGATAATTACTCAATCCTTTTCTCTTATTCAGATGGGAATCCAAACAGTTTGCCTGGCCATGATGGTCATGATAAAACTGTAATTGGGGTTCATGATAAAGATGAAGTTGTAAATGTCCGCTTAATATTAGATTTTGAAAATAAACAATGGACATCTGTTGTGAATGAAAATTATATAAAAAAAGATTTTATTACCAGTATGTTTGATTGGGAAACCATGATTTCAGATGCAATAAATGATGATTGGTATTTTGGTTGGAAAAAAAATCAAGGATATGCAATGTATGAAGAGGTTAACATATTCACTTCTACAATTGTTGTTAATGATTTATTATTTTATTCACCCAGACAACCAGGTAATTTATCTGCTTTTAATTCTGCACTTCAAGCAATGATTGCTCATGTTAATGGTAGTAATAGTATAAGTTTAGAAGAACGTACACAACATTTATCTACTATACGGCTTAATTATTTTGGAAATTACAATAGTACTTCAGATGATATCTTTCAATATATTAATACATATGAAACTCTAAACCCTCCTATATTTCCTGAAATTGGTTCAAATGTTATAGTCATTATTGATAACTTAACACCTGAAGCAAAATTATTAAACTTTTTTCAACTCTCTATTTTTAAAGAAGAATACACAATTGAAAACGTGTCTAGTTTTGAAGGCGTTATTTATGAGGTTTCTAATGTGTTTCCGGGACCTGTAAATGAAAGTGCAACTCGAGTTCAGAATGCAACTGTATCAATAGATGGGGCCTATAATTACAATCCTGCAGCAAGAGTTGTGGATGATTTAGAAGATGCTAAAAGACCAACTGGATATTATGCAGCACCAGGAGAAATAATTTCAATTACAATTCCTAATGATTTTGTAAACAGTGGTTTATCTGTAATGTTAGGTGCTCATGATGAAGATTATTCTACTTTTCAAGGAATGAATAGACTTGGAAAAATTTCTAAAGTATATCCTTTGAACAATGAAACCACAAATGTTGTGAGTCCTATGGGTGGGGGAATATATATAAAAGTTCCACAGGGTTCTAACCTTGGTTGGTTTGATATAACCATTAGTGATGCTGTGAAATCTCCTTATTTTTCCTGGAGAACAGGCCGAAAAACAACTCCGGCAGAATGGGCTCAAGAAATTGCAAAAAATGATGTTGGTTGGGTAGATTTAGAATCTGATAATTATATGATGACAATGCCTATTTCTGATTTTGAGAATATCCTTGACCCAAGTGAATTAATGACAAAATGGGATTTTATCATGGATGGTTTCTGGTATTTAGCTGGTCGATCAGACCCTAGAAGGAGAAGTCAGTATTTTATTGTTGACTCTCAATTAAATGGCGCTGGCTTCGGAACAGGGTATCCACAAGTAGTTAGCTTTGGAGATTCAAAGCTATACCCAACACATATACTAGATGATTCTAATTTTTGGGAAGCACAAAGTTTTGATATTACACTTCACGAACATGGTCATGGAGAAGGCTATCCAACATTAGAGTTAGAGACTGAATCTAATGTTAATTTCCCGGCAGTATATGTTTACAATACTATTTTTGATGTACCATTAAACAATGCTTTTAAATATTCTTCAGCTGAGTTACTTTTTTTGGATGAGGCTACAATGGATTGGATGATAGCTCAAAATTTCAGAACAAACCAACCGATGGGATTAGATCCTACTATGGATTCTTCAGTGGCTTTTGAATTGAGGTATCAGCATCGCTCCTGGGCTAAATATACCAAGATGGTTGAGTTATTTGGATGGTCCTCAATATATGAAATGAATAATGTCTTCTATGAAGATTGGAAAATAAATAGACCAACGAATAATGGCATGGATGTAGATCCTGATAATGTAATATCTGCTGCATCTTATGGTTCTAATATTAATATGGCTCCTTTAATGCACTTTTATGGCTTGCAACCTTCTGAACAACTAAGAATAGAATTACAGCAATTACCTGTGAGCTCAAAAATATTAGAGCTTCTTCAGTATTACAAAAATTTGGTTCCATCAGATTTACAAGAATTTCAACCCTGGTACCAAAGTCTTAAACAACGAAAAGATCCTGTTCATTTTGCTCGATACGATTATGCGCTTTCTAATTTTGAAAATGATGGATATACACAAGCTATGAAAGATCAGATTGATCTCATTATTGATTTATATTTCTCCACTCAAACTAATTTAATAACTTCTGTAATTGAAGATGCAGGTTTGGTGAATATTGTAGTACTGCCTGAGGCTAGTCAAAATAAAACTATTGTATCTGTAAGTGATAGTGTTACCGGAACTATAGCAATTAATTCAGACGGTAAATCAATAGACTATACACCTGCAACAAACTACAACGGAACAGAAATTATTAGCTATACAATTTCTGAAAACTCTAGTCAAACAGATGGAACTCTTACAATTACTGTTACTCCAGTCAATGACGCCCCTTTAGTTGTTGATGATTCTCAAACAGTAAATCAGAATTCAGGTTTAACAAATATCAATGTTATTGACAACGATTCTGATGTAGAGAACCAAACATTAACATTAATATCGTCAAGTACTTCTGGTTCAGGGACAGCTTCCTTAAACAGTGGTCAGAATTCAGTAAACTATTTACCTGCTAATAACTTTACAGGAGTAGAAATTGTTAATTACATAGTTTCTGATGGAACAGACCAATCTGAAGGAAGAATACTAATAACAGTAACTCCTTTAAACCAAAACGCTCCTATTGCAGTTCAAGATTTGTTTACTATGAATGAAGATGCAGGACTTACAAGCATCAATGTTACTTCTAATGATGTAGTTTCAAATAATAATTCATTAACACTTGTTTCTGTAACCAACCCAGTTTCAGGAACTGCTTCAATTAATGGTGATGGTGCTTCTGTAGACTTTACTCCAAACACCCATTTTAACGGAGAAACGATTATTTATTACTCCGTTAATGATGGTCAAAATACATCAACTGGGGTATTAGTTATTACCGTTACACCTGTAAATGATATTCCAGTTGCCGTAGATGATTTTATTGAAATAGAGGATTCTGTTTTTGGATATCAAAACAATCTAGTAACAATCAATGTTCTAGAAAATGATACTGACGCTGATGGAGATATGTTAAGTTTAATTGGTGTTAGCAATACAGGAACTGGCATTGTAACTCTAAACACAAATGGTATTGCTGTAAATTATGTATGGGATAACGATTTTATTGGATATGATGAGATTACCTATATTGTTTCTGACGGTGAAAGTCAAGTTGCAGGAACACTTTCCATTTCAGTGCCCCCTCCCAATAATAATCCACCAGTAGCTGTAAATGATTATGTAACTATTAATCAAAATTCTGAAATATCAATTATTAATATTTTAGAAAATGATACAGATGAAGATGGAGATAGGGACACCTTGAGTATTATTACAGTAAGTAATGCATACCAAGGAGTAGTCTCACTTTCTTCTGATGGTTTATCAGTAACATACACACCAAATGAAAACTTTTACGGAGAGGATAATTTTTATTATACTCTTTGGGATGGCTGGGATGAAGCCGAAATTTTTGGTGAAGTATACATTACTGTTTTAGATACCACTGCACCACTGATTGTAGTCACTGGAGATAATCCAGCGATAGTTGAGTTTGGAGATGATTATACAGATGCAGGAGCAACAGCTACGGATGGCTCCGATATTTTTGATACAGTAGACTCATCTGGTATAGTAGATACATCTTTAGTTGGTAGTTACACTATTACATATTCTTTAACTGATGCTTCGAATAATACAGGCACAGCCACACGAACAGTCAATGTTGT
>CEST01053417.1_pt1 | contig 22114 bp, 21 predicted proteins | sample 326921 | NCBI WGS metagenome assembly CEST01 (sample SAMEA2621509, study PRJEB7988) | marine metagenome | biome: marine biome (ENVO:00000447); feature: surface water layer (ENVO:00002042); material: "saline water (ENVO:00002010), including plankton (ENVO:xxxxxxxx)" | depth 5 m
TAAAATAGATTTGGATTTAAAAAAAAATAAAATAGATCTGGATTTAGGAAAAAATAAAATAGATCTGGATGTAATAGAATTTGATGGTTTTATTAATAATATATTTAATAAAAATTATCATGACCAAAAAAAGAAATTCATTTCAAAAAATAATATTAGTATTGAAAGAGAATTATTTAAAGAAAATTCGGTTGCAATTGAAACATCTGGAAGAACAGACATTTGGACGAGATTATATAGGGCAATTTTGAATGGTAAAGTAAACGTCTGGATTGGAAATGGATTTCAAGCTGATAGGAAACTATTATTACTCGATGACAAACCTATCAAATACTATGGAAGTAATGTTTCTAGTGCATTATTAAACATATTTTTATGCAGTGGTATGGTTGGTTTTTTAATTTTTATATATATAAATTTAAAAATATTAATCAGAATATATCAATTAATATTTTTAGAAAAAATCTATCTTAATTTTAATGCTAATTTTTCTTTAATAATGAGTATTAATATTATGTTAATTTTATACTTGCGGTGTTTGGTTGAGAATTCTATATCTTATTTTAATTTAGATTTCTTAATTTTTTTGATGTGCTTATTTATTATTGATAAAAGAAAAAAAATTATTTAATTTTATTGATATAATTTTTAATATCTTTTTTTAAATTGAGATATTTTTTAGTTGTAATTTTATTGTGACCTTTAAATTGAAAATTATTTAATGCCTTATTGACTAAAAAAATATTCTTATTAATATCTTTTTTTAAAATGATAAATTTATTTTTTTTGAATAGATCCAATTTAACCAAATTATTGTTTATAACATTACATCCGTTAGATAATGCATCTATAACAAATAATGTATAAAAATTTTCAGAACTATTCAGCACAAATTTAGTTTGAGATAATAAGGTTATAACTTTTTTTCTTTTAATAAAACCTAGGTTTGTAACACCCTCTAGATTCAGCTTATTACCAACAATATAAATAATAAATTTATTTTTAAATTTTTTGATTAATTTTATTTGTGAATTGTCTGTTTTATTAGGGTGATCTCTATTATAAAATAATAGATCAATCGATTTTTTTTTATTAATGCTTTTTTTATCATAAATATCGATTACGAAATTAAATAAAAATTTATTTTTATATTTTTTATTAATAACTTTTTTTAGTAAATTGGTTGAAAATATTGCTTTTTTAAATTTATGATAAATTATAAAAATACTAATTTTATAAAAAAAAGGAAATAGAATATTTCTAAAAAACTTTTGAATAACTGTTTTTGAATTGCTTTTATTAGAACCTGTAATTGGTCCTAATATAGTTTTTGAGGGTAAAAGCATAAATAAAAAAATGTTCCATAAGGGCAAAAAATTAATGAATATTACTTTTTTATTATTTAAATGATTAAGCCAAATATTAAATATATTTAAAACGTTCAAAATATATTTAAACATGAAATTTTGTATATTTTTTTTCTTTAAAGAATTCTTTTTTTCATTTTTAATAATATAAAATTCTTCAAAGGGGGTTTTGATGAAAAAAACCTTATCCTTCTTAATTATTTTACTTAAGAAATGATTACCTAGAATACCTTCACCAGAATTACTCCTGAGATCGTTAGCCCAGACAAAATAATCATAATTTATTTTTTTCATAAATTCGTGCATTAATTTTTTTTATTTTTTTTCTTAAGATGGCATCTATTAAAAAAAATGTTGTTACAATTAACCTTTTTATTCTTCTTGAAGTATCCGACCTAAGTCTAAAGATTGCCTCTAAACCATAATTTTCTAAATTTTCTGGAACCGATCTTTCATTGCCAGAAGCCATTTCTATCCCAGCACCAATACATATAATTTTATAATATTCCGACCGTTCTGTTAATAGCTCAGCTACTTGTTCCTGCTTAGGTGTAGGCAGAGTTAAAAATAGTAGTTCATTCTTATTAATGGTAGGGATATATTTTTCTATTATCTCAGGTGTCGAGTATGGTAAATCTATGTAAGTTTTTGCAATATCTTTAAACAACAAATCTAAATATTTTTTTGAAGTTTCTGAGCATTTTCCTGCAATAGTGATCTTTTTAATAAACTTTGGTATAATCATTTCTTTTACAAGAGTTCTTCCAGGAACTTTTTTTATTTTTGTTGAAAAAAAAATATTCTTAAATAAGCCATCAGGCCAATGTATTAAATTTTTATAAAGCTTAATTTTTTTAGCTGACCAATATCCCAAAAAAGCTAAATTTAAACCACTTAATACAAAATTTTTTTCAAATGGTATTTCAGATGTACGCAACAAAATTTTGATTTCATCTTTCTGGGTTTCTTGTTTTTGATTTAAAATTTTGAATAAATCACTTAATATTTTTTCTTTATTAAAAAATATATCACTATACTTAGCTCCGTTATTACCTAATCTTTCTAGCTCTTTTTTTTCTAAATTTACAAAAGTTTTAATTTGATTGATGTATTGCTCATTTTCAAAGCTTAAACATATTCCTGCATTAGCTTCTTCTATTATTTTTCTTCCTTCACCCTCAATAAGTCCAATTATTGGTTTTCCAGAAGACATATAAGTAGAAAGTTTTCCCGGTATTGTTTTATTGAGTGCTACTCCAGTATTAAGCGATATTATTAAGGCATCAGCAAGATTATGAAAATAAGACATTTTATCTAATGGATAATTACCCATAAAAATTATATTTTTTAATTTATCTTTATCTTTAATTTTTTTGAAATATTTATATCTTCTGCCTTTTCCAACTATAATAAAAATGACTTTGTCTTCTATTAAAGTTTTAGATAATTGAATAATTTTCTCAAAATTTTGTGCTTGTCCTATATTTCCAGTAAATACAATTTTAAAATAGTCTTTATACTTATCAAGTTTAATATCTTCTAAATCATTATTTACATTTATTTTATTTATTGTTTCAGGCCAAGAAGGAAAGTAGGAAGTATTTTTATTAAATTTAATTATTTCTTTTAAGAATGATTTTGATTGAGCAAGTATTATATCATGTTTTTTATAAGTATAATTTGTTAATCTAGTTAAAAGATTAATAATAAATTTATTTTTAATAATGTCTAAATCTTTCAATATAATTGGCCACAAATCCAAGACCCAAATAATTGTTTTAGCTTTTTTTATATATGCAAAGAATAACGATGTAAAAGCAACTGTTATAGGGCTAGTTCCAAAGGTGATTATATAATCATACTTTCTTTTTCTAAGTTTTATAAATCCAAATGTCATTGAGCTTAAAAGAAAGCTTGTATAGTTAACAAAAAGATTAAAAGGTGAACCTGATCCTCTTGGAATTATTGGTATTCTATGAATTTTTGCTCCTTTAAAGGTATTAAAATTTGATGGACTATTTTTATAACTTTCAAAAATTTTTCCTTCTGGGTAGTTCGGATATCCAGTTAAAATATCAACTTCAATGTCTTTGCTTTTTAAAAATTCTGCAATCTCATTAATTCTAAAGTTTTCTGGCCAAAAATACTGAGAAACTATTAATATTTTCATGACCTTTAACTAATAAACCATTTTTTTTCTTTTATAGAGTGATAATAACTATTTATAATTCCAACAACTTTATCTGAAACATTAATTTGTTCATAAGACTTTACTCTAATATTTCTATCATTTGGTCCTAAGAAATTTTGATTGTGCATTATGTTAATGGATTGCATAACTGATATTTGATTAATCCCCGTCATAATTACAGCGCTACTATCCATGGCTTCTGCTCTTTCGTGAGAATTTCTCAAGTTTATTGCTGGAAAATTTAGTATTACAGACTCTTCTGATATGCTGCCACTATCGGATATAACAAATTTTGCATTTTTTTGTAAAAAACAATAATCAAAAAAATCAAATGGGTCAAAAAATTTTATATCTTTATGTGGTTTAATTTTATTTTTAATAATCATCTTTTTTGTTCTAGGATGTAAGGTAAAAATTATTTTACAGCTCATTTTTTTTATTACAGCACTAAGTATTTTAAAAATATGATGTAGTTTTTTCTCATCATCAACATTTTCTTCTCGATGAATGCTGACTAATATGTATTTTTTTTTATGAGCAGTTATTTTTTTTAATATATTAGATTTTTCTATTTTTTTTGTATTATCTTTTATAACTTCATATAAAGGGCTTCCAACTTGAAACAATGTATCAATTTTAAATCCTTCATTTAATAGATTTAGTTTAGAATTAAGACTATATGTTAAATTTATATCAGAAATATTATCAACTATTTTTCTATTAATTTCCTCTGGTACATTTTCATCAAAACATCTATTGCCAGCTTCTAAATGAAAAATAGGAATTTTTCTCCTTTTAGCTGAATAGCTTGAAAGACATGAGTTTGTATCTCCCAAAACTAGGAATGCATCTGGTTTTTCTTTTTCAAGTATTTTATCTACTTTGTTAATTATCTTACTAATAGTTTCAATATTTGTCTTTGATTTTGTATTAATATTATATTGTGGTTTTTTAATTTGAAAATTTTGAAAAAAAATCGAATTTAAATTTTTATTATAATTCTGATTAGTATTAATTAATACATGTTTAAAATTAGACTCTAGTTTTTTTATTATTGACGATAATCTAATAATTTCTGGCCTTGTTCCTACTACAGTAACAATTTTAATTTTTGACATCAATTTTGTATTTATATGTATCAGGTTTTTCTTTTTTAAAAACCTCATTCGACCAAACTAGAATAATTGCTTTTTTATTGGTATTATTTTTTATAACATGTGCCCATCCTGGAATACTCTCAAATATTCTATTATTTTTTTCTGAAGTTTCAAAACTGTATATTGTGTTATTATTAATATTTTTAAAATAACACTTAACTTTTCCTGTTAATAATAAAAATTTTTCAACTTTAGAATGATGATAATGATGACCTCTTTCCTCTTTTGGGTTTATAGTAAAATATGAAATTTGACCTAACTGTTTAAATTTTGCAAATTCTAAAAACTCCCCTCTTTTATCTTCTTTTTTGATTAAGTTATACTGAAACGCTTTTACAGGTAAAAAGCTTGTATAGGTACTATATAGATTTTTAATAAAATTATTTTTTAGATGAGAAATTTCGCTAGTCTCTCTTTTATCTTTAATTAAATTTATATTTTTAACTAAATTTTGTAATGTGGTCACTTTAGTATTCTTAATAATTGGAAAAGTCTTATTAACTGGGAATTTGATCATCTGATAAATTTGCACCATAAGATCATCTATATAAAGCAAGCTTATTTTTGAACTATTTCTATTAACTTTAATTTTAATATTTCTTGATAAATTAAAGCAAAATGTTGCTATAGCAGAATTATAATTTGGTTTCGACCACTTTCCAAATATATTGGGTAATCGCAAGATATTAGTAATTGAATTATTTTTATTTTTGAATTTTATTAAAATATCTTCACATTTTTTTTTTGATACGCCGTAATTATTGTTTTTTTTTACTTGTATGCTTGAAGAAAATATTATTGGAGTTTTTAGTTTATTCTTTTCAAGAAATTGACAAATTATTTTTACTAAATTAATATTATTTTTTTTAAAATCATTTTTATTTTTAGATATATTTTCACCTGCAAAATGCAAAATAAAATCTACTTTTCTTAATTTTTTTTTTAAACTTGTAATTGAGTCTTTTTTTGTGTGATCTATTATCTTAAATTCCTTTTTTTCCTTAAGAAAAAATTTTAAGTTTTTTCCTATGAAACCATTTGAACCAGTAATTAAGATATTCATTTATAATTGATTTTTTACAAAATCTAATTTTAATAAAATTTTTGAAATTTCATCGGCACTTAACATTCTCACATTATTTGAGGAATATTTTTTAATTTCTTTTCTTTTTGTACCTTCGCTATAATACTTACTATAATTTAGATCTCTTAAGTCAGGGTTTAATGTATAAAAGTTTTTACTTTCTTTGCTAAAAAACCTTTCCTCTGATCCAATTAAAGTTTCATGTATTTTTTCACCATGTCTAACACCTATAATTTTTATTGGATAATTTTCTAGTTTAAAAATTTTTTTAACTGCATTAGCAATCTCCATTATTGTAGCACTATTTGTTTTCTTTATAAATATTTGACCATTTTTTCCATTTTTAAAAGCATAAAATACTAAATCCATTGCATCTTCTAATGTCATTAAAAATCTAGTCATATCTTTGCTTGTTATTGTAATTGGTTTTTTATTTTTTATTTGATTTATCATTAAGGGAATTACCGACCCTCTGGAACCAATTACATTTCCATACCGTGTAACGCAAATTTTTGTACTATTTTGATTTAATAATGATTTAGAAATTGCAATTTTTTCCATTAGAGCTTTGCTCATCCCCATAGAGTTTATTGGGTATACAGCTTTATCTGTACTTAGAACTATTACTTTTTTAACCTTATTAAGGATAGCTGAGGTAATAACATTATGTGTGCCGAGAATATTGGTCTTAATTGCTTCTATAGGATAAAACTCACATGAGGGCACTTGTTTTAATGCTGCAGCATGAAAAATATAATCAACTCCTCTTACCGATTCATTGATTGAGCTTATGTCCCTGACATCACCAATGATAAATCTCAATTTTTTACTTAAGTTAATATATTTTTTTCTTAAATCATCTTGTTTTTTTTCATCTCTACTAAAAATTCGGATTTCTTTAATTTGAGTTTTTTCTATATAAAATTTATTGAGTAATGCCTCTCCAAACGATCCAGTTCCGCCAGTTATAAGAAGTATTTTATTTTTGAAGTAGTTCATTAAATATATGCAGTTTAGTAGAACAATATAATCTTTAAATAAATTTGATCAACATTAATCATGTCATAAATTATAACTATCAGTTATGAAAGTTACTATTGTTTTAATTGTTCTTTTATTTAAGAATTATCTTATCTTATATTTATAAGTTTTGACTATTCCACCGATTAATCTTCCAAGATATAAACATAGTTTATTCAAGTTAATTTGAAGAATTGATGCAAGTATACCAATTACTGATGAAAAAATAGTTGTATAGTAATAATATATTAAAGATAAACGATTATCATTTGATACAAAATTCTTAATTATTTTAGAATGCAGAAAGCCCTTTTGAAAATTTTTATAAATATTAATCACATGATTTTTATCATTTATAATATATTTAATTTTAAGTTTATTTGAAATTATCAATTTATATTTTTTTTTCTTATTAAAACTGTAAATTAAATCTTCAGCAACTGACCAGGGTATCATTGGATACTTTCTTTTAAATATATCTTGACACAAATCTAGTCGCCAAGAAACACATCCACCATTAAGCCACTCTACCTCACAAGTTTTAGTACTATTACTCCAAGCACTGACGTATCCACTTTTTAGAACTTTTCCAGGAATTGATGAATTAGTTAACAAAACTTTTTGTAAAATATTTATTTTTGATAATCGTTGGTCAACAGGTATCATCCCTAAACCAGCTACTTTTTTATCTTGTAACGACCAAAATTCTATAAGATCTTTAAAAGAATTTTTTTGCAGTTCAAATCCACAATCTAATTGAATCAAAATTTTGATTTTATTTTTTAAAAAATTTTTTGCTAATGATCTTTGATATACTTGATTGTGATAATTAGATTTAATTACCAACACATTTTTTGAGTTAGTTTTAAAATTAATTTTTTTTGGCAAAGATACAATTATTTGTCCAGGATTATCTTTTTGTTTTAAGATAGAATTCACACAATTAGATAAATACTTTTCTCCCACTGAAGTTATTATAAAAGCAAAATCTGAAGGTCTATATTTATAATATTTTTTTTTAGGCTTATCCATGATGAACATCTAGAAAATTTTTGTTATATTTAAAAATATAGGGTCTAAGTAAATAGCAATTAGATTTAATAACTATATTGTTGAATATAGTAACATCAACTATCTTACTTTCATTTTTTTTAAGTGTGTATTGTAAATTATTTATTTTAAAAAAAATTTTTGAAGAAGTTGGATTAGAAAAAAATAATTCAACTTTTTCATAACCTTCAAGAGAATCTTGAATTGAATAAATATTATTATTTTTCAAGGATACACCAATTATATCATTAAAAACTTTGTTATTATGATAATAAGCTATAGGAACATTTCCATGTACAAAAGAAGATAGATTATTTAGTTTTGAAAAACCAGTGTAACATGAGTTTCTTAACGAAATGGTTTGATCTTTTTTCTTGTTCCCAAAGAAAACTAAAAAAGATCCATATTTTTCATTATTTTGAATGAAATTTGATATTTTTATTTCATTTGAAATATTTATATTATCTATAATTTTTTCTAAAATTAATTCTCCATTACTATTAAATATAAAGATAGTCACATAAGTTTTATCATATATTTGGAAAATTTTAGGATAATCAGAAAAGCGAAAAAAAGTTTCAAAATTACTATCTAGGCGCCATGGAAAAAAGTCAGACACTGGTGCATTTTTTGGAATATGGTCAATATTTACCTTTACTGGATTGAAATTTAAATAGTTTCTTACCCTTATCAAAAATTTATTTTTTAATAATTTTTTCATATATTTTATCTTTAATCTTTTTAACTATAATTTTATTTTCTCTATGAAGTATTAATTGCGGTGGTTGAGTATGTTCAAAAGAAATATGCAAATTATTCACTGATACAAATAATGGCAATACAAGATTATTTTCAGAAAAAATATAATAATTTTCATTTATTAATTGATCGTTAATTTCAAAATAATTTGAAGAGTTAGTAAAACAATCAAAAGTTTTGACTATTATAAATCTTATTATGTCAAAAATATACACCTTGAATTTTTTTTTAATTGGTAGGTGTGATATATTTTTTAAAAAAAGAAAATTTTTTTCTATATTTTTTGTCAATAATACTTTTAAAGGACTAAGTGTAGAGCCTTTATTTTTGGTCATGTTAAAAGGATATTCAGATTGATATGATGAAAAACCTAACTTTTTATAAAAAATTTTAAGATTTGCCCTATAAGCAGGAAAAGTTTCTGTGAAATTATTTATATTCAAAAGCTCATTTGTTAAATCTTTGTTATGAAAATTTTTACTTTCTGCTAGAAAAAAAATATCATCTTCCTCATATTCACTAGAGTCAATTTTATAAAAATCTTTATCTTTTTTTTTTAAAGTGTTTTGAATATTCCATTTTTCTTCAATGATTCTAGCTCTATATAGATTTAATTCATTTGATATTTTACCGTTATTTTGAAATGTAGGAATATTAAGAGTAGAACTTATATCTTTTTTTTTTAATAAAAAAAAAAAATTCATTTTTTAAGGTTTATTGTTTGATCACAATATTTATCAATAATTTTATCATGAGAAATAAAAATAATTGTAATATCTTTTTTTAACTTATTAATTGAATCCAAAACATTTATTGCTGTCTTATTATCAAGTGCACTTGTTGCTTCATCAAAAAATATTATTTCTGGATTTCTATATAATGCTCTTGCAATTGCTAACCTTTGTCTTTGCCCCCCAGAAAGCATTAAACCATTTTCACCAATAAATGTGCTCTCTTTATCTTCTAATTCGTCTACCACGTCATATAAATCAGCTTTTTTTAAAGAGTCTCTTACTTTCCATATGTCAATATCAGATTTTTCAACTCCAAAAGCTACATTTGCAGCCATTGTATCATTCATTAAAAAAATGTTTTGCGCCACGTACCCGCACTTCATTTGCCAACTTTTAAAATTTTTTGAGATATTTTGATCATCAACTAACACATAACCGCTATTGGGCTCAATTAAACCCATAAGCAAGTCCATTAAAGTACTTTTGCCACTTCCACTTTCACCTTTAATACCCACAAAGCTATTTTTTTTTATTTCTAGGCTTAAATTATCAATTACAAAATTTTTTTCGTACTTATAATATATATTTTTTAAAACAATATTTTTCTTAAATTTTAATTCTATATTCTTTTGATCTATTGTATTAAAAAAATTATAATTTTTTGATATTTCTTTTTTAATTACCTCTACTGTATTTTTTGAAAATCTTACAGCTTGAAAAGAAAACATTAATTTATTGGCTGAAGGAAGAATTCTAAAAATTGCAATTCCAAAAAAAGCTAAAGTAGTTAAAATTACTCGATTTTCAAAGCCAAAATAATTCATTAATATTGTTAATAATGCAATTCCCAATACTGCAAAAATTTCCATACCTATTCTAGGGTATTGAGCTGATACATTGTAAAAATAATTGCTATTTTCGGATTTTAAAGCATTTTCATCAAAAAGTTTAATAAAAAAATTTTCTTTGTTGAATATTTTTAACTCTTTAATATTTTGAAAGCTTAGTTTTGAATAATCAATTACTCGTTGATCACTTTCAATTCTCATGTTCCCACTTACCTTAAGTCTTGGAGAAATATACCTAATATAAAAAAACATAATAAAAGAAAAAATAATTATTATACAAATTGTGAGTTTGAAGTTAAAAAATAATAATAGTCCTGTTAAACTAAGGATGATAAATAACTCAGATATAAAAATTAACAAATTGCTAATAAAAGTTGATCCAAAATCGGCACTAATATTCATAACATTTGAAATCATTTCTGATTGATCTTTTTTTACAAAATCAACATATTTTTGATGAATGTATCTTTTAAAAAAATCATTTCGTATTAAGGTAACTAAGTGCATTGAATAGCGTGTTTGTTTGGACACGACATAAATTATAAAAAAATTTTTTAATATATAAAAGATTAGAACAATTATAATTAAGAAAACTGAAATATTTGTTAATTCAACAAAACTTAAATTTGAATTAATAAAATTAATGTAAATATTTTCACTTAAGTCCTGCCCTAATAAACTAGTAATAAATGGAAATATTAAAGAAATACCAAGCAACTCCAAAAAAGAAACTAATAACATCAAAATTACTAAAAGAGATATATTTTCTTTTTTAAAATATTTTAAAACATATAAAATATCCTTTATAGAGTGTATCATTGATAATATAACAATTTATTATGTTTAAAATTTTATCACGCGTAATTTATAGAGTCTTATATATTATAAATTTTTTTACATCAAAGTTTTTTAATAAAAATTTATTATTATGGTTAAAAGAATTTATTGAAGAAGATAGTTATGAAAATTTAAAGATAGGTAATAAAAAGATATCATTTTTTGTTCCTAATAATTTAATAAAATGGCGAATTGAAACTTTTTTTGATAAAGAGCCTGAGACCATTGAGTGGATTAATAATTTTAATCAAAAAAAATCTATTTTTTGGGATATAGGGTCTAACATTGGCCAATACTCAATTTATTGTGCAATTAAACATAAAAAAAGTCAGGTTGTGTCATTTGAACCTTCGGCTGGAAATCTTAGGATTTTATCAAGAAATATTTCAAAAAATGGACTTACTAATAAAATAAAAATTTTTCCAATCCCATTAACAAAATATCAAAATAAGTTTTTTATTTTTGAAGAAAGTAATTTTTTAGAAGGAACAGCTCATAATAATTTTAATAAAAATAAAGTTAAAGATTACAGTAATTTAAAAAAAAAAATGAAATATCAAATCTATGGAACTAGTATTAATTATTTACTTAAAGAGAAAATACTAGATGTACCAAATTACATAAAAATTGATGTTGATGGGTTGGAGTATTTAATTTTAAAAGGAGCTGAAAAATTTTTAAATAATCCACAATTGAAAGAAATTTTAATTGAATTAGATGAAAGTAAAAAAAAAGAATTTAATAACACCATTAAATTGTTAGAAGAAAATAATTTTATATTTTTTAAAAAAAAAAGAAATGAAAAATTTCACATTACAAAAGAATCAAAATTTATATTTAATTATATTTTTAGAAAAATTAATTATAAAAATTTTTAATTATTTTTTTATTAGGAAGAATATATGGATTTGAAAATATTATTTTTTTTTTAGATTTATTTTTTTTTAAAATTTTATGAAATTGATCAATATCATTAATTTTATTAAAACTAAAAAAACTTTGATTATTAAATAAAGGGTCAAAAATAATTTCTTTACCATTTAGTAAATAGAATGGAAATAAACCATATTGCATTGCATCAAATATAAGAGAGGTGCCCCTATATAAACAAAAATTATTAGTATTGAAATCATCTACAGGATTTTTATTATTAGAAAATATTATTTTTTTTCTATCTAAATCTTGTTGAGAATAAAATTTTTGAAATTCATTTAATCTATTGTTAAGAATTGGGTGAAGTCTGATTGTAAAATTTAAATCGTTATATTTATTAATATATTTTTTTATAAATTTTAGAAATAATTTTGTTTCACTCTCAATACCCTCTGGCAAAACTAAACAATTATTATAATTATAATGAAATTTTTTATTATTATTTTTTTTGTCAGAGATTCTATTAGATCCAACCAACAAAAAATTTTTATTATTTATTTTAATAATTTTTTTTAGCATATTATAACTTGATTTTCCACTAGCCAGAACAACATCGGGATTACTACCATTATTAAAATGCATAGTATATGCAAACTGATTTCTAAATGGTATTGAATGATGGAAAGCTACTTTTTGTATTTTATTATTAATTTTGTGAACTGCTCTAAAAATATTTCGTTCAAATGCATGACCCTCGTAGGTAATGGTAACTTTTTTAGGATTTATTTTACTAATTATCTCATAAGATTGATAAAATATTCTTAAATTTGAAAGTGTACTAACTGATATACAGTTAGCAAATATAAATAGATAGAATCTTTTATTAAAATCATTTTTTTCAACTAAGCTTTTTTTAAATAGTTTAAGTGAACTTCTAATTAAGTCCAAAAAGATATTTAACTCTTTTAAAAAACTTAAACGTTTATTTAAAAAAATCTTATTATTTTTTTGACAATTATTTTTTCCAACGTGATTTAAATAAACAACACAGTAATGCTTTTTATTTAAATTTGAACATATATGAGAATAATAAACATCTTTTTCTGTTGGAGTGGATATTTGAGATTTGCTGAAAAGGTGCGAAAAAAATACATATTTGTAATTTTTTAAATTATTATATTCATATTTTTTTTCAAAAACACCTAACAATAAAGAAGCTATAGTTCGTAATAAATTTTTTATAGTCATATAAAAAATTTTAAGAAAAAAAAATTTTTCATAAACAACTTTGTATTTATTCAAGAAAACTGGATGTGGCCTAACAACATGTAATTCGTTAATACTGAAAATAAATTTTGAATGACTAAACTCTCTTAAAGTTTTTTTTGAGCTAGCACAAATTTCTTTATATTGATTGATTTTAATCATTTATAAATTTATCTAAATCTTTTTCATTTTTAATAACTTTTAAGTTATCATAATTTACATTTTTAATTATTCCAGATGGATCATAAAATGATGATTTAATGCCAAAATGGTTAGCGACATAAGATGGGCCAGTAAATGGCATCGATATAACTTTTATATTTTTATTATCATCAAAAATATTAAATATATTTTGATCACAATTAATTTCAGAAATTTTTTTTTGTATCTTTAAATTATTTAAGAAGTTTAAATATTTTTTGTCTATTTGTTTGGTTTCTCTTTTTCTTTTGTAATAAACATTTGTATTTTCAAAATCTACTTTATCCAAAATGTTTAAATAAAACTTCTTAACATTACCAAATAAATAATACTCATTCGGCCAACCAATTTCTAAATACCTTGTAAATCTATAAGGCTGAACATCAAATAAAATTAAATTTTGCTTATGGTTGTTTACCAATTTATTACTTATATTTAAATTACTTAGATAAGGAATGGGTCCTACAATATGTATATTTTGTAATTCTGGATTTTTTATAAATTTGTTAAGTATATTTTTTTGTCTTTCATCCCACACTAAAATATTATCCCATTGCATAGAATGATATCCAGTATGCTGAATATCACATTTATTGGTTAATTGAATAAATTCAAAATTACTTGAGACAAAATATAAATGAACATCATTTTTGTTAATTAAACTAGATATTGTCCATAGTGGTCTTTCAAATGCATAATTATTATCAAAAAATATTTTGCCATCAAATTTTATTGAATTAAGAATAAAACAGTCATTTTCTATAATGTCCCTAAACATAAATGAATAATGCCAATATTTTGTAAATATTAAAAAAAAGGCAAAAATAAATTTAATTAAGAATGTGAAAAGAAAAATTATTAATTTATACAATCTATTAAACTGAAAATTATTTGATTTGAAAACGTTGTACTGACCAAATTCGTAATTCGATTTATTTCTTATATTGGGTATTAATATAGTTTTGCAGTTAAATTTATTTGCTAACCATGCATAATTATTACTATAAGGATTTGATTTAAAAGAATTATTATATTCTATTTTGTTAGCATTATTAAAAACATAAATAAAATTTTCAAATAATATATTATCTTTTTTAAAACTTAATAATTTAATTATAGCTAAATTATCCTTTAGGAATTTTTTTAATAAGGATAATTTCCAAAAAAATGAATTAAGTATTGATGTGTGTATTCCAAATTTATTGATTATTTCATTGATATTTTTTGGCAGGGAAAGTTTTATAACACCTCCTTTATAAGCATTATAAAACTCTCTATTAAATTTTAAATTCAATATATATAAAATTAAATGTGATTTAAAAATTTGATTATAATTTACATATAAAATTTTTTTTATAAAAAGATTATAAAACAGATCTTTATTATTAATTATTAAATTTTTTTCAATGAAAAATCTTAATTCAGCTAATCTATTTAAATTATTTTTTAATTTCAAATCATTATAAGAATTAAATGCTTTTAAATAATTTTGCTTTTTTAGAAAATTTATCATTAAATTATGATTTTTCTCATAATTATTTGATTAAAAAGTTTTTTTTTATTCCAATAATATTTTTTAAATCCAGATTTTTTAAATGCTTTAATGGCTGAAAAATTAAATTTATTAACACCTAAATAAAAAGTATTAATTTTCAAAATAATTTTCAATTTAGGTTCAATAATACTTAAAATATTTCTAAATAAATTTTTACCTTGAAAATTTTTATTTCCTATGAATATTCCTAAAATAGCTTGTCCATGAGTTAAAACTTCAAATTTTATATTGCCAACATGTTTATTTTCAATAAAAATTCCAAGTAATAGTAGATTAATGGATTGGTTGTTTAAAAGTATATATTTTCTTAAATGAAATAAATTTTTTATTTTATCTTTTGAAATGATATATTCATTTGCATTATTTATCATTCTTAAATAATTTGCATTAGCATCATCTGCTCTCAAGTGTCTTATATGTATATTATGTTTTTTAATCTGGATTAATCTATTCATTTTTTAAATTTATAATTTCTTCATTAATTCTATATCCTAAAGTTTTAAGTGAAAAAAAATTAAATTTTCTAGAAATATGAAATTTTTTATTGTCACTAAACTTAACTTTTTTTTTAAACTTATTACCTATCATAACAATAACATCTGTTGCTGAAAAATTTTTTTTGTAACACACATTATAAATTTCTGACTTTAAAGATTTCTTTAATAATATTTCTATTATACCTTTAGCTGCATCTACGACATGTAATGGTGTCCATAATGGATAATTTTTTTTAATTATAAATTTTTTTTTATTAATTAAACTTTTTATATAATTATATATTAATCCTTGTTTTTTAGACCTACCAAATAAACCTGGCAATCTGATAATGACTATTTTTTTTTTTGAGCTAATAGATAGTTTCTCGCATTTAATTTTTGATTCTAGGTATCTATTTTCAAAAATTTTTTTTGAAATTACACATTCGTTTGCATTTTTATTTGAACCATAAACACTAAAGGAGGACATAAAGATTATATTATTAATTTTTGTTTTAAGTAGATTTTTTAAAATTCTTATATTTCTATTATTTTTTAGTGAATTATAATCAGCAAATTTTTTGGGTACAAAGCCAGCACAATGTATTAAAGTACTTTTTTTGTTATAAATATTAAGTTTTTTTGTATCATCTATATTTAATAAATTAAGATTTAAATCAGAATTTTGTTTTCCTACAGTAATAAAGTTTATTTCATTTTTTTTAAGTTCTTTTTGCAATTCTTTACCTAGATACCCGTTACACCCAGTTAAAATTATCTTTTTAACATTTCCCATTTAATCCAATAATCTTTTTTAATTTTTATATTAACACGTTTACCTATAATTTTTTTCCATAAGTAAGGTTCTATTCCAAAACCAGGTCTTTTGAACACTAAATCTTCTGCTTTAATTATATCTCCAGTCTTTAAATCTTTAGATGAATGAATTGATCTTCTTGCTTTTTTAGCCATTGTTTTTTCTTCATTAGAATATATGCCCTTAACCCCATTACCCATTCCTTCTTCAACCATTCTTATTTTTTCTATCATAACTTTTAATTCTTTCGGTTCTATTGCAAAAGCATGATCGGGTCCCTTCATCATCTTATTTAGTGTAAAATGTTTTTCAATTACTTTTGCACCAAATCCAATTGATGCTAAAGCCATATGATCACCTAATGAATGATCAGAAAAACCAACGATAGTCTTAAATTTTTTTTCCAGGGTAGAAATAGCTTTTAAATTCATTAATCTTTCTGGGGCTGGGTATAAAGAAGTACATTCCAACAAGATTATTTTGTTATTTTTAACTGATTTACAAGTATTAACTGCTCTTTCTATATCTTTAATGCTTGCAAGCCCTGTTGATAAAATTACAGGTTTATTCTTTTTTGCAATATATCTTATTAACTCAAGGTCTGTAATATCAAAAGATGCAACCTTAAATAGTTCTACACCTAAATTATTTAATTCATCCACAGCTTCATAATCACACGGTGAAGAAAAAAAGATTATTTTTTTTTTCTTACAATAATCAAAAAGTTTTTTATGCCACGATCTATTAATTTCTAAATCTTTTATCAATTTATACATTGGTTTATTTTTTAAAAATTTAAAGCTAGGTGCGTATTTAGAAAAATGCTTTTCAGCCTTAAATGTTTGAAATTTAACTGCATTAGCTCCACTTTTTTTGGCTAAATCAATCATTTTATAGGCATTTGAAAGTTTATTATTATGATTTGAGCCTATTTCAGCAATTATAAAACATTTATTTTTTTTTGATATAATGTTATTTTTATCTAATCTGATAATCATACAATGTTTCTATAATATCTGTTCAATTTTTTAAAAGTTATATTAAGTTTTTTTATTTTTTGACTTGTAAATGGATCAAACTTATTTTTTAGAAGTAAACAAAACGTAGTTGAAACTCTAGGGTTGATTTCTAGCAAGAAAAATTTTTTTTGTGTTTTTATTAATTGCACATTAAAAATTTTTTGATGGTTCAAGATATTATTTAACTTATCAATTTCGTTTATTAGTTTTGTTTCTTTTTTATAAATAGCTTTGATTGTTATCCCTTTTTTTTCTAAAACATTGAGGGGAAATATATAACTAAATTCCTGTAAATTACAGCATGTAACTGTATATTCTGGACCTTTTATAAAATCTTGTACTATATAATTTTCTAATAATTTTTTCTTTCTTAATAGTTTCAATAACACTTTTGTTTCATCAAAATTATTTGAAATAAATATTCCTTTTGATCCTCTTCCATAGACAGGTTTTAAAATAATTTTTTTTGAATGTTTATTTCTATTAAAGTTTTTGGCTAGAGAGGTTAATGGCACATCAAATCCATTTTTTAAACAGAAATTATAAAATCTCCATTTATTGTTACATGTATAAATTGTTTCATAGTTGGGTAAAAATAGTTCTGGTAAAACATTTTTGTTTTTTGATAATTTAAGTAATTCCTCATCAATTCCAGGAACAATCAAATCAATATTGTGAGTTTTACAAAGTTTTTTAATTTCAATAATATAATTTTTTGTATTAACTTTACAAATTTTAAATACTTTTTTTTTGGGAATAATTGGATCAACATTTTCTACCAAGTTATCACAAAAAAATAAATTATATTTATTATTTAAAATTTTCCATATTAATTCATTTCCTATGCCTCCACCTCCTGTAAATAAAATATTTTTATTCATAAACTTTTATTTTCTCATCTCTAATAATTTTCAATGTTTTTTTAAAAACATATTTTTTAAGATTATATTTAAGTTTTAAAAAATCATTGATCCACCAATAACAATCTTTAAACCCAGTTATATCTCTCATTAATACCGTTGATGATAAACGGGGATTTATTTCAAAAATTTTTATTTTATTTTTAATCGCTTTGAACTGAACATTTATAGATCCTCTTAGATCTAATTTGTTTGCAAGAATCTTAAGTGTATTTTCCATTTTTTTATTATTAATTGTTTTAGCAAAAAAAGTTACATCTTTATCTAAAATTCTCTCAAAAATAATTATATTTTCAAAATTATTATTTCTATAAATACATGCAGTATATTCTTTTTTTACATCAATATATTCTTGATATAGATAATCATTTTTATTTTTTATATCCAATTTGTGAAATTGTTTTTTACTTTTAACTATAAAGTAATTTTTGTTGCCAGATCCAATCTTTGTTTTTAAAAAAACTGGAAATTTTGTTATTGGATTATTTTTTAATGTTTTACAAAAATCAAGTTCACCAATTTTATTAATCTTTAAGTAATTATATGTTTTTAGTTTATCTAAAAATAAGTTAATAATTTTTTCATCATTGATCAAAAACTTAATATTTTTATAATATGATCTATTTTTTGAAATTACTCTTATCTCATTTTCAGTGGTAGGTATTATTAGATCATATTTTTTATAGATTAATAAAGACCTTGATAAAAAGCTTTTATTACTAGCCTTTGGTAACTCAAAAACTCTATCAAAATAAAATATACCTTTTCCTTCTTGATTAATGTCAGTTCCATCAACTTTAGTTTTTTTAGTAAAATTTTTTTTTATAATTTTATAAATTGAGATAGCAATATCTCCATTAGCACCTGATATAAGAATTTTCATTTATAAATATTTAACTAACTTGTGATATTTTTCTTTATCCTTTAATTTAATTTCTTTTTTTACTTTGCTTGAATCGTATTTTTTATTATGAAATGAAATTTTTTTTGATTTTGGCTCGAATTGAATCCAATTAATTCCTTTGTATCTATCTCTTGGTTGGCCTATCGATCCTGGATTATATATAATTTTTTTTTTATATTTGTGGATATATTTTCGATGAGTATGTCCTACAAAAAAAATTTCATAATCATAATCAAGAAATTTATTTAATGTTTTCTTATCAGCATCTGGATATATATAGCAATCATTTTTCCACGGTGCACCATGTGACAATAAAACTTTGTAACCGGGAAAAATTATTTTTAGATTTTTTTTCATTTTTGTTAAAAAAGTCAAATTCTTTATTGTAATTTTTTTTTTTGTTTCATCATATGATTTTCCATACTTATCACTAAAAAAATTAAGTAACTTATTGTTTTTAAATGATTTAATTAAATTAATATCGTGATTACCTTTAATGCAGTTAACCTTGTATTTTCTTAATAAATTCAAACACTCATTGGGATGATAATAATAACCAACGTAATCTCCAAGTGCATAGATTTTATCTTCAGGCTTAAGATATATGCTCTTAAAAAATTTTTTTAGCGCATCAATATTACCATGTATATCTGATATAATATAAATCATATGTATTCCTCAAATTTTTTTGATTTAAAAATCTTATTACTAATGACTATTTCATCAATATCATTTTTCTTTAACTTTAAATTAAGTTTAATATTTTTTTTATTGCAAATCTGTTTTAACATATTACTAAATGTAGTAGTTATTCCACCAGCATAATAAATTCCTTTTCTTTTGATATTTATCAACTTTTCTACACAATCAGCCGCAGAGCTTACATGTATATAATTTCTTTTAGCATAATAATTTCCTTCAAAATTAATATATTTTTTTTTTGACTTTAAAACTTTGTTAATGAATAAATGATCTGGTCCTCTAAGACCAAAAATGCCACCAAATCTTATAATTTTGAAATCAATTTTTTTTTTGATTATGTATTTATCAGCTTTTAATTTCGATAAGCCATAAAAATTATTTGTTTCTAGTTCAGAGGTAATATCATACTTTTTCATTTTTGGATGAACTATAGTGCCAGAAATTTGTATAAGTTTTTTTTTATTTTTATAACAATAGTCCACAAACTTTTTAACAGCAAAATAATTTACTTTCATCATATCTGCAGATTGTTTACTATTAAAATCAGCTAATACAGCAGCATTAATTATTAAATCTGGCTTATGTATATTTAAGAATTTTTCTAATTGATCTAAATTTTTTAAATTAACTATATAGCGTTTTTCTTTTTTTTTTTTTAATAGAGTATAATTTTTATTTAATTTTATTTTTAATTCTCGACCTAAAAAACCATTTTCCCCAGTTAGAAGAATGAGCATTATTTAGTTAATTTTTTAGCAAGTTTTGAGATATTGTTATCTTCTTTATAAATGCTGGCCATTATATTTGCTGCTTCTTTTGGCGAACTTTTAAATGCTAACCTCAGTATGTCCATCCAATTTTTATTATTTTTAGATCTTATTTTTTGTATTTGATCAATAATTGATAAATAATATTTGCTATTTTTTGTCATTTTTAATTTAACCAATAATTCTAATTACTTCAAAAGCTTCGGCGTATTTACAACCAACGGTGTGTCCTCTTAATTTTGCTAAATTAATTATATTATTGATGTTTAAAGGAGTTGGTAATTTAGTAAACTGATTTTTATAAATTTGTAAACTTTTAATTTTTTTTTTTAGACTTTTACTTATATCTACAAAAAAATTGGGTTTAAAAACATTTTTCCCATAATTAGAGTCTGTGCTTGATGGTATCTCGAATGCAAAAATATTTTTAACATAATTATTTTTGAATGGCCTTGTTGCTGTTATAACTGCTTGATGAACTTTTTTATGATCTATGTTTAAATCAGAAGAATGGTGAGTAAAAATTGTATCAGGTTTAAATTTCTTTACGTATTTTTCAATTATTTTTGTTATTTGCAAATTTGAATATTTATCTAACTCATTATCATCTAAATCTTCGTGAATTACTTTTTGTATTCCTAAATTTTTTGATGATTTATTTAAGTTTTTTTTTCTAATAATTATTTTTTTTTCCATTAATTTTTTTTTATAATTTCTAGAACCTTCTCCATTTGTTAAGATTAAAAGGTTTACTTCACTAAATTTCGATAATATGGAAATTAAACCACCACAACCGATAACTTCATCGTCGGGATGAGCACAAATTATCATAGTTTTTTTAATTTTTTTTAACATTGCTCCATAAATTATTTATACTTTTGCTTGAGGACATAAATTTTTTCGTTAATTTTACATCATTTTTTGAATTATTTAAAAATTTTATTATTTTTCTCATTGATATTAAGGGATAATCCTTTTGATACTTTATAAATAATTTCTTACACAAAATCAAATCTTCTGGATTATCGACTGTTAATCTATAATTTTTATTATATTTATTGTGTAAAAAATATTTAACTTTGAAATCTTTATTATTTTCTCTAATATATAAATCGCATAGTTCAGATCTGTGCCTCGAATTCCCTTTTTTATGAGATATTAGCAATGAGTCTGAAGTAAAAATTTCAAACCCCATCCCATCAATATTATTCGAAAAAATTGTTAAATCATTTTCTTCTTTAATGTGCATTTTCCAAATTTTATCTATGTACTCAAATGATATAAACGGAGATTCAGTTGTAACTCTAAAAATATCAGATGCATTCGTTGCTTTTGCACCAAGAATTAATCTTTTTAAAACATCTTCGTCAGGACCAAAAATAAATTTTATTTTATTATTTTTTGCAATTTCTTGATAAATTACATTATCTTTTTTATTACTGATTGCTAATATTATTGCAGATATACTTTTTGATTTTTTAAGAGTATTAATCATCATTGATATAATATTTATATCAGGATTATTTCCTAAGTTTTGTAATGGCTTACCATACAATCTTGAACCATT
>CEST01017800.1_pt1 | contig 22049 bp, 17 predicted proteins | sample 326921 | NCBI WGS metagenome assembly CEST01 (sample SAMEA2621509, study PRJEB7988) | marine metagenome | biome: marine biome (ENVO:00000447); feature: surface water layer (ENVO:00002042); material: "saline water (ENVO:00002010), including plankton (ENVO:xxxxxxxx)" | depth 5 m
TTTATTGCTGTAAATACTGATGCTCAAGATTTAAAGTTAAGCAAAGCCAAAGCAAGAATTCAAATAGGTTTAAATCTAACAAAAGGTTTGGGAGCAGGTGCAAAGCTTGATATTGGTCAAGCAGCTGCAGATGAATCTTTAAATGAAATTGTTAATACGCTTCAAGGGGCAAATATGGTTTTTATCACTGCTGGAATGGGTGGTGGAACTGGTACTGGAGCCGCACATGTTATTGCAAGAGCCGCTAAAGAACTGAATATTTTAACAGTAGGTGTTGTTACACTTCCTTTCTTATATGAAGGACCCTCAAGAATGAGGAGAGCTCAACAAGGCCTTGAAGAATTAAGAAAACATGTCGATACAATTATTGTAATCCCAAATCAAAATTTATTTAAAATTGCAAATGAACAAACTACGTTTGAAGATTCATTTAACCTCTCAAATAATGTTTTAATGCATGGAGTTCAGAGTATTACTGACTTAATGGTAAGACCAGGCTTAATCAATTTAGATTTTGCAGATGTTGAAACTGTAATGGCTTCAATGGGTAAAGCAATGATGGGTACTGGAGAAGCAGAAGGAGAAGGTAGAGCATTGAAAGCTGCGGAGATGGCTATTAGCAATCCATTAATTGATGATTACACACTAAAAGGTGCTAAAGGACTATTGGTCAATATCACAGGCGGTAAGGACCTTAAACTTTTTGAAGTTGATGAGGCTGTAAATAAAGTTAGAGCAGAAGTCGACCCTGAGGCAGAATTAATTATAGGAGCGATTACTTCAGCAGAACTTGATGGTAAAATGAGAGTTTCAATAGTTGCAACATCATTAGATGGACAACAACCTGAGGCTAAATCAGTTATTAATATGGTTCATAGAATACAAAATAGAAATCCAGGTTATTCTGATTTTTCACATTCAGGTTCTCCAACATCTTTTAATTTCACAAATACACTGAGTAGCCCAATTTCAAATGGTGCTAATGCACTAAAACTTGAGAATGAAGTTGTTGAAGAACAAAATACCGAAAGTTTTTCAGGAGATATGACGAATGAAGAAATTTTGTATAGTACAAATTTAGAAACTGAAAATATTGTAGAAGATGCGCCGGTTAATGAGCTTGAAAAATCTTTTACAGATGAGGCGAAGGAAAGTTCCAATATTGAAGAAGATACTTCAAATGATTTGAAAGAGTTTGGTGTAGACTCAGTTTCACCAGACCTATTTAACTCAGAAAACAAAGATTTTAGTTCAGATGAGCTGTTGTCATCAAGCAATGAAGAGGATGACGATCTTGAGATACCAGCATTTTTAAGAAGACAAAATAACTAATGGTCTTCAAAGAAAAAAATGGAAGCTATTATAGTATCGGATACAAAGAAACATTATCCGGTACTACTAAAAGAAATAATTAACATTATCAACCCTCAATACGGCGGTACATTTATTGACTGTACTTTTGGTCAAGGAGGGTATTCAAAAAAAATATTAGAATTTAAAAAAACCAAAGTAATAGCAATTGATAGAGACATAGAGAGTAAAAAAAAAGCTGACCTGATTTTACAGAATTTTGAAGAAAGATTTTTATTTAAAAATTTAAAATTTAGCCAATTAAATGAATTAAAACTTAAAAAGGATCATATTAGGGGTGTAATTTTTGATCTTGGATATTCTTATACACAAATAAAAGATCCCAAAAAAGGCTTGTCTTTTGATTCCATAGGTAGTCTCAATATGAAAATGGGATTAAATAATTATTCAGCTGAAGACGTAGTTAACAAACTTGAAGAAAAAGAGTTACAAAAAATTTTTAAATTTTTTGGAGAAGAAAAAGAAAGTAAAAGAATTGCAAGAAATATTACTAAAGAGAGATTAAAAAAAAAAATTGATACGCAAACTTTAGTTAAAATTATAGAAAAATCAAAAAGAAAAAAAAATTTTAGAACACACAGTGCTACAAAAGTTTTTCAAGCGCTCAGAATATTTGTAAATAAAGAAATTAGTGAATTAATTTACGGTCTCATTAACGCTACAAAAATGATGAAAAAAAATGGCATTCTGGTAGTAGTAACATTTCATTCTTTAGAGGATAAAATAGTAAAATATTTTTTTAAAAGTCTTTCTGAAAATAAAAGTATTTCGAGATATGTTCCTAAAATAGAACAAACAGCTACCATATTTAGACTTGATAAAAAAAAACCAATTACACCTTCTGAGGAGGAAATAAATGAAAATTTACCTTCTCGATCTGCAAAATTAAGATATGCAATTAAAAAAGAAGATTTTTGTGAATTTGAAACAGATATTTTTGAAAAATTTAAAAATTTGATAGAAATAGAAAATCTAGGGGACAAATTATGAGAAAAATTGCACTAATAATGGCAACTTTTTCACTAATTTTATCAACTGCAATTATAAAAAATTCAGCAAAAATAATGGAAGATGAAATTTTTTATATGAAAGAGAATTTAAGAGTTTTGAGCTCTCAAATGGCGAATGTTATGCTCGAAAATAATTATTTAAGTTCTGCAGATAAATTATCAGATTATCAATCATTATATTTCGAGGATGAATTAACACCAAAAGACATTCAAAAAATAAAATTGTTTAAGATTACAATAGATACAAAAATTATTGAGGATTTTAACATAATTAAAGAGTAATGAAAAAATCATATTCAAAGATTATTTTAGAAGATTATAGGAATGATTTTTCTTATAAAAAAAGTGAATCAAATTTAAATATCCAGTTTAATAGAACTGCATTTATTTTTTTTATTTTCCTTGTTATTTATCTAATCTATACGATTCATTTAATCCATCTTGGTTCAAGAAAATCCAAAATAGATAAAATTCCAACTTTAAAAAACAAACTTTATAGGGCAGATATAGTTGATAAAAATGGCAACTATTTAGCTAAAGCAGTCAGCTCAATAGACATAGGAATTAAATCTAGAGATGTAATTGATAAGCAAAAATTGCTCCTTAATTTAAAGATTATATTCCCAAATAAGAATTTTGATGAAATTAAAAAAAAACTGAATGAAAAAAATTTTTTTTGGTTAGAAAAAAAAATTTCGGGAGAGAATTATGAAAAAATTATGAGACTTGGTGACAAATCTATCAAACCTGAGGAGAAGGTTTTAAGAATTTACCCTCAAAAAAATTTATTTAGTCATATTATTGGTCAGATAGATGATAGCAATAATGGAATTTCTGGCCTAGAAAAATCATTTGATAAAATCTTAAGAAATTCGAAAAACCCTATTAAACTCACCGTTGATAAAGATATACAGTTTTTGGTTCGAAATGAATTGGTTAATTTCCAAAAAATTTTTAGAAATAAAGGAAGTGCGGCTATTTTAATGAATGTTAATAGTGGAGATATAATTTCAATAGTTTCTTTGCCAGACTTCAATCCAAATCAGAGAAAAAATATTACTGATGTTAATTTCATCAATAGAGTTACAAAAGGTACTTATGAGCTTGGTTCTGTATTTAAACCATTTACTTTTGCAGGTGCATTAAATGATAGTTTAATTGAACCAGATACTGAATTTTTAGATTTACCTAAATCTATTAGTTGTGGTGGATTTCCAATCAGAGAGTACGATAAGGATATGCCATCAAATTTAACTGCAGAAGAAATATTGATTAGATCTGGAAATATTGGATCTGTTAGAATTGCACAAAAAATAGGTCCAGAAAATTTCAAATCTTTTTTAGAAAAAATTGGTGTCCTGAGTCAAATTAATTTTGATATAGAAGAAGTCGCATATCAAGAAAATTTTGAATTTGGTAAATGTAAATTAGCCACCGCATCATTTGGTCATGGCGTAACAACTACAATCCTTCAATTGGCCAAAGGTTATGCGGTACTATCAAATGGAGGCTTTGATGTTACGCCAAAATTAGTAGAATCAGATAAAAAAAATGAAAATAAAAAAATTAGATTATTGAAAAAAGGTGTCTCTGAAAAAGTAGTCAGAGCTCTTAGAAAAATTGTTAATACAGAAGAAGGAACAGCTAAACTTGCTAATGTAAAAAATTATCAGATTGCAGGCAAAACTGGAACTGCTCAGCAACCTATAAAAGGGAAGTATTCAAGAACTAAGATAAATACATTTGTATCAATCTTTCCATCATCAAAACCTGAATATGTTTTTATCGTAATGCTGGATTCTCCTAAAACTTCTAGTAGTTACATATATAGTTATAGACATAAAAAAGGTACCCAAACGGGCACCCCATATAACACTGCTGGTTGGACTTCAGTTGAAGTTGCGGGCAAAATAATTGATAAAATTGGGCCTATTTTAGCCACAAAATATATAGAAATTAATTAAATATGCTCTTAGGAGATTACTTTGATAATTTAAAAAAAGATTATAAAAAAATTTTTTTTTCAAATATTTCATTTAACAGTTCAAAAATCAAAAAAAATAATATTTTTTTTGCAATCAATGGAAGTAAAATAGATGGTAATAAATTTATAAAAACAGCTATTAAAAAAGGCTCAAAAATTATCATCACAGAAAAGGAAGCTACTGGAATAAGAAAAGGCATTTTATTTCTTAAATCAAAAAATGTAAGAAAATTATTAGCAGAAACCTCATATAAAATTCATAAAAACATACCAAAAAGAATAATTGCTGTTACAGGAACAAATGGCAAATCTTCAATCGTAGATTTTTATTATCAAATATTAGATTTAAATAACAAAAAAGTTGCTGCGATTGGTACATTAGGCGTTAGATCAAAATATTTTAAAAAAAGTTTAGCAAATACAACAATTAATCCTATTGAACTAGGAAAAATTTTGACTGATTTAAAAAAACAAAAAATTGACAACGTAATTATGGAAGCATCAAGTCATGGATTGAAGCAGAATAGACTAGATGGTTTAGAATTTGATGCAGGAATATTTACCAATTTATCTCAAGATCATTTAGATTATCATAAGAATCTAAATGATTATTTGAGAGCAAAACTTTATCTATTTGAAAAACTATTAAAAAAAGATGGCAATATTATTAGTGATAATAAAATTCCTGAATTCAAAAAATTAAAAAAAATTTCTATAAAAAAAAATTTTAAAATTTACTCAATATATGATGATAAAAAAAATTTTGAATTATTATCACATGAGTTTAAGGGAGAGACTCAAATTTTAGAAATCAGATATAAAAATCGTCCCCATAAATTTGAGTTAAATTTGATAGGAAAAATTCAATTAAAAAATATTTTAATGGCAATTATTGCTGCACAAAAAAGTAATATAAAAATTGAAAATGTTTTTAAAGTCATACACAAAATTAAACCTGTTGAAGGGAGATTGCAAAGAATTGGAAATATTAAAAATAAGTCCAGAGTGATTTTAGATTATGCACACACTCCAGACGCATTAAAAATCTGTTTAAAAAATTTAAAAGAACAATTCCCAAACAAAAAAATTTTAATAGTATTTGGTTGTGGCGGAAATAGAGATCATAATAAAAGAGCTAAAATGGGAGAGATAGCAGATCTCTTTTCTAATAAAATATATTTAACAGATGATAACCCTAGATATGAAGATCCCAACAAAATAAGAAAAGATATAAAAAAAGGTATTAAAAAAAAAAATATATGTGAAATCTCAGATAGAAAAAGAGCAATAAGAACAGCAATAAATGATCTAAATGTAGGTGAAATATTGCTTGTAGCGGGCAAGGGACATGAAAAAATACAGGATTTTGGTATAAAAAAAACCTTTTTTTCTGACAAAAAAATTATTTTAGAATCTATTAATTATAAAAATTCCTCTTTATCAGAGAATTTAAAAGTTAATATAATTAAAGAATTATCTAAAAAAAAATTGCCTGAAAATTTAATCATCAAAAAGGGATGTATTAATTCTAAAGAAATAAAAAAAAATGATATTTTTTTTGCTGTTAAAGGAAAAAAAAATGACGGAAATAAATATGTAGGAGATGCTATTAATAAGAAAGCATCATTAACAATTGTAAGTAAAATCAATAAAAAATACAATATTCAAAATCAAATTAAAATTAAGAAACCGTTACAATTTTTGACTGACTGTTCAAAGATTTTTAGAGAAAATATTGATACTAAGATTATTGCTATTACAGGAAGCTGCGGAAAAACAACTCTTAAAGAATTATTGGTAAGTTCATTAAAAAAATTATTTAAAGTTAGTTTTTCACCCAAATCCTTCAATAATAAATTTGGTGTTCCATTAAGTTTATTTAATTTAAACGAATTAGATAACTTTGGAATACTTGAAGTTGGAATGGATAAAATAGGAGAAATTGATAATTTATCAAAAATTATTCAACCTAATTTAGCTGTGATTACAAATGTCAATTACGCGCATATTAAAAATTTTAAAAATATTAAACAGATAGCATCAGCAAAAGCAGAAATTATTAATAATATTAAAGATCACGGTTTTCTAGTTTTAAATGCTGATGATTATTTTTTTAATTTTCATAAAAAAATTGCTTTAAAGAAAAATCTTAAGATTTTTTCATTTGGTATTAAAAATAAAAATTCTTTTACAAAACTTATTAATATTCATAAAGTAAAAAAAAATATTTTTAGAGCAAATATTAGAATAAACAATATTAGTATGTACTTTTTTCTTCCTAATGATTTTGAAAGTAACATATTAAATTTTTTAGCTGCAATAACAGTAATGAATACTTTTTTTGATATTTCAAAAATAAATAAAAATATTTTTCTTAATTTTATTCCACCAAATGGAAGAGGCGATATTTCTAAAATTAAAATTGATCAAAAAAATATTTTTTTGGTTGATGAGAGTTATAATTCGAATCCTTTATCACTCAGATCTGCAATTATTAATTATGATAAGTTAATTTCCAAAAATTCAAAAAAATATTTAATTCTTGGGGATATGCTTGAATTAGGCAGTCATTCCAAAAAACTTCATGAGTCAATCGGTGATATTATAAACAAAACAAATATAGATAAAACTTTTGTTTTTGGCGATAAAATTACTTTAACATTTGATAAAATTTTAAAGAAAAAAAAAGGTAAAATATTAGATAATAAATTAGAAATAATTAATTTGATTAAAAGTGATTTAAATAATAATGATTATCTTATGGTTAAGGCGTCAAATGCCACTGGATTAAACATGATAATAAACAATTTAAAAAATAAAGGTCTAGAATAAATGCTTTATGAATTAATATTAGATTATATAGATTTTTTTACTTTTCTTAATGTTTTTAAGTATCTAACATTTAGGACTGGATTAGCTATATTTACATCACTAATAATTGTCTTGATAATTTGTGGACCTTTTATTAAATTTTTTTCTACTAAAAAATTTTTGGATCCTATTCGTGAGGATGGTCCAGCTGATCATATAGTAAAAAAAATTGGAACACCCACGATGGGTGGAGTGATTATCTTGATTGGATTATTAACCTCAGTTTTATTTTGGGGAGATTTATCAAATATTTATATACTTTTTTGTATTTATATTGCAATTTCATTCGGATTACTTGGTGCTCTGGATGATTATAAAAAAATTAAAGACAACAATTCATCAGGAATTTCATCTAAATTTAAAATATTATCACAAATCTTTCTGTCAATTTTAGGAATTAGTTTCCTTACATATTTTGCCGATAATCAAGAAATAACTAATTTATATTTTCCTTTTTTTAAAAATTTAATACTAAATCTAGGCTGGTTTTTTATTCCATTCTCAGTATTTGTTATTGTGGGATCATCTAATGCAGTAAATTTAACAGATGGGTTAGATGGCCTTGCTACTGTTCCGGTAATTTTAGTTGCTGGATGCTTTGCATTTATAAGCTATGTAACTGGAAATATTTTTTTTTCAGATTATTTGCAAATTCCTTATATTGAAGGATCAGGAGAAATTTCAATTTTTTGTGGAGCTATTATAGGATCTTGTTTGGGGTTTTTATGGTTCAATGCCCCACCAGCAAAAATTTTTATGGGTGATACCGGATCATTAGCATTGGGAGGCTCCTTGGGAGCAGTAGGTATAATAACAAAACATGAAATAGTACTGGCAATCACTGGTGGATTGTTTGTGCTTGAGGCTGTCTCTGTAATGGTACAGGTAATTTCATACAAATTAACTGGAAAAAGAATATTTAAAATGGCACCTATCCACCATCATTTTGAAAAAAAGGGATGGTCAGAGTCAACAGTCGTAATTAGATTTTGGATTATTTCAATTATTTTGGCAATGATAGGTTTGGCGACATTAAAATTAAGATAATGATAAAAGATGAAAATATTTTTATAGGAAAAAAAGTATTAATTTATGGATTAGGAAAAAGTGGAATCTCAACCTATAATTTTCTGAATAAAAGAGCTAAGGTGTATCTATTTGATGATGATACAAAAAAAAAGATTAGCCTAAAATTAAAAAAAAAACTAATTAATTTAAAAGATGTATTCAAAATTAAATTTGATCAAATTATAATTAGCCCAGGTATTGACATTACTAATTGCAAACTGTCTTCAGTATTAAAAAAAAATTTTTTAAAAATTTATACAGACCTAGATGTATTTTACTCATTTTATAAAAATATCTGTATTACCATTACAGGAACTAATGGAAAATCAACTACAGCAAAAATATTATATGAGGTTTTATTAGATCAAAATTATGACGCTAGATTAGTAGGAAATATTGGAAATCCAGTTTTATCGGAAAAAGCTTTGAAACATAAGACTTTATTAGTAATAGAAGCCTCATCTTATCAATTAGATTATAGTAAAATATTTACTTCAAAATATTCTGTTATACTAAATATTAGTCCAGATCATTTAGAAAGACATAAAAATCTTAAGAATTATATAAATGCCAAATTTAAATTATTAAATTCCCAGTCAAATCAGGCTATTGCTTTTGTTAAAAAAAATGATGCTTTAATAAATAAAAAAATTAAAATTAGTAACTTGAAACCTAAGATAATAAGAGTTGATAGTTTAAGCGAAAAAGAAAAATTAAATCAATTAAATAATAAATATTTTTTATCAGAAGGAAATAAAGAAAACTTATCTTTTATTTTAATGATAGCAAAAGTTTTGAAGTTAGATAATAAAAAATTATTAAAAACATTGAATAATTTTACAGGATTAAAGTATCGACAACAAATAATCTTAAAAAATAAAGATCTAACAATTATTAATGATTCAAAATCAACTAGTTTTGCTTCATCAGAAAATTTATTAAAAACTATTAGAAATGTTTATTGGATTTTAGGTGGCATTCCAAAAAAAGGTGATAAATTTACATTGTCTAAAAAAAATTGTGAAAATTTTAGAGCATACACGTTTGGACGTTATTATAAAAAATTTAATAGAGATTTGAAAGGTAAGATGACTATTAAAAATTTTAAAGATATAAAAGATACATTAAAAGAAATTTTTTTAGATATAAGAAATAAAAAATCAGGAGACAATACAATTCTATTTAGTCCAGCCGGTGCTTCATTTGATGGTTTTAAAAATTTTGAAGAAAGAGGCCTTTATTTTAATCAATTAATAAATAAAAAATTTAATGCAAAATAATAATTTCTTTTTTAAATTTTATTATCAATGGTGGAAAAATATTGATAAATCTATTTTTTTTGTCATAACCTCATTATTTATAATGGGACTTTTTTTTTCTTTAGTTTCCACCTCTCTAATTGCATCTGATAAACTTGATACAAATAGCTATTTCTTTTTTTTCAAACACCTTGTTTATATAATTATTGGTATATCAATTATTTTTGTTTTCTCTTTGCTAGAAACAGAGCAATTATTTAAATTTTCGATGGTACTTTTTTTTATATCCTTAATTACCTTATTCTTAGTGCCAATTATTGGTATTGAGGTGAAGGGATCAAAAAGATGGATTGATTTAGTTTTATTGCCAAGATTTCAACCTATTGAAATATTAAAACCTTTCTTAATTGTAATGTTGGCAACAATTCTCTGTAGTAAAAAAAATTCAAATCTTTATTTCAAATATCTAGTATCATTAATTTTGGTATCTATAATTTCATCTCTACTGGTGTTCCAACCTGATATTGGTCAAACATTACTTGTAGTTCTTACATGGTTTGTTTTAATTTTTACGTCTGGGGTAAATATCTTTTTTCTTATGTTTTTTTTTTTAGGTGCATCATTTTTATTGGCATATCTTATTATATTTGTGCCTAAGTTTGATTACATACAAGGACGAATTTTCTCATTTTTTAACAGGGATATAGGTAGCCACAACTTTCAATCAGATAAAGCCATAGAGTCAATCACAAGCGGTGGTTTTTTTGGTAAAGGTATTGGGGAAGGTACATTAAAAAATAGAGTCCCAGAAGCTCACACTGATTACATAATTTCAGTAATATCTGAAGAGTTTGGTGTAACTGCTATAATATTAATTCTATTTTTATTTTTAATATTTATTTATATTATCTTTAAAAAAATTTATTTTGAAAGTAATGAAAAAATAAAACTAATCTTAATTGGCTGTGCAAGTTTAATTTTAATGCAGGCGACCATTCATATAGGTGTTAATATTAGACTATTTCCAACCACTGGAATGACTTTACCGTTTTTAAGTTATGGAGGTTCATCAATTATAAGTGTGTCTATCTTATCTGGTATAATTTTAAATTTAACAAAAAGAAAAATTAATCACTAATTATGAAAAAAAAAATTTTAATATCCACAGGAGGTTCTGGTGGACATGTAGTACCAGCAATTACAATTTCTGATCATTTAAAAGAAGAATACGAAATATTAATTTCAACAGATTTAAGAGGAAAAAAATATGTAAATAGTACTGATTATGAAATAATTATAGTAGATACCCCTAGATTGAATAGTTTATTTTTATTTCCTTTCAAAGTTTTAAAAATTTTTATTCTATGTTTAAAATCCTATTTTATAATGAAAAAAAAGAAAATAAAAATATTAATTTCTACAGGGGGGTATATGTCTTTGCCATTGTGTCTTGCAGCAAAATTGCTTGGTATTAATATTTTTCTCCTAGAACCTAATATGGTCTTAGGAAGAGCTAATAATTTTTTTTTACACTTTTGTGAAAAAATCATTTGTTACTCTAAAGAAGTTATTGGTTTTCCTAAAAAATTTATAAATAAAATTGTAGTTTTAAATCCAATAATGAGAAAAAAATACTATGAAAAAAATTTAGACACACAAGTAAATAAAATATTTACGCTAATGATAGTTGGTGGAAGTCAAGGTGCCAGAGTATTTGATGAAATAATGCATGAAATAATAGTGAGGGTATCAAAAATTCATCCAATAAAAATAATTCACCAAACAAGCAAAGAGAATATAGATTTTCTGAAAAACTATTACTCTACGTACAAAATTGAAAATACTGTATTTAGTTATGATGAGAATTTGCACATACTTTTGCGTCAGTCAAATCTGTGTATTACACGAGCAGGAGCATCAACTCTAGCAGAGCTCTCTTTATTAAATGTTCCTTTTTTAGCTATACCATTGCCAACTTCGAAAGATAACCATCAACAAGAAAATGCAAATTATTATAAAATTAGAAAATGTTGTTGGGTTATTGAACAAAATAAACTAAACAAAAAAACTTTTGAAGAGTTTTTATTAAGTATATTAAAAAACAATGATATTTTGTTTAAAATAAAAAATAATTTAGAAAATTTAAATTATCAAAATACCTGGAATAATGTTAATCAAAAATTATTAAAAATTATAAATGAAAATTGAATTAGCAAAATCTGAAATTATCCATTTTGTAGGTATAGGTGGGATCGGAATGAGCGGTTTATCTTTGATAATGAAAGGTAAGGGCTTTAAAGTGCAGGGAAGTGATATAGCCCACAACAAAAATATTGAAAGGCTAAAAAAAAAAAAAATTAAAGTTTTAATTGGTCACAAAAAACAAAATATCAATAAAGCAACAATATTAGTTGTTTCTTCAGCAATAAAAAAAAACAATCAAGAATTAATCGAAGCAAAAAAAAGACTACTTCCAGTTTATAAAAGAGGAGAGATGCTTGCACATATAGTTTCTCTAACAAAAAATATTGTAGTAGCTGGATCACACGGAAAAACTACAACTACCTCTTTAATTGCCTCAATTTTTCAAAATACGAAGATAGATCCAACCATAATTAATGGGGGTGTAATTAATTCAATAAATAATTCAGCTAAATTAGGCAAAAGTGATTGGTCAATTTTAGAAGCTGATGAATCTGATGGAAGTTTCGTTTATATTCCACCAACTTATGCAATAATTACTAATATTGATAGAGAACATATGGATTATTATAGATCAATGGATGATCTTAGAAAACACTTTGTGAGGTTTATAAATAAAGTTCCATCATTCGGAAAATCTTTTATTTGTATTGATGATAAAAATAATAAAAATTTAATTAAAAAATTAAAAAATAAGAATTATTATACTTATGGTTTGGATTTAAAGTCCAATTTTTGTATTAAAAATATTAAACAATTAAAAGAATTTTCTGAATTTGATATTAAAATAACTTTACCAAATAAAATGAATAAAGTTATTAAAAAAATTAAGATTCCCCTGCTAGGTATTCACAATATTAGAAATTCAGTTAGTGCGGCTGCGGTAGCAATAACAGTGGGCTTATCCATCTCAAATATAAAAAAAGGATTAAAAAATTTTAAAGGAGTGGAAAGAAGATTTAATAAAATTTTTAGCTTTAATAAAGTAGATTTTTTTGATGATTACGCACACCACCCAACTGAAATAAAAGTTGTATTAGATGGAGTGAAGAATGTTTATAAAAAATACGAGAAAGTATGTATTTTTCAACCACACAGAATATCAAGGCTAAAAGATCTAAAAAAAGATTTTACTTATGCGTTCAAAGATGCAGATAAAGTAATTTTATTTCCAATTTACACAGCTGGTGAAAAAATGAAACTAGGTTTTAGTTATTTAAATTTTGCAAAAGAAATAATTAAAAATTCAAGAGTTAAATTATTTTTAGTTGAAGATAAATATCAATTAGCAAAATATATAAAAAATAATATTTATGGAAAAAAAATAGTTATCAGCATGGGTGCTGGAACAATTTCTACATGGATGAGGGAATTGCCAAAATTATTATGATAAACAATCAAAACTTAATAAAACTTGCAGAAGAGTTTAAGGATAATTTTAAGTTAGATTATGATTTAAAAAAAAAGAATTGGTTTAATATAGGCGGCAAAACTAAAATTTATTTTAAGTCAGAAAATCTTAAAGATTTAATAAATTTTTTAAAAAAAGTTGATAATGAAGAAAAAATATTTATTCTTGGTGGGGGCTCAAATACACTAATAACTGATGAAAATTTCAATGGAATAGTAATTAAGTTATCGAAAAATTTTAATAAAATTTCACTTTTATCAGAAAATATAATCATAGCTGGTAGTGCTGTGAGCGATAAATCGTTATCAGAATTTGCAAGAGATAATGGATTGGGAGGCTTTGAATTTTTATCTTGTATTCCTGGTGCTGTTGGGGGAGGAATTAAAATGAACGCTGGTTGTTTTGGAAGAGAATTTAAGGATATCTTACTTTCAATTCAAGCAATTAATAAATCTGGCAAAATAATTACCTTATACTCAAAGGACATTAATTTTAAATACAGAGATAGTAGCCTGCCTGACGATTTAATATTTTTAAGCGCTTCATTTAAAGGATATAAAAAAGATAAAATTTTAATTAAAGATGAAATGATTGCTCTCAAAGAAAAAAAAGAACAGGCGCAGCCTACAAAAATAAAAACTAGTGGTAGCACATTTAAAAACCCAGTAAGTCAATCAGATAAAAAAGTTTGGCAACTGATTAAGGAGTCTGTTTCGTTAAAAACATCTTTTGGAGACGCATATATTTCAGATAAGCATTGTAATTTCTTTGTAAATAGGGGTAATGCAAAATTTAAAGACATGAAAAAACTAATAGAATTTGTATCAGAAAATGTTTTTAAAAAAACTGGTGTAAAATTAGAAACTGAAATTAAAATTTTAGAATAAATTGAAAAAAAAAATATTAATACTCTCTGGTGGAATTTCAAAGGAAAGACTTATTAGTTTAGACACTGGTTCACAAGTTGCTAAAGAACTAAAAAAAAATAACTACAATATAAGAATTTGCGAACCAGATGGTAATTTAACGAAAAATATTAAAGAATTTAAACCAGCCATTATTTTTAATGCATTGCATGGGCAGTTTGGAGAAGATGGGTATATTCAGACTATTCTTGAACAATTCAAGATTCCCTATACACACTCAGGTGTTGTTGCTTCATCGATAGCAATGGATAAGGAAATATCAAAAAAAATATTCATTAAAAATAAAATTAAAACACCAAAATATATCAAATACTCATTTGATAAAAAAAATCTAAACTTAATAAGTAAAATAGAAAAAAAATTAAATTTTCCAGTTATAGTTAAGCCATTAAATGAAGGTTCAAGTGTTAATGTCTACATATGTACAAAAAAAAATATTCAAAAATTTTTGAAATTAATGAAAAGTTATAAACAGGTTATGATTGAAGAGTTTATTCCTGGTAGAGAAATTCAAGTCGCAATTATGGGGAATAAGAAACTTGGTGCGATTGAATTAAAACCTAAAAGAAAATTTTATGATTACAAAGCAAAATATAGCGTAGACGCCAAAACTGAGCATATTATTCCAGTTAATTTACAAAAAAAAAAATTAGATCAAGTTACGAATTTAGCTTTAAAAGCCCATCAAATAATAGGATGCCGAGGTATCTCTAGATCAGATTTTAAGTATCATAAAGAAAAATTCTATTTATTAGAAATTAATACTCAGCCAGGAATGACCAAACTCTCTTTAGTCCCTGAAATAGCCGCATATTATGGACTAAGTTTTATAAATTTAATTAAATGGATTTTAAAAGATGCTTCAACGGAAAGGTAAAATAATTTTAATTTATCTCTTTCTATTAGTCTTAGTTGGATCAATTAATAACATTGATTTGAATAAATTTAAATTCCCTATAATTACTGATATTAAAGTTTTAGGACTAAGTAGTGAAAATAACTTAACTTTACTTCAAAATATTAAAAATTTGAATCTAGGTAATATTTTTCATATCAATAGTGTAGAAATTCAAAATATAATTGATGCAAATAACTTAGTTGAAAAATACACTATTATCAAAAGATATCCATCTTCTTTATACATCAACATTGATAAAACAAAATTTTTAGCGAGAATAAACTATAACGGAAAAATATTTCTTGTTGGATCCAATGGAAAGCTTACCCATCAAAATTTTTTTGCTAATTCTTTACCGTTTATCGATGGCAACCCTGATATCAAAGAGTTTTTAAAGCTTAAAAAAATTATTGATAGCTCAAAATTTGAATATGAGAACATAAAAAATATTTTTTTTTTCCCGTCTACAAGATGGGATATTGAACTAAATAACAATATGAAAATTAAATTACCACAAAATAATATAGCAGAATCTTTAGAGTCAATATCTAATTTTTTACTCATTCAAAAAAATAAAGATATTAAATTAATTGATGCTAGAATTACAAATCAAATAATTACAAATGATTGAAGAAGTAGACTTTGAAACTTATCTATATGTTTCAAGAAACAAATTTGAAATTTCCTTATTTGATAAGGTAGAATCAAAAAATTTATATAAAAATGAATCTAAAATTAAAAATAATTTAGATAATATCAGTTTTTTAGATCTATCTAAATTCCTTGATGAAAATATTTTTAAAATTGAAAAACTAATTGGTAAATTTATTAAAAATATTTTTTTGATAGTTGAATATAACAATAATCTTGATGTAAATATTTGTATAAAAAAAAAAAATTATGATGATTTATTAAGTAAAAAAAATCTAGAATATGCTTTGATTGATGTCAGAGATTTATTTATGGAAAATTACAAGAAACAGACCATTATGCACATAATTATAAATAATTATTTAATTGATGGTAAATACCACTCTTCATTTGTAAATAACTTAAAATGTGATTATTTGTGTTTGGAAGTTAGCTTTATTAGCCTCTCAAGTGAATTTATTTATAAATTTGAAAAAATTTTAGAAAAATACCAAATAACAATTAGTCAAACCTTAAGTGGTAATTACATAAAACATTTCTTTAATGAAAAAAATATCGATATATGTGATATGGCGCAAAAAATAACCCATGGATGTAACGAAAATGAAGTAGCTATAATTCCTAAAAATAAGGAAAATAAAGGTTTTTTTGAAAAATTTTTTCAATTGTTTAGTTAAAATTGTTTTTTCTGGTAATATTAGTTGTCTTTAAAACTTGTCTAATAGAACTTAAAAGTGCACATGCCACATCTTAGTCAAAAAACAATTAAGAGTTCAGTTTCTTTTAGCGGTGTAGCATTACATAGTGGCTTAGATGTTAATATAAGCATTAAGCCTGCAGACCCAAACACAGGTATTATTTTTAAGCGGGTTGACTTAAAAACGAACAATTTAGTTTACCCAAGTTTTATGAATGTCAGCAACACCTCTTTAAATACAACTGTAGAAAATGAATTTGGTGTTAAAGTTTCAACTATAGAACACCTTATGGGTGCTTTATTTGGGTTGGGTATAGATAATGCATTAATTGAAATTGACAATGAAGAGGTTCCAATCCTAGATGGATCAGCAAAAGAATTTATTGAAAAAATAATTTCTTCAGGAATAAAAGTAAGTGAAGCTCCAATTAAAATTATTAAAATAAATAAAAAAATAGAATATATAGAAGGGGAAAGATCAATTTCAATTGAGCCATCAAAGCTCAGTCTTGATATAGATTTTGAACTTAGATTTAATAACGAAATCATTGGAAATCAAAGAAATAAAGTTAAAGTCTATGATGATGATTTGACTGATATATACAATTCAAGAACATTTTGTTTATTCGAAGATATTGAGTCAATAAAAAAAAGTGGATTGGCAAAAGGTGGAAGTCTAGACAATGCAATAGTAGTAAAGGATAAAGAGATTTTAAATCCAGAAGGGTTGAGAAATGAAAAAGAATTTGTAAATCACAAAATATTGGATTGTATAGGAGATTTATACACTTCTGGATATAGGATTATAGCAAATGTTATCTGCTCTCAAGGTGGACATTATTTAACAAATCAATTATTAAGAAAAGTCTTTGAAAACAAAGATAATTTTTCAATCATAGAAATTAAAGAAAAAAACCTCCCACATACGCTCATCAATAGAAATTTGTTAAGATCTATAGCGTAATAACAAAGATAGCTTTAAAATTATTCACTAAATCAGTATAAGCAATTCATGAAAGTACATAATTATTTTTCTTTTTTAGCAATACTTGTTTTATGCACTTCTTGTGCAAGTGATATGAAAACAGAGTCTGTAATTAGTGAAAAAAACTTAGATTTACAAGTTCTCGAGGCATATGAAAAAGGTTTGGAATCATTAGAAGCTGGCGATGTATTATTTGCTGCAAAAAAATTTAATGAAGCTGAAACTTTATTTCCACAATCTGAGTGGGCACCCAAATCAGCAATGATGGCAGCCTACTCTTATTACGTGCAAGATTATTATGGAGATGCAATTGCAGAACTTCAAAGATTTATAACGCTATATCCAAGGCATAAAGATTTAGATTACGCATATTACCTTCTAGCTATTTCATATTATGAACAAATTGTTGATGAAAAAAAAGACTTACAAGCGATTACTAATGCAAAAAAAAATTTTGACATTATTTTAAAAAAATTCCCAAACACAGAATATGCCCTAGATTCAGAGTTTAAGATAAATCTCATAAATGACGTTCTTGCTTCAAAAGAAATGTACGTAGGTAGATATTATTTTGATAAAAAAAAATGGATTCCAGCCATTAATAGATTTAGAACAGTAATAGATGATTACCAAACTACAATGTATACAGAAGAAGCTTTACATAGATTAGTTGAGGTTCATTATATCTTGGGATTAGAAGATGAAGCGGAGAGATATGCAACCCTTTTAGGTTACAATTATCAATCTTCTGTTTGGTATGAAAAATCTTACAACGTTTTTAATAAGATGTACGAGAAGAATAAAGGAAGTGATATTAAAAATAGTAAAAAAAAAAATATTATCATAAAAAAAATTAAATCTCTATTTGATTGAGATGAATAAAAAAAAAATTACCAGTCAATATGAGGAAAAAATAGAATTAATTAAAGATTACAATAAGCATTATTATAACGAAAGTAAGCCAATAGTTTTAGATAAAGATTATGATCAATTAAAAAGAAATATTCAATTATTAGAAGAAAAATACAAATTTCTTAAATCAAAAAATTCACCTTCTAAAACAGTTGGTTTTAAGCCATCAAAAAATTTTAAAAAGATCTCACATAGAGTTCCAATGCTTTCTTTGGCTAATGCTTTCAGTGAAGAGGATTTGATTAGCTTTGAAAAAAAAATTTTAAATTTCATATCTGAAAAAAATAATTTTGAAATTGAGTATAGTGCTGAGCCAAAGATAGATGGTATTTCGGCATCTTTAGTTTATAAAAATGGAAAATTTATTACTGGCCTATCTAGAGGAGATGGAAAAGAAGGTGAGGATATAACTGATAATCTAAAAACGATAGGAGATATTCCGAAGCAAATTCTATCAAAAGATTTTCCTGAAGAAATTGACATAAGAGGTGAAGTTTTTATTCAAAATAGTGATTTTAAAATTCTTAAAGAAAAATTTGCCAATCCAAGAAATGCTGCCTCTGGATCTTTAAGACAAAAAAATTCAGCAGTTACAAGTAAAATTCCACTTAAATTTATTGCATACACACATGGATATGCAAAAAATATGAAGATAAAAAATCAAACAGATTTTTTAAAGTATCTAAAACTATGGGGATTTAAAACTAATCCATTCAATAAAAAAGTAATTAATATAAAAAACTTAATTTCACATCACAAAAACTTAGAAGAAAAGAGAAAGGAAATTCCTTTTGATATAGACGGGGTTGTTTATAAGATTAACAGTTTTGATTTGCAAAGAAGATTAGGTTTTGCTTCAAACGCGCCAAGATGGGCAGTAGCCCATAAATTTTCTGCAAATAGATCAATTTCAGAGGTATTAAATATTGAAATTCAGTTAGGTAGAACTGGCGCACTCACGCCTGTTGCAAAAATAAAACCAGTTAATATTGGTGGAGTAATGGTCTCTAATGCAACACTACACAATGAAGATGAAATAATAAGAAAGGATATAAGAGTTGGAGACACAGTAACCGTAGAAAGAGCAGGAGATGTAATCCCACATGTAATTTCAGTTGATCTTAAAAAAAGATATAAAAACTCTAAAAAATTTGTTTTCCCACTAAATTGTCCATCTTGTGGAAGTAAAACAGTGAAAGATTTTAATGAAATAACAAAAAAACAAGATGCCGTAAGAAGATGCGTAAGTGAAGGATATGAATGTGAAAAAATTGCTATAGAAAAAATAAAGCATTTTGTTTCAAAAGAAGCCTTTAATATAGATGGATTTGGTAAAAAAATTGTAGAAAAATTTTGGAATCTAAAATTAGTAAATTTACCACAGGATATTTTTAATCTAAATTACCAAAATGTAGAAAATTTAGAAGGTTGGGGCAAGTTATCTGTAACAAACTTGAAGTTTTCAATAGATCAAAAAAAAAAAATATCTTTAGAGAGGTTTATTTATTCACTAGGCATAAGACATATAGGGCAAGAAAATGCAAAATTAATAGCTAAACACATCAAATCATCCTTAAATTTCTTGAAACTACCCGATGATAAAAATATTGATAATTTATCTAATATAGATGGAATTGGTCCAACTCAAATTCAATCTATAAAAAATTTTTTTTTAAATAAAACTAATTTAAATGTTTTAATAGAATTGAACAAAAATCTATCTATAGAAAATGCAATTCTAATTAATAATGATGGTTTATTAAAAAATAAAACATTTATGCTTACTGGAAAATTAGATGGAATTAGCCGTGCGGAAGCTAAATCGTTAATTGAAAAGAATTCAGGAAAAATAATTAACAATGTTAACAAGAAGCTTGATTATTTAATCATCGGTCAAAAACCAACAATTAAAAAATTGAGCGTCGCTAAAGAATTGGGTGTTCAAATAATAAATCAGCTAGAATGGATTAAAATGCTAAATAAGACTAGCTAACCACTTTCTTTCTTTTTTATTTAAATGACTCGAATATTCTGCATAAATATTTAAATGGTATTTGAATAAGTAATCTTTCTCTCTTTTATCAAGTAAATTATAATTGATTAGATCAGTTTCGATTGGAGCAAGTGTAAGGTTTCTAAAATATAAATTATTATTTTTTTTTTGTATATAAAGTAAATTTTCAATTCTAATTCCAAAATGGTTTTTTTTGTAAAAACCAGGTTCATTGCTTAAAATCATTCCTTCTTGAAATTTTATAGAATTATATTTTGATATAGATTGAGGACCTTCATGGACGTTTAAAAAAAAGCCAACACCATGGCCAGTACCATGAGCATAATCTAAGCCATCTTTTTTTAAAAACTTTCTTGCTCTTAAGTCTATTTTTTTGCCAGTGTTATCTTTTTTTAGGTTTGTAAGTACAACTGCAATGTGGCCCTTTAAAACTTTGGTATATATGTTTTTTATGTACAGTTTTGGTTTAGTAAAACTTAAGGTTCTAGTGACATCTGTTGTACCATAAGTGTATTGACCACCAGAATCACATAAGAAGATATCATTCTTGCCAATTTTTTTTGTTTTTTGCTGAGTTGCTCTATAGTGAACAATTGCCCCATTTGAGCCAGTGCCAGCTATTGTATTGAAACTAGGATATAAATAATCATTACTCATTCTTCTAAATTTTTCTAATTTATTTTGTGCAGTAAATTCAGTTATATCTTTTTTATTAATATTTTTAATCCAATAAATAAATCTTGTTAAAGCCAAACCGTCCTTTTTATGTGCTTCAATCATATGTTTGATTTCATAAGAATTTTTTATAGATTTTAACTTATAAATAGGGTCTTTTTGATTTAGAATTCTAAATCTAGACCTAATAATTTTTTCAGCAAAAATAGAGCATGACTGATTATCAATTATAAAATTAGTACCTTTTAGTTGATTTATTGTTTCTTCAAAATTATAGAAATCAATTATTTGTTTTTTTTTTATTTTTTTTTCTTTATAAATTTTTTGAATATTATTCTTTTTTGCAATTAATAATAATTTTCCATTTTTACCAATAATTAAACGTGAGTTTGGGATTGGACTTGTGGGATTGTCAAACCCCCTAATATTTAATAGCCAAGCAACATTCTCAGGTGCACTGACAAACAAATAATCAGCTTTATTAAGACGCAAAAAACTTATAATTTTCTTAATTTTTGATTGATGACTTTCACCAGTTATATTTTTTGATAAAGAAAAAAATGGCTTAGATTTTTTAGTTGTATTTTTATATATCTTATCAATTAGATTTTCATTAATCGAAACTAATGTAGTGGCATTTGAGAAATATTGTTTAAGTTTATTTGTTGTAAATAAAAGTGGGTCAAAACCAATTTTGCATTTTTTAATTATTGAACGCGGTAATTTTTTATGAATTTCAATAATTTGAAAATTTTTTTCAGATTCAATCTTTGCTTGGATTGTATATCTCCCATCAACAAATAAATAATTATTTTTTTTTAAAATAATTGCTAAACCAGCCGAACCAGTAAAATTTGAAATATTTTTTAAACGATTATTTTCAGCATACTCTGAAAAAAACTCGTCGTTCTTAGGAATTATGTATCCATCTATTTCAAAATCGTTAAATTTTTTTCTTAATAATTTTATTCTATTTGCAATCATTTGATTCTTTTTTGATATCTAATCCATCCTGGACTTCTGGTTCCTTTGTCAATTTCAAAATCCTGATTAAATTCAAAATCATTGTCATCATCTTTAGTATCATCAAAAAATGAATTCTTTTCTAAAAATTT
>CEST01087339.1_pt1 | contig 21911 bp, 18 predicted proteins | sample 326921 | NCBI WGS metagenome assembly CEST01 (sample SAMEA2621509, study PRJEB7988) | marine metagenome | biome: marine biome (ENVO:00000447); feature: surface water layer (ENVO:00002042); material: "saline water (ENVO:00002010), including plankton (ENVO:xxxxxxxx)" | depth 5 m
AAGGCTAGTAAGCCACCAATAAAACCCAATAAAAAAATAGTAAAAAGACTTTCGTTTTCTTTTTTATTTCCGTCTTCATCAGTTTTTAAGAGCTCTTTGTTTTTTAAATTAAGTTTCAATTTACTAGACAGTCGTATGCTTTTTTCATCTAGTTTAATAAGCTCAATAGCTACAGTGTTACCATCTAAAGAAAAAGTATAATCTTCTTCTATTTGAATGCAAACTTCCTTACACACTTGGGCAAAAAAGTTTAATTTTACACTAGTAATATTTGTATTGGTAAGCTGTATTCTTTGCGTAATAATTGCTTTTTCTTTAAAGAAAATCTCTTCTTTTTCCCAAGTATCACTATATTCTTTATAGGTCTTGCTTTCTGTTGCTTTTCCAATTAATTGAAAATCTGTAGCACCTTTTGCTGCCAAAATTTCCATGGGTAATGAAGCATCTTCTGGATTGTATTGAGAATATAAATGCCACTCATCTAAGATGTTAACGGTAAAGATTAAATTGTAGTCTGTGTCTGATATTTTTTCTACAGAAGTACTAACAATAGCCGGATTATTTTCTGTTTGAGCAAGGCTGTTTAATGCAAAAAATAACAAAAGGAGCATGCCTAATTTTTTCATGATATAAATGATATTTTTAATCGATTGGTGGCTGTTTTATCTGCAGTAAACCTACGATCTTGTCTAAGACCAATGACCCAAATAATATGATCTTTGGCATCTGCAAGCAACCAGATTTTTTCTTTGTCTAGTAACGATAATTTCTTGTCTTTAAAAAGCTGACTTATTTTTTTGCTACCTGTCATTCCGGTGGGATGCATAGCATCACCATGACGCCATTTTTTCAAAGATAAGGGATAAGTTACCAAGTCTTTATTAATAATGATTTGATGTTTGTTTTCTGGCGTGCTATCTGCAGTATTTAGAATAGTTAGCTTAATAGGATGCGAAATTTCCGCACTAGTTTCTTTGATAAGAAATGGCCCTTTTTCTGTTAGACTTTCGTTAGTTGTTGTTAAAATTAAAAAGTTTCTATCTTTAAGTAAGCGATGTGTTTTTGAAAACACCTGCTTCCCTGGTTGCCCAGAAACTAAATCAACTACATCATTCCAAGCAGTAAAACCGGAGGTGTGTAAGAGTTGATACAAATAGGCTTTTTTATTTGGGAGTTCGTTTAGTTTTTTACAATTTAACTTCAATAAATTGTGTTCGTAGCTGACAATTTTTTGAGAAATATTTTTTGTAGCATCATTAATTATAGACTGGCTTTCATTTAAATATTCTAAGGTGTTTTGAAAGCTTTCCAAAACATGAGGATTTATTTCCTTCAAAATTGGAATCACTTTATGACGCACTTTATTTCTAATATATTTTATACTTGCATTAGACTTATCTTCTCTCCAGTCAATTTCATTTTTAATAGCAAATAGTGTAATGTCATCTCTAGAAAAAGCTAACAGAGGCCTCACAGCTTTATTATTGATGGGTGGAATACCCGTAAAACCTTCCAAACCACTTCCTCTTGTTAGATTAATAATAAAAGTTTCTAAATTATCATTTGTATTGTGTGCCGTTAAAACATACTCATAGTCTTTCTTTTCTAGTAGCTCATAAAACCAAGCATAGCGAAGTTCTCTTGCAGCTACCTGAATAGAAACCTTATTTTTTGTTGCATATTTTTCTGTTTCAAAAGAGCTAGTATATACAGGTACTTTTAAATTTTTCGCTAATTCTTTTACATAAGCTTCATCATCATTGCTTTCTTGTCCGCGTAGGTTAAAATTACAATGACATAAAGAAAATTTGAGGTTTAATTGACTACATAAATGTGCCAAAACAACACTGTCTATTCCTCCAGAAATAGCAATGAGAAGTTTGCCGTCCTCTAGAAAAGGAAAGTTTTGATGAAGATGTTGTTTAAATTTTTTGAGCATTTACGGTACAAAAATATGGAAATTAAAGTTGAGAACTTATCCAGTTTACAACATCTTCTAGCATTTCCTCTTTGCACAAATCGTTTTGTAATTCATGGTAACCATTTTCATACAGTTTTAGAGTTGCTTTATCAGAATTGTTGGCAAATTCCTTTGTTGCTCTAAAATCAATAATTTTATCACCTGTTCCGTGCAGTAATAATATGGGGCTTTTTAGTTTAGGTGCGTTTTCAATAGCCCATTTTCCAGAATCAATAAAAGTTAAAGAGAAGTTAGGGCTAATCTTAGCATGTATTAAAGGGTCATTTATATACCTTTCAACTTCTATTTTCTCTCTAGAGATATCAGTTGGGTTTATCTCATTTCCCATCGTTATAGACGGTGCTAGTTTTTGCAATAACTTTCCAATAACTAATTTAATCTTTGGTGGCTCAAAAGCCAACTTTAAAAAGGGACTTGTGGCAATAATTCCTTGTAAAGTAGTTGTTTTTTTAAGAGCATAATTAATCACAGCATTTCCACCCATAGAATGGCCATATAAGAAAACTGGTATGTTAGGAAAAAGTTCCTTTGCTTTTTCTATGGTCATAGAAATACTTTCTAAAACAGCATCAAAGCTTGGGTTATGACCACGTTTTCCAGTTGTTTTTCCATGTCCAAAATGATCAAAAGCAACAACAGAAAAATCATTGTCATTTAATCTTTTGGCCACGTGTTTGTAGCGTTCTGAGTGTTCGCCCATTCCATGCGCCAAAACTACAACAGCTTTTGTGTTTTTTGCTTTCCAACATTGACCATAAAAAGTAGTTTTGTAAATATGAAAATTAAATTCTTTATGAGTCATCATTAGTTTTTTTTAGCCAAACTCTAATACTTTTTCGTAGAGATTCTTCTGGCCTTGGCAAAGGAATAGTTCTGCCATTTTGTTTACTTCTCTTAAATTTAGAAAATGTAATTTTTAACTGTTTCCATTCTTTAGGATACTTATTTAAAAATGTATTAAATAGGAGCTGTTCTGTTGGTTTTTCGGAAAGACTATTTAAAATAGCCTCAAATTTTTCTTCTTGATTCGGAATCATAGTTCGGTAGAATTTGTTAAGACAAATTGCATCGCTTTTGCTTTTAATAAACACTCTTCATATTCTTTTTCTGGAGTCGATTTTGCTGTAATGGCACTTCCAACAGAAAATGAAAGGTACTTTTTTTCTGAATTATACAGAATACTTCTAATCACCACGTTAAAATCGAAATCACCAGTAGGTGTAAAATAACCAACAGTTCCAGAATACAAGCCTCGCTTGGTTTCCTCCAATGTTTCTATAATCTTCATGGCCGATATTTTAGGGGCACCCGTCATACTTCCCATAGGAAATGTGTCTTTGATTACATCTACAGGATGTACATCGTCTTTTAGTTCAGAAACTACGGTAGAAACCATTTGATGTACTTGTTTAAAAGAAGAAACTTTACATAGTTCTTCTACAGAGACACTTCCTTTTTTAGCTGATTTAGATAAATCGTTGCGAACTAAATCTACTATCATAATATTCTCAGATCGTTCTTTTATATCTGTTGATAATGCTACTGCAATTTTTTGATCGTCTAGATGATCAGTCAATCGTTTGGCGGTTCCTTTTATAGGTTGTGAAATCACTTTACTACCGTCTTTTTTTAAGTATCTTTCTGGAGAAGCAGATAGCAAATAATGATTTTCTATCTTTAAAAAAGTAGCAAATGGAGGTTCAGAAATTATATTCAAATCTTCGTAAACTTCTAAAGGATTAATGCATGTATTCTCTGCAAAAAATTCTTGGCAGAAGTTGGCTTCGTAAATATCTCCTTTGTGAATATATTCTAATATTTCACTTATTTTTTGATGATATTTATCTTGTTGAATTCGGGGTTGAATAATAATTTTTTGACTATTTTTTAGATGAGTTTCATTATTATTTTGCTCAATTACTACATTGCAAATTGCTTCAAAATCAGAATTTATTTCATCCTCAACCATAGATAAATAGTGAAATTCAATACTGTCATTTCTAATAAATAGAATTTTTTGCGGTTGAAAGAAATACAGATCAGCAAAACCCAATCCATCAATGTTTTTTGATGTTAAATTTTCAGTTGCATTTTTTACATCATAACTTATATAACCAAACAAATAATCTTGCGTGATAGATTGGTATTCTTTGAGTTTGTCAAAAGCATTTACATAGTCTGTTTTAATACTCGTAAACTCATCAACAGCAAGAATACTATGGAAAGAAGTATAGTTTTGGTCATGTTTGTTGGAATCTAACCATACAGCAGTTTCATATTGCTGTGACCAGCGCAATATTTTCTGATTGAGATTTGTAATAGATTCGATAGAAAAAGTACGAGTTGTTCTTTGCATTTCGGTTGCAAAAATACAAACACTCTTTGGCTGTTTTGCTAAAAAAGAATGATTTTATTATCTCAAATAAAGTATCAAGATGAAAATTTGGATTATCACACAAATAATGGCTCAAGAAAAGGAATAAAAAATGGTCGAAATAAATTCCGACCATGATTATTTTTTATAAGCTTCTAAAATCGTAAAAAGCTATTTTATGCGTTCAAAGGTTTCCCATCCCAAGCAGCTTTTGCAGCTTCTTTGATAGCTTCAGAATAGGTTGGATGACCATGACAAATTCTTGCCAAGTCTTCTGCAGAGGCTCTATACTCCATAGCAACAGCAGCTTCCATAATTAAATCTGCGGCTCTTGCACCTACAATATGAACACCTAAAACTTCGTCTGTTTCTTTATCTGCTAATACTTTTACAAATCCGTCTAGATCTCCACTAGCTCTAGATCTTCCAAGAGCTCTCATTGAGAATTTTCCCGCTTTATAATTTACACCAGCATCCTTTAATTCTTGTTCTGTTTTTCCAACGGCTCCAACCTCTGGCCATGTGTAAACAATTCCAGGAATTAAATTATAATTGATATGTGGTTTTTGTCCTGCAATCATTTCTGCTACAACCACTCCTTCCTCTTCTGCTTTGTGAGCTAACATCGCTCCTTTAACTACATCTCCAATTGCGTAGATAGTTGAGATATTTGTCTGTAAATGATCATTGATGTCTACTTGACCTCTTTCGTTTACTTTGATGCCAACATTTTCTAATCCTAGTCCGGCTGTATAGGCCGTTCTCCCTACAGAAACTAAGCAATAATCTCCTTTAAATTCAATTACATCTCCTTTTTTGTTAGTTGCTTTTACCGTAACTTCTTCTCCGTTTCTTTCTACAGCATTTACACCGTGGCTGGTAAAGAATTTAACACCTTGTTTTTTTAATACTTTCTGTAGCTCTTTAGAAACATCAGTATCCATTCCAGAAACAATTTTATCCATGTATTCAATAACACTTACTTCTGCACCTAACCGTTTGTATACAGAACCCAACTCTAAGCCAATCACTCCACCACCAATTACTACTAGATGTTTTGGGATTTCAGGAAGTTTCAATGCTTCTGTTGAAGTGATAATACGTTCTTTATCAATAGAGATAAAAGGTAAATTTCCAGGTTTAGAACCAGTTGCTATGATGATATTAGTTCCTTCAATAGTTTCATCAGAACCGTTGGTTTTTGTAATTTTAACGTGTGTTTTATCCACAAAAGAACCCATTCCTTCAAAAACATCAATATTGTTTTTGTCCATTAGGTATTTAATTCCTCCTGTAGTTTGTTCTACTATACTAGCTTTACGCTCAATCATTTTTCCAAAATCAATTTTTGGAGGATCTATTAAGATTCCGTGTTCTTCAAAATGCTTTATTGCATCATAATAATGGTGAGAAGAATCTAACAATGCTTTTGATGGAATGCATCCAACGTTTAAGCATGTTCCACCCATGGTTGCATACTTTTCTATAATAGCTGCTTTTAAGCCTAATTGAGAGGCTCTAACTGCAGCAATGTATCCACCAGGACCAGAACCAATAACGATGACATCATACTTCATTTTAAGTAAATTTAATGAAATACAAAAGTACTCATTATTCTTAAAATTTTAACTGAATTGCTGTCTTTAAACGTTAAATATAATTTGAGTTAAAAATTGTTAAATAAATAAGATTATTTTTGTAATTCATTAGTAAAAAAAGTCAGTTAAATAATTGAAGCAACATATTTTTATTATAGGCTCCGTTTGGGTAGAACCTAAATCTTCAGCTGCTGGCAGCAGAATGCTTCAGTTAATTCAATCATTTTTATCACAAGATTGGAGCATCACTTTTGGAACTGTTTCACAAAAGAATTCAAATTCTATAGATTTAACTAAACTTGGGGTGACCGTAGTTTCTTTAGAGTTAAATGCAACTAGTTTTAATGAATATATTAAAGATTTAAACCCAACGATTGTTGTTTTTGATCGATTCATAACCGAAGAACAATTTGGCTGGCGAGTTGCTAAAACCTGTCCAGAAGCACTTCGAGTTCTCGATACTGAAGATTTGCATTGTTTGCGAAAAACGAGACAGGAAGCCATCAAAAAAGAAATTAAATTTTCTCATGATTTATTGCTGAATTCTGAAATTTCTAAACGAGAAATTGCAGCAATTTATCGCTGTGATATTTCTTTAATTATCTCAACTTTTGAAATGAAGCTCTTGCAGGAAGTTTTTAAAGTAGACTTAAATTTATTGTATCATTTACCATTTTTTCTTGATAAAATTAAGAAGCAAGAACTTTGGAATACTTTTAAAAACCGCCAACATTTTATTTCTATAGGTAATTTTTTACACGCTCCAAATGTTGCTGCAACCATTGAGCTAAAAAAGCATATTTGGAAATTAATTCGAGAAAAAATTCCATCAGCAGAAATCCACATTTATGGAGCATATCCAACACAACAAGTCTTGCAATTAAATAACAAACAAGAAGGGTTTTATGTTCATGGTTTTGTAGAAGATGCTGCAGCGGTTCTTGAAAATAGTAGAGTATTGCTGGCTCCTTTACGTTTTGGAGCAGGAATTAAAGGAAAACTCACGAACGCCATGGTGTGTGGAACACCTTCAGTAACTACAACTATTGGAGCAGAAGGAATGTGTGATAATTTACCATGGAACGGTTTTGTAGAAGATCATATAGAAAATTTTGTAGACAAAGCAGTTGAACTTTACACCAATGAAGAGGTTTGGAATAGGGCACAACTAAATGGTATTCAAATCATCAATACACGGTATGATAAAGGGATATTAGAAAATGACTTTTTAAACTTTATTCAACGGGTTTATTCTAACTTACATCAACATAGAAATGGAAATTTTACAGGAAAAATGTTGATGCATCATTCATTGCAAAGCTCAAAATATATGAGTAAATGGATAGAAGAAAAGAATAAAAAATAACTTATTAAAACAATCCTGCCCTTTTTAATAAGGCATCTGGTTTTGGTTCCTGCCCTCTAAATCGTTTGTATAAAACCATCGGCTTTTCAGTTCCTCCTTTGCTCAAGACATGTTCTTTAAATTTGGCAGCAACTTCTTTATTAAAGATTCCTTTTTCTTTAAAATATGCAAAAGCATCAGCATCTAATACTTCTGCCCATTTATAAGAATAATAGCCAGCAGAGTAGCCACCCTGAAAGATGTGAGAAAATGATGTACTCATACAATTTTCTTCAATACTTGGATATAATTGAGTCTCAGATAACACTGCTTTTTCAAATTCTTTTACAGAAGTTATTTTCTCTGGACTAGTGCTAGCATGCCATGCCATATCTAATAATCCAAAGCTTAACTGTCGGAGTGTTTGCATACCCTCATGAAAACTTGCTGATTCTTTAATTTTCTCTACATATTCCATCGGAATAACTTCTCCAGTTTCATAGTGTTTTGCAAATAATTCTAATGCTTCTTTTTCGTAACACCAATTCTCTAATATTTGACTAGGTAATTCTACGAAATCCCAAGATACAGAGGTGCCAGACAGACTGTTGTAGGTCGTGTTTGCTAGCATACCATGTAATGCATGACCAAATTCATGAAATAAGGTGGTAACCTCATTAAAGGTTAGTAAAGAGGGTTGTGTTTCGGTAGGCTTGGTGAAATTACATACAATTGATATATGAGGTCTTTCATTGATGTTATTTCTAATTTGTTGAGATTTGTAGGAGGTCATCCAAGCGCCATTTCGTTTTCCTTCTCTTGGATGAAAATCAGCATATAAAATAGAAACAGCCTCTCCGTTGTTATTATAAACCTGATATGTTTTTACATCTTTATGATATTTTTCAATCGTAAAAACTTCTTTAAAATTGAGATCATATAATTTTGTAGCAACACTAAAAGCACCGTTAATTACATGCTCTAATTGAAAATAAGGTTTCAATAACTCTTGATCCAAATTAAAGATTTCTTTCTTTAGTTTTTCTGCGTAATAAGCTGTGTCCCATTTTTTTAATTGCTCAATACCATCTAATTTTTTAGCATATTGTTGAAGCGTAGTAAATTCTCTTTTAGCTGCAGGTTTGGCCTTGGTGAGTAAATCGTTAGAAAAGGAGATTACTTTTTCTGGAGTTTCTGCCATTCGTTCTTCTAAAACAAAATGGGCATGTGTTTGATACCCTAATAAATAGGCTCTTTGATGTCTCAAACTAACAATATCTAAAACGACTTGCTCATTGTTGTTTTTATTGTCTTGAAATCCTTTTTTACCAAAGGCTATTGCCATTTTTTCTCGAAGCTCTCTAGAATCTGCGTAGGTCATAAAAGGAATATAACTTGGATAATCTAAGGTAAAAATCCATCCTTTTTTTTCCTGCTGTTTTGCCAATAAACGAGCAGCATCTTTTACACTCTCTGGAAGACCAGACAGACCGTTTTTATTGGTAATATGCATTTCAAAAGCATTTCCGTCTGAAAGAACATGTTCTCCAAACTCTAAAGAAAGTTTTGACAATTGAGCATCTACTTTGCGTAACTTATCTTTGTCTAAATCTTTTAAGTTTGCACCATTTCTAGAAAAACTTTTGTATTGTTTTTCCAATAACATTTGTTGTTCTGTATTTAAATGCAATGATTCTTTTACATTATAAACAGCCTTAACTTTTTTAAATAAATTAGCATTTAAGGTGATGTCATTTTTAAGTTCACTTAACCAAGGAGAAATATCTTTGGCAATTTCCTGAATCTCTTTGGAGGTTTCTGCAGCATTTATATTGAAGAAAATACTTGTTATTCTTCCTAACTTTTGCCCTGTGAAATCTAATGCTTCGGTCGTATTTTGAAAGCTAGGAGAGTTAGGGTTTGATACGATAGCTTCAATTTCTTTTTTAGTAATCTCAATAGCTTTTTTAATAGCAGGTTTGTAATCTGTATTTGTGATTTTTGAGAAAGGAGCGGTATTAAAATCTTCTAATAAAGGATTCATTGGTGGGTACAATAAGAGTGAGTATTGTTATTTTTTTATGCGTTCAGAGGCCTTGTTTACTTTTATTTTTAAGCCTTCCTTATAGGCTGTAATTTTATCTTGTACACATTTGTCTGATGTTCCAATAATCTGTGCTGCCAAGATACCAGCATTTTTTGCTCCGTCTAAAGCTACGGTAGCTACAGGAACACCCCCCGGCATTTGTAAGATAGATAAAACAGAATCCCAGCCATCTATAGAGTTGCTGCTTTTTACAGGAACACCAATAATAGGTAAAGGACTTAAAGAAGCTACCATTCCTGGTAAATGAGCTGCACCACCAGCACCAGCGATGATTACTTTTATACCTCGAGTATGTGCGTTTTTTGAGTAGTCAAATAATTTTTCTGGAGTTCTATGTGCAGAGACAATATCTACTTCAATTTGAATATCAAAACTTTCTAAAATATCAATTGCTTCTTGCATGATTGGAAGATCTGAATCACTTCCCATTATAATTCCTACCATTATATTTGGTTATTTGCTAATTACTTTTATTGTTTCTTTTACTTGTTGTGCAACTTTCCTTGCAATATCAATATCTTCATTTACGATAGTTACATGACCCATCTTACGGAATGGTTTGGTTATTTTTTTTCCATAAATATGTGGGGTAACACCATCTATACTTAAAATTTCGTCAATATTTTCGTAAACTACAGGACCCGTATACCCTTCAGCACCCACTAAGTTAACCATAATTCCGGCTACTTTACTATCTGTATTTCCTAAAGGGAGATTTAAGATACTTCTCAAATGTTGTTCAAACTGATTAGTGTAACTAGCCTCTATACTATAATGACCCGAATTATGAGTTCTTGGAGCCACTTCATTTACTAGAATTTCATCTTCTTGTGTCTGAAACATTTCTACAGCTAATAATCCTATAAAATCAAAAGCATCAGCTACTTTTAAGGCAATTTTTCTTGCTTTTTCTGCAACTTTCTCCTCTATTCTTGCAGGACAAATAACATACTCTACCTGATTCGCTTCCGGATGAAACTCCATTTCAACGACCGGGTAAGATATTACCTCTCCATTTTTATTTCGTGCAACTATAACGGCTAATTCATTTTTAAATGGAATTAATTTTTCTACAATACATTCTCCCGTAGGAAGGTTTTCCAGGTCTTCAAAATTTCTAACAATTTTAACACCATTTCCATCGTATCCAAATCTAGCTGCTTTCCAAACAAAAGGAAACTCAATAGCGTTATTATGATAGGAGTGTTTTAACTCTTCTAAGTAGGCATAATGAGAATACTCTGCTGTTGGGATATTATTATCTTTATAAAAATTCTTTTGGGTAGCTTTATTTTGTATAATTCGAAGATCCTTAGGTTTTGGGTAAATTGTAAGTCCTTCTTTTTCTAATCTATCCAATGCATCGATATTTACATTTTCGATTTCGATAGTTAATAAATCAACTTTTTTCCCAAAAAGATAGACCGTATCAAAATCGAGCAAATCTCCTTGATGAAACTCATTACATATTTGCGCACAAGGTGCTTGGGGTGATAGATCTAAAATACAGGTATAAATATCAAATTTTTGAGTTTCGGAGAGTAACATTCTACCTAATTGACCTCCCCCTAAAACACCTAATTTAAAATCTGACGAAAAATAATTTTTCAAAACAACATGGTATTGAATTTAAATACAAAAGTACACATTCTATTTTCTTCTTTTAAATTAAAAGTTTGAGATTCTTAGAATTGAACCATTTAAATTTTCTATCAAGTATTCTTTAGCAAAACATGTAATCCCTTGGGTTAAAGGTGCACCGTTTAAAATATTAAATTCGCTGTCACTACATTCACAAACCATACGTAAGCTGCTATCCACAATCATTGGAGAGCAGGTAGATATATTTTGTCCAGGACATGACCTGTCATAAGCCTTAAATTGATTTCCGTTTAAGTTGTATACAATTATACCTTGTATACCGCCACTTGTATAGGCCCATCCTCCAGGTACTTGTAGGTCTATAAACTGAGGGAGATCTAAGTTTATGGTTTCATTTATATTTATAAAGGGAAAACAATTATTGTCTACAACATCGGTCTTGCAACCTAAAAATAGAAGTGTTACTAATAAAAATATAATTTTTCTCATACTGGATTATTGATGATTTGTTTTAAGAAGATCACAATTTACAAATATTTTGTACATTTGTAGTCTAAATCTCATCCTGTAAAAGGGCAATGAGATTTTCTATTTTATATTGAACGTTGTTTTTGCTAAAGAAACAATTAAAAAAGATTTAAAAATAAGAAAGGATGAGCAAGGTTTCCTATTATACTCCAGAAGGATTAAAAAAATTAAAAGACGAATTATTACAGTTAGAGCAAATTGAAAGACCAAGAGTTACTCAAGAAATTGCTGATGCAAGAGATAAAGGTGATTTAAGTGAAAATGCTGAATATCATGCAGCCAAAGAGGAACAATCGTTATTAGAAACAAAGATTGCAAAGCTCAAAAATGTTGTGGCAAATGCAAGAATTATTGATGAATCACAACTAGATGTTTCTAAAATTTTAATTCATTCTATTATAAAGATAAAAAACACAACCAACGGACTTGAGTTTTCTTACACTTTGGTTGCTGATTCTGAATCTGATATTAAGAACGGAAAACTATCTGTAAACTCTCCAATTGGTAAAGGATTGTTGGGCAAAGAATTAGGTGATGTTGTAGAAATTCAAGTTCCAAATGGAATAATGACTTTTGAAGTTACAGAAGTTACAAGATAAAAAATAAAAAAATAGTTATGTGAAGCGCTTTCTTATGGAAAGCGTTTTTTATTTTTACTTAAAATAGAAAGCATGAGTATTTTTACAAAAATAGTTTCCGGAGAGATTCCCTCTTATAAAGTGGCAGAAGATGAAAATCATCTTGCATTTTTAGATATCAATCCAAATACAAAAGGACATACATTGGTGATTCCCAAAAAGGAAGATAATAAGTTATTTGATTTAGATAAAGAAGCTTACACTATCTTGATGGATTTCTCTTACCGGGTAGCCAAAGCCATAGAAAAAACAGTCTCCTGTAACCGAATAGGAATGAGTGTTATTGGTTTAGAAGTACCTCATGTTCACGTACATTTAATTCCTATAAATGATATGGAGGATATGCGTTTTGTGAAGAAACAAAAGTTAAGTAATGATGAATTTATTAGTTTGGCAAAAGAAATATCAAGTAACTTTATCTAATAAAATCTGTACGGTGGTTCCTTTGTTAATTTCAGATTTTTTTATAAATACCTCTCCATTGTGATAATCTTCTATAATTCTTTTTGTCAGGGATAGACCCAATCCCCATCCACGTTTTTTAGTGGTATACCCTGGTTTAAATATTTTTTTAAACTGAGATTTAGCCATTCCTTTTCCAGTATCTGAAATATTTATTTGAACTTTTTTTGAGTCAGAATTTATATGAATAGATAATTCGCCTTTTCCCAACATGGCGTCAATCGAATTTTTGATTAAGTTTTCTATAACCCAACCATACAGTTCTTCATTTAAATTACTGTAGAGTTTAGTTTCAGAAGATTTAAAAATAAAAGATATTTGTGTTGAACTTCTAAATTCTAAATAATCATAGGCGTTTTTTGTAACAGAAATAATATCAAATTTCTTTAATGCCGGCCTAGAGCCAATCTTTGAAAACCTATTTGCTATTGTATTCAAACGGTGAACATCTTTTTCAATTTCAACGATGTACTTATCGTCAATTTTTTCCATTTTTAAAATGGCTATCCAGCCTAGTAAAGAAGATAGTGGTGTGCCAATTTGATGTGCCGTTTCTTTGGCCATTCCTGTCCATAATTTATTTTGCTCCGCAATTTTACTTGAGGTAAACATCATATAGATTATCGCTAAAAATAAAGTCAAAATTAAAATTAAGGCAAGAGGGTAATAGGAGAGTTTATTTAATAAATCTGAATTCCTATAGTAAATATATTGCTTTCTGTTTTTGGTAAAATTGATTTCAATAGGCTTGTTTTGCTCTTTCATAATTTCCAACTGCTGTAATAAATACGCTGGATCTTGTGCTTTAACAGAGTCTAAATTTAAATATGAATCAGCTCCAATATTATCATTTTCATCTACTAAAATCATTGGAATATTAACATTGCTTTTAATAATTTTATCTTCTAAGCTAACATCCGCGTTTAAGTCTTGGTTTGTTGCAAATTTTTTCATTGCAGCTGCAACTATTTCCATTTTCACCCGCTCTTCATTTTTAAATCTCTTAAAAAATGAGTAGGTGTTCCAAAGTATTAATGATACTATAGAAAACGATATTATAATGGCTATTCGTTTTAGTAATAATGTATTTTTCAAAAAACTCATCAAACAAATATACTAGATTCATTAGTATAACTCATTTATAAAATTGATAGTATCTTTACATTATAAAATTTATTACATGCTTTCCATCAATCCCAAAGAAATATCAACAGGTAAACTACATGGTTATTTATTGGGTGCTGTAGCACCTAGACCAATAGCATTTGCTAGCACAATTGATGAAAATGGAAATTCTAATTTATCTCCTTTTAGTTTTTTTAATGTTTTTGGATCCAATCCACCAACCATGATTTTTTCTCCTGCTAGAAGAGTTAGAGGAAATACGACGAAACACACCTTGCAAAATATTGAAAAGATAAAAGAGGTTGTCATAAACGTTGTTAATTATGATATTGTTCATCAAATGTCTTTAAGTAGTTCAGAATACCCTGAAGGAGTAAATGAGTTTGAAAAAGCTGGATTTACCATGTTACCTTCTGACGAGATAAAACCCTTTAGGGTTTCAGAGTCTCCAGTTCAGTTTGAATGTAAAGTAACAGATGTTATCTATACTGGTAAAGAAGGTGGTGCTGGAAATCTGATTGTGTGTGAAGTAGTAAAAATTCATATTCATGATGCTATTCTAGATGCAGATGGAATGATAGATCAACATAAAATAGATTTAGTAGCAAGAGCAGGAGGTAGCTACTACTCTAGAGCTAGAGATGGTTTTTTTGAAATACCAAAACCTTTATCAACTTTAGGCTTAGGAGTAGATCAAATACCTTTAGCCATTAGAAATAGTACTGTTTTAACAGGTAATAATTTAGGAATGCTAGGAAATGTGTCATTATTACCAACTATTGATGATGTTGATAACTTTGCAAAAGAACACCCTCACTTAATTGGTTTAGAAATGGTAAAAAAACATACATTTGCTCAACAGTATTTAGATAAAAATGATACAGAAAGTGCTTGGAAAGTACTTTTATTAAAATAAGAATTATGGAAGTAATAGGTAAAGTTAAATTATTAGGAGAAACTCAAACTTTTGGAAGTAATGGGTTTAGAAAAAGAGAGTTAGTTGTTACAACTGATGAGCAATACCCCCAAATGATCATGATTGAATTTGTGCAAGACAAATGTGATTTATTAAACAGCTATTCAATTGGTCAAGATGTTAAAGTTTCTATCAATTTAAGAGGTAGAGAATGGATCAATCCTCAAGGAGAGGCAAAGTATTTTAATTCTGTTCAAGGATGGAGAATAGAAAGTTTAGCACAAGCAGCTCCCTCGCAAATCCCTCCAACAGAACAATTTCAACCTGCTCCAGATTTAACTAGTGAAGAACCAGATGATTTACCTTTCTAGTTCATAATTAACAATAAAAAAAGCCTCGCAATTTGTGAGGCTTTTTTTATGCTTATAAGAGTTGTTTATTATTTAGGATCTAAAGCCATATCTATTCTTGCGATAGCATCTTGTAAATGATATCTACTAGTGGTATTAGGAGCTTTAGAAACAGCTCCTCTTATTTCGCGCTTTATTCTATTCAACTCTCCTCTTACCATTGCTTTAATATCAGACTGGCCAATATTTACCGTACTTTGTTTAAAGTACCCACGATTTGCACCTCGTTGATTTTTCGCAATATTTAACAAGTAGTCTAAACGATTAATATGTGCTCTTTGTAAGTTTCTTCTGTAGGTATCTATAGTTTTACCGCTATATAATTCAGACCAAACGCCTCTTCTTAAGTCAGAAAACATTGCAACCAAACTGTATGCTTTAGAACCATTCATGGTTTGATTTTCTATCATACGAGCCATTCTTCCTGAATCTAAAATATTGTTTAAAGTTCTTGTTTGAACATTTCCAATTTTTTCAATTGCTCCAGAAAATTGAGTCTTCACATAAATATTTTTATCAATCATCCATTTAGGAGTAGAAAATAACTCTTTATTGATGAAATTTAATGCATTTTTTTGATGCGATTTAGCTACATGTGAATACACAGCTCCCTCTTGATCAGAAGTTTTATAATATTCATACACACCACCAATATTTGCGGTAACATGGCCCATATATCGGTTTAATTGACTGAGAATCTGGCCATACATGGTAGCCATTTCATCATAATTTTCACCATCTTTTGTGGTCCATTTCTCTATATTAGGTAATATTCTTTGTAAATTCTTAATACCATAAGAACTCGCTTTAATTGCATCATCTCCTAAATCTTCAGTTTGAGAACTTGGGTCTACAACACCCCCAGCTTGTTGATGACCAAAACGATACATTGGGTTGTCTGCTCTATCTAAAATCCACTTATTTAAAGTAGCTTTTTCATCTACAGCAGTTTTATCTAAAATTGGACGATACCCCCATTCAATGGCATGTTTGTCATAAGGTCCAATATCTGGCATTAGGGCAACTCCTTTGTCTTCTGGTTGTGCGATATAGTTAAAACGAGCATAATCCATAATAGAGGGTGCTGTTCCAAATTTCTTAGTAAAGGAAGCTGAGCGTAAAGAATCTACAGGGTACGCAGAACTAGACCCCATGTTATGTGGTAATCCTAGGGTATGACCCACTTCATGAGAAGACACAAAACGAACCAAGCGACCCATTACTTCATCTTTAAATTCTATAGTTTGTGCTTCAGGATTAATAGCTGCAGTTTGTACAAAGTACCAGTTACGTAATAAACTCATTACATTATGATACCAGTTGATATCAGACTCTAAAATTTCTCCAGAACGTGGATCACTTACATGAGGTCCATTTGCATTAGGAATGGGTGAGGCCAAGTAGCGAACTACAGAATAACGAACATCTTCCGGAGACCATTCTGGATCTTCTTCTTTGCTTGGTGGATCTTTTGCTATAATTGCATTTTTAAAACCAGCAGCTTCAAAGGCAACTTGCCAATCTTCAATTCCTTGTTTAATATATTTTCTCCATACTTCAGGAGTTGCTCTATCTACATAGTAAACTATTTGTTTTTTTGGCTCTACTAATTCTCCGGCTTTAAATTTGGAAAGATCTTCTTCCTTTACCTCTAATCTCCACCTGTCTAAGTAGGTAACAGTCTTGCTTCTTTGAGCATCCAATCCATAATCAACTTGCCCTCTAGCAAACCAACCAACTCTTTCGTCAAAATAACGTCGTTTCATAGGAACTTTTGGGAGCAAGATCATAGAATTACTCATTTCAACAGAAATAGAACCTACACTTCCATTGGAAGGAGATTTGCTGGCAAAATAAGTTTTTACATGTCTTGTTTCTATATTTTGAGGATAACTGCTAACTCTGTCTATATAAGAACGACTTTTATCAATTCTAGTAACTCCGTATCTTTTTCTGTAAAACTGAGGAAAACCTAGAGGCTTTACATCTGTAGAGAATAAAGATGTTGCATCTATCACTAAAGCTGTAGTATCTTTATTAAATGCTTTAATTGGAAATGAAAATAAAACAGGCTCAAAGTTTGAGTTTACAACTGCTTCATGCACTGGTAAGATGGTGTCGGCAACAGTACTGTGAGAAACTATTCGTAATAATATTCTCTTTTTTTTGCGCTCCCATCGTAAAACTTGTGTGTTGGTTTTTCCTCCCCCAAATCCAATTCCATTGGCAGTTTTTGCAATTCTAGTGACCATTAACATTTCTCTGTTCATTAGAGAATCTGGAACTTCAAAAAGAAATGTATCATCTAGAGAGTGTACTTTAAACAACCCTTCATCTGTTTTCATTTCTTTTGTAACTACCTTATCATATGCTAAAATAGCACCTTTTTTAGGTTTAGGTTTAGGTTTTACAATTTCCTCAATGTTACCCTTGTTTCTTTTCTTCTTTTTTTTGCGTTGCGCTTCAATATCTAGTGTAAGTCCAAAGAGAACTACAACAACAAGAATTCTTGAAAGTATTTTTTGAATCATAATGGGTTGTTTGAATTAATATAATTGAGTTTTGTAAGTTACTATTTCTAACTAGATATTTAACCAGTAGGTAAATTTTAAGTTTAATGATCTGAATTTTGGACTAAAAACATCTGTAGCGTAATTGTCATTATACACTAAAAATAAATCAGATAAAGGTGCTACTCTCCATTGAAACCTTGTGTTAATACTAAAATTTTCTCTCTGTGTGCTGTATTGAAAAAATGTAGACCAAAATATATTTTTAGTAAAAGTAATATCTAACTTTGGACCTATCAGCCAAATAGATGCATCTGGATATGGATTTGGTAAATCTATTTTATCATAATTCATCTGAATAGATCCAGAAAAGTAAGGTTGTAGTCTTAGGGTTAGAGATGTTTGTAGAGAATACTTTTTCCCATTATAAAACTGCCCAATAGAAGGGTTAATTCTGTAGGATATTTTTTTGCGCTGGTCAGATCTGAAACTTGCCTCAAAACTTGTATAATAATAATTTTCATTTGAGGGTAATGGAATTGCGTTATCACTTCTTGTAGGATCAAAATCATCATATAATTTTGTGTATCTATTAAACATTTGAAGACGTAATTGAGATCTATTTTTAAGATTTGCTTCCCACCGGCTAATTATAGTATAATCGGAGTTTTCAAACTCTAATTCTGGACGCCAAATTGAAATAGGTGTTACCGAAAATGAATGACGTTGAATTTTTCCTTTCTTTGGCCAGAATTTTAGTTCAAAATTTGGATTTATTTTGAGAATGTCTGTTCTTCTTATGAAGCCTAGATCAGATCTGAAATCATCAGCTACAAAAACACCACTTAAGCGAATATTTAATAACCTGTTATTGAATTGTGTCCTAAAACCTGTTGAAAAATCATTGGAGCTTACTCCAGGAGAAAATGATTTATGGAAAAAATATTTACCACTCCAAGTATTGTCTTTTGAGGCCAAGCTATAATCTATCCCTAAAAGACGATTATATTTATCTTTATCGTCTAAGAAATCGTAGTTTTTAGTAGCTTGTTTATTGATAAAGAGAACGCTAATATTAGACCTACTAAACACTTTGTGTTGAAGTGAAATTACAGAATTGTTAACTGTTGCTATTTCATTGGCAATATCTTCATCAGTTTGCATGCTTAAAAGTCCAATTCGTAGATTGTTGTTTACCTTTCCACTTAACCGAACTCCCGCGATGATTCTATTTTCAATACTTTCCCCATTCGTGTCCTTTGCAATTCCAATTCGTCTAGAAAAAAACGGATTTGAATCCCTACGATCACCAAAGTCGCTAAACAAATCACTATTTTCAATAAAAAACTGCCTTCTTTCTGGCAGTCCAACCTCAAAACGCGTCAAGTTTGTTACTTGCTGATCAACTTCTACTTGTGAGAAATCTGGATTCAAAGTGAGGTCTAGATTCATAGTATTAGCGATCGTTAACTTTGCATCTCCGCCAATTTTAAAATCACTAAAACTCTCAGTATTTTTAAAATCTTTTGATGTGATTGTATTTATAAAAGGAATAATTGAAATAGGAGATTTAGACTTTCCTAAAGGTCTTTCAAAAATTAGATCCCCCATAAACGCAAGGTTGAATATATACTGATTTTGAGGGATATTTATCCAGGTATTTTGTTCGTTATCTTGAGTGTCAAAATGATAGCTATTGAAACGCCATTTAGTTTCACCTTCCCTATATTTAAATGCTGAAAGAGGGATTTTCCATTCTAAGATGTAATGATCATCATGTATAACAGATTCACCAACCCATTTAGTATCCCAGGCACTGTTAAACCCCCTTATGTCATTTCCCCCACCAGAGAGTAGAATTTCTCTTCGAACCCCATAAGGATTTGATCCAAACACAAATGCATTCGTTCCATCATTAAACGTATCAAACATAAGTGTAACACTGTCATTAGCTCCACCTCTAAAATCTCTACGTAAAGAGGGTATTATAAAGTCTCTACCTTTTGCATTTACTTTAATTCCGACATATAAATTCCTGTCATCAAACATGAATTTAATCTCGACTTGCCTTTTAGCTTGAGCTGTATCTGTTGGAAAATATTGAAAAAAATTACTTGCTGATTTAGTTTCTACCCAGGAAGTTTCATCTAAAACACCATCTATTTTAATTTCATTATCAATATATTTAGCGTGAGCGGTCTTATTTGTTACTTGAGCAAATAGGCAAAAACTAACAAAAAAAAGAAGTATAAATATGATTCTCATCAAGCAAATTAAATTTTATTCAATACTATAATTGTGTTATTTAAAAAAAATGAAATTATGCTTTAAGTTTAAGTAATTTTCATAAATATTAGTTAAAATTACCGATTTTTACTATTGTAACTATCTAGAGAAATTTTTCATGCAGAAACCTTATTAATTCGAATGAAAATTGATAGATATTTGATTTTTTATTGATTAAAAGGATAGAACAATATTTGCTGTTATACCCGTACTCTCAGGAACATATCTACAAACTCCTCCAATACAGATAAGTCCACCTCTTTGTCTACCATAATTTAGTGCATACCTTTTGGCTCCTTTAGTGAAACTACCCCCCAAATTATAATAATGAATTCTATTTATTTCATCATCATTTCCATAATTATAAATATCGTTTACATACACTGCAAATTTTGAACTGAGGTTGTATTCTATTGTTCCTCCTGCCCAATTTTTTTTATCATCTTTAGACCATAAGTGTTGTGCTTCAAATCGCAATGATTTTCCACCCCCTAACTTATAAGTAGCCTCAGTTACAAAAATATCTGTTTTTACAATTCCGAAAGTTTCTTCTATATATTTTTTATTGTAGTATTGGTTTACATAATAAAATACAGAACTCCAATCCTTAGACCACTTTTTACGGATTTCTAAACTGATATCAGAAAAATATTTTCTTCCAAAACTTAATAAGTCAGAATCATATTCGAAATTTAAATAATCAAAGTCTCCGCTTAATCCAGCCCAATAAGACATATTTAAGGCTATTTTTGTTCCATATTTTCCTCCTAGGCTAGTTTTCTTTTTAAGTGTATAAAATAAATCAACTTGTCCGCCAATTTCTCCAATTTTCAACAATGCAAAATCTTGAAAAGAAACTTGAGGTTGTGCTTGATACACATATATATTTGTGAGTAAATAATCATGTTGTTTTGTTAAGGCAGGAACATAGTTGATAATATTTTGATTGTATATATTTCCTGTGCTACTTCTTTCAGAATAAAAGGTCATATTTTCAATTCTTCTAAAACTTGCATTTATACCAAAACCTTTTTCCCCGTATCCAATATCAAAAAGAAAAGCATTACCAGGTTTTTCATTTCTAATTTCATTAAAAATAATTAAAGCATCGTCACTTTTAGAAACAAACTCTGCACTAGAATAGAAGTTATTATTAGAAAAATTTACCCTACCAGAGAATGCATTTGTTAGGTCACTAAAATTAAAACCTGTATTATCAATTTCCTCTTTTCTGCCAACATAACTAAGTCCTAGATCTAAATTCCAAGAATCAGATTTTAGCATAGAAGATAAATTAATCTCTGAATTGAAACCATAAATACTAGCATCAGAAACATCAAAACCGCTTCTTTGATTTCCGTACAAAGCAGATAATTCTATATTGTCTGTTGGAAAAAACTTAACTCTTCCTCCTCTTAATGCATTGTTGACTCCTAATTGACGATCTTCCCACGATCGTAAAATCAAACCACTACCATATTGTTCGTAAAAATATCCAGCTGTAGCCTCAATTTTATTTGATTTATATTTTGCGTAGTAAAGTGCAAGAGTCGTTTGGTTAAAATCAGGTGAATAATTTAATAGACTCATTGGCTGATAACCTTCAGCTTGTATTCCAAAAGAAAAATTTGAAATAGAATAGTCAACTTTCAAATAGTTATTTGATCTAAATCTATTGGGCTCAGTAAATTCTCCCGTTTTTTCATCATCTAGATAATATTGTGAATTTGATTCAAAACCAATAGAAATATGGTCATTTTCTTGAGCCAATGTTATGACTGTAAAAAACAACAATTGTAAGACTATTATTTTTTTCATTTTTAAAATAATTTAGTAATTAGTTGGCGTTTTTTTTAATCACCTCAAAGAGTTCATCTTCAACACCAGGCGAATATCCAGAATGTACGTATATGATTTTAGAATCTTTAAGGATTATTGTTTGAGGAACTGTAGATATATTTAGGGCTCGTTTTAATTCTTGATTTTTATCTAATAAAATTTTGTAGGGCCATCCTTTACCGTTAACCAT
>CEST01032080.1_pt1 | contig 21853 bp, 15 predicted proteins | sample 326921 | NCBI WGS metagenome assembly CEST01 (sample SAMEA2621509, study PRJEB7988) | marine metagenome | biome: marine biome (ENVO:00000447); feature: surface water layer (ENVO:00002042); material: "saline water (ENVO:00002010), including plankton (ENVO:xxxxxxxx)" | depth 5 m
ATCATGGAAAATTTAATTGAGTTTAAGCGCATCCACGAAAACAGTGGCGGGGATGTGAAATTAATAGGGCTTGACAATCACGTAGCTTCAACGAGCCACAATCGCGCTTTAAAAATCATAACGGGGCGGGTTAAAAAGCGTATTACAAAGCGACAAATTCGCCTTCAAAAAATGGCTATAACAAACGGCTGGACGTTCGACAAGGAGGTCGACTGGAACACTTCTTATTTAAGAAACTTTCACTTCTTTGACTCTAGGCCTATCGAAATGAAAACCAACTCTTTGCAGGGTATTGACACCGTGAACAATGCCAACTGGGAGATTGCTGATATTGTTTTTGATGAAGGGGCGTTAATGGCTCTTGAGGTATACCAGACAACAGTTCAAATAATAAAGGTGCCCGTGGCTATACCAAAATTTATTATCGATAAAGAGGGCCTTTTTGACAAGGTTTTTAGCGGAGTTACGGTTTTTTCTGGCGGAAAGGGAGATCTTGATTTTAAAAAATATGGTGGTTTTTCAAATAAGTTTCAATTGAGCGGAGAAGACGAGAAGGCGGTAAGAACCTTCTTTAAAGAGGATTTAATTCGTTTTTTAGAAAACAATGAAATTCATCACATTGAAAGCAACGGAGAAGCTTTAATGATTTTTAAATACCTTCATGTAGCGCGCACAGACGAAGTAGACAGGATGCTTTCATTTGCCACAAACCTATTAAAACATATGGATTTAAAACCTGTTTTAGACAAATAATCTCCCTGTATCGCTTTTGCCCTGTTAATAGAAAACACAACACAAAACGCCGAAAGTTAGGTTTTTTGTAATTTACACCATTATGACATTACACCCTATAGAAGCTGGAAACTTTAAACTAGACGGCGGCGCCATGTTTGGCGTTGTGCCCAAAGCTTTGTGGACCAGAACAAATCCCGCAGACAGCAATAACATGATAGATGTTGCAGCGCGATGCTTATTGATTGAAGACGGAAACAAGCTCACCTTAATTGATACAGGAATGGGCAACAAGCAGCCTCAAAAATTCTTTGGATATTACCATCAATGGGGAGATTACGCCTTGGCCTCTTCTTTAAAAAAAGCTGGGTTTCATAAAGATGATATAACCGATGTGTTTATGACGCACCTGCACTTTGATCATTGTGGCGGTAGCGTGCAGTGGAATAAAAACAAAACCGGATATGAGCCGGCTTTTAAAAATGCCCGATTCTGGAGCAATAAAGATCATTGGCAATGGGCGACAAAACCCAACCGTAGAGAAAAAGCTTCTTTTCTTACAGAAAACATCTTGCCTATGCAAAAAAGCGGTCAACTAAACTTTGTGAGCCCACCCAATAGTAGTATTTCTAACACCAACAAAGTCAACGACTTGACAAAGATCTCAGCCCTTGATTTTGGGATCTTTTTTGCAGATGGTCACACAGAAAAACAAATGCTCCCCATGATCCAGCACCAGGGTAAAACTATTGTTTTTATGGCAGACCTGCTTCCCACTGCGGGCCACTTGCCGCTGCCATTTGTTATGGGCTATGACACAAGGCCCCTACTTACTTTGCCTGAAAAAGAAAAGTTTTTAAATGCTGCCGCAGACCATAATTATTATTTATTTTTGGAACACGACGCGCACAACCAAATTATTACAGTAAAACACACAGAAAAAGGCGTAAGACTTAACAAGGTTTTTACGTTTAATGAATTATTTAATTAAACCACCATGAGAATTATAAAAAACACCCTAATTATTACCGCGGCAGCAACATTGCTTGTTGGATGTAGATCAACGATCATACCCGCTCTTTCGGTCCCGATGGAAAGCAGCGATGCCGTAGCCTCTAAAGTTACTGCCTTAACAGACATGGAGCTCAAGAACTGGAGCTCAAAAGATTTAAAAAATGACACCATTCCCGGAATGTCTGTAGATAGAACCTACCAAGAAATTATTCAAGGCAAGGTAGGAACTACCGTAATTGTTGCGGTTATTGACAGCGGTGTTGATATTGAGCATGAAGACCTTAAAAACGTACTGTGGACTAACCCAAAAGAAATTGCGGGAAACAACATAGATGATGACAACAACGGCTACGTAGATGATATTCATGGATGGAACTTCCTTGGTGATATTATAAAAGAGAACATGGAATATGTTCGTATAATAAGAAACCTAAAACCAAAATACGACGGGAAAACGCAAAGCGCTGTTAGCGCAGTAGATCTTGAAGAATTTGCTTTATACCAAAAAGCTAATGAAGAATTCAGTAAAGAGCTTCAGCAAACCACCGCAAACGTTACTCGATACGGTGATATGTTAGGCCAATTAATCCCTGCGCACACTGCTATTAGTAAAAAACTGGGCAAAAAAGACTATTCAAAAGAAGACTTGGTGAGTATTACAGATGCTTCAGGTGAAGAAAAGCAACAAATAGGAATGCTTACTCAAATGCTAAACTACAGTGACAACATTCCTGGTTTTATAACCCAAATTAAAGGTGGTGTTGCTTATTATCAAGGAAGGTTGGATTCTCATTTTGACACAAAAACAGATTTTAGAAGTGTTGTGGGTGATAACCCTGATGATAATTCAAATCCATATTACGGGAATAATGATGTTGACGGTCCAGACCCAGAGAAAAAAGACGCAAAACACGGTACTCACGTTGCAGGAATTATTGCAGCTCAACGCAATAACAATCTAGGCATGAATGGTGTTGCTCAAAATGTACAAATCATGGCCGTGCGCGCGGTTCCAGACGGAGACGAGTATGATAAAGATATTGCAAATGCAATTAGATACGCAGTTGATAATGGCGCAAAGGTTATTAATACAAGTTTCGGTAAATACTACTCGACACACCCTCAGTGGGTCTGGGACGCTCTTGCGTATGCAAGTGAAAAAGACGTTTTAATTGTAAACGCTGCAGGAAATGAAAGCATAGACCTTGACGGGATACAGGTATATCCAAACGATCAAGTAGGTGTTGGCGAAGAAATTAGCGAAACGTTTTTAACGGTGGGTGCTTTAAATTATAAATATGGTAGCGAAGTCTTGGCGACTTTTTCAAACTACGGTAAAGTAAATGTAGATGTGTTTGGACCTGGTGTAAAAATTTGGGCTACAACACCCCTTAACACTTACGAGTATCTACAGGGCACCTCTATGGCTTCTCCAAATGTTGCTGGTGTTGCCGCAATGATCCGCTCTTACTACCCAAGGCTTTCTGCAAAACAAGTAAAGCAGGTGTTAATGGATAGTGGCCTACCTGTAAAAACTGATGTTGTCTTGGGTGGAGATCCATCAAAAAAAGACCGTTTTAAAAACATTTCAACATCTGGAAAAATGGTTAACATGTACAATGCTTTTATTATGGCATCAAAAATGTAATTGATTTATTAAACAACGTTATTTTCGGCTGCCTTTTCTAATGAAATGAGCGGCCGAAATTTTATAAAACCAACAGTATATACTATGAAAACTCTTTTTAATCTTGCAATAGCTCTTTGTTTCTTGGGAAACGTAATTGCTCAAAACAACACCTCTTATTGGCAACAACATGTTGACTATAAAATGACGATTAATGTAGATGAAAAAAACAATCAATACAGCGGGAAACAAACCCTTGTTTACACCAACAACTCTCCAGATGTATTAGACAGGGTGTTTTATCATTTATATTTTAACGCCTTTCAGCCTGGTAGTGAAATGGATGTTCGCTCTCTAACAATTGAGGACCCAGACAGAAGAGTGGGTGATAGAATTTCAAAGCTAGCCCCTAGTGAAATTGGATACATCAGGCCAAGTAAACTAACTCAGGATGGCAAAAAGCTAGCCTATGAGGTTGTTGGTACGGTGCTAGAGGTAAGACTAAACGCCCCTATTCAACCCGGTGCAAGCACTACCTTTAAAATGGTTTGGGACGCACAGGTGCCTTTGCAGGTGAGAAGAAGCGGAAGAGATAATGCAGAGGGGGTTCGTTTTTCAATGACACAGTGGTATCCAAAAATGGCCGAATATGATTTTCAAGGATGGCATGCAGACCCATACATTGGCCGTGAATTTCATAGCCCTTGGGGTGACTTTGATGTTACTATCAACATAGATAAACAATACATCGTTGCGGGAACCGGGTATAATAAAACAAACGTGATGGGTGAGAATGGCTACAAAAGCGTAATGCACGCAAGAAGGGGGAAAAAATCTTGGAATTTTATTGCCCCTAACGTGCATGACTTTACTTGGGCTGCAGACAAAGACTACATACATGAGCAATACTTAGCAGACAACGGCACCACTTTAAATTTTTATTTCAAAAACAATCCCGACATTTTAGAAAACTGGAAAAACTTACAACCGAAAACAGCAGAAATGTTAGCTTATTTTAATGAAAACATCGGGATGTATCCTTACAAACAGTACTCTGTTATTCAGGGTGGAGATGGCGGTATGGAGTATGCTATGTGTACCCTAATAACAGGAAATAGAAAGTTTGGAAGCCTTGTTGGGGTTACAGCACACGAATTGGCGCATACCTGGTTTCAGTTTTTAATGGCAACAAACGAAGGGAAACATGAGTGGATGGATGAAGGGTTTACCTCTTATATTTCAGACGAGGCCATGAATCTAATTAACCAAGAAGGCGCTAAAAACCCTCATACGGGGTCTTATAGGGGTTATACCTTTTTGGCAAATAGCGGAAAAGAGGAACCACAAACAACACACGCTGATAGGTATGCTAGTAATCGCGCTTATGGTATTACAGCCTATAGTAAAGGGGCTGTGTTTTTATCTCAATTAGGATATGTAATAGGAAAGAGCAACTTAGACAAAACCCTAAAGCAGTATTTTACAGACTGGTCTTTCAAACACCCAACGCCCAACGATTTTATTAGGGTTGCAGAAAAAGTATCAGCAATAGAACTAGACTGGTACTTGATGGACTGGACACAAACCACCAAAACAATAGACTATGCGGTTAAAACAGTAACACAGGCCGAGAAAACTGCGAGTATTACATTGTCTCGTTTAGGAGAAATGGGAATGCCTATTGACCTTGACGTAACGTATGAGGATGGAAGCAAGGAGCAATTCTATATTCCACTACAAATGATGCGCGGCGAGAAGCCCTTAGGTATAAAGGGGGAGAAAACAACTCTAGAAAAAGACTGGGCTTGGGCATATCCAACTTATACATTAAAGGTTGAGAACGGAAAAAAGATTGCACGCGTAGAAATTGATGCCTCACAAACAATGGCAGACATAAACAGAGAAAATAACACCTATACTGTAAAATAAGATTTCGTTACGGTGTTAAAAAAGACCTCAAAAAGACCTGTTTTTTAGAAATTCCAAACAGGTCTTTTTTCTTTGTATATCTTTACGGTAATAAAAACAAATCTCTAACACTTCTATCTTGAGGGTAACATTTCCAAAGCACGAAAAACTCAAATCACGAAAAGCCATTAAGCAGCTTTTTGAGGAAGGAAAAACAATAACCAAGTACCCTGTAAAATTGTTGTGGCTCCCTATAGAAGGACAAAAGACACAAGCAGGGTTTGCGGTGGCTAAACGAAATTTTAAAAGCGCCGTAACACGCAACAAGATAAAACGCCTTATGCGAGAAGCATATCGGCTTCAAAAACCAGAGACTACAAATAAAAATAGCAGGGCCTTTATCTTACTTTTCTTGTATATAGGTAAAGATGTTGCTGCTTTTCAAGCAATAGAGAGCTCTGTGGTATCGGCTTTAAAAAAGCTAGCCGCTTCCAGCTCGTAGCTCCCTTTTTATTTTGTAGATTTATATGTAATTTGCTAACACAAAACAGTTGCTTCTAGTGTTTTGTCGCAAAGAATAAAACACCCTTATGATGAGAAAAAAAATTATCCTTCCTATACTAGCGATTATTCTCTTTGGGGCTGCTGGTTTTACGACTGCTGTAAAGAGTGATTTCTTTGAAATTGCCAAACAATTAGAAATCTTCACGTCGCTCTATAAAGAGCTCAACATGAATTATGTTGACCAGGTTACTCCTGCGGCTTTAATGGACAACGCAATTAAGGGTGTGTTAGAGAATCTTGATCCTTACACAGTATACTGGAATGAACAGGCGGTTGAGGATGCTCGTATTAAAAACAGCGGCGTATATACCGGTGTTGGGGCTAGTATACGTTACAATAACAAGCGGTTGACTGTCTTGGAGGTTTTTAAAGACTACCCTGCGGACGTGGCTGGATTACAGGCGGGCGACGCGATAATTAGTGTTGGCGGCGTTGATGTAAAAACTTATGAAAACGATCCTCGCGATTTACTTAAAGGGGCCGCGGGCTCTAGTGTTAAGGTGACCTACAGGCGCCAAGGGGAGGTTGAAAAAACCACAATTCAGCGAGGTGCCGTTGAAATAAAGGCTGTGCCTTTTTACACCTTAATAGGTGAAGATATTGGCTACATTGTGTTGAGAAAATTTAACAAAAAGACAACCATACAAACCAGAAACGCACTGGAGGATTTAAAGCTACAGGGAGCTAAAAAAATTATTTTAGACCTACGTGGTAATCCCGGAGGCTTATTAAATGAAGCTATTAGTGTTGTAAATCTATTTGTTCCAAAAGGGGAGGTGATAACCACAACCCGTTCTGTAATAAAAAAATACAATAAAGTGTATAAAACAAGAAGTGAGCCCGTTGATGTTTCTATTCCGTTAGCAGTGCTGGTAAACGGTCGCAGCGCATCAGCAAGTGAGATTGTCTCTGGTGGTTTGCAAGACCTAGATCGCGCTGTTATTGTTGGTGCTAGGAGTTTTGGAAAAGGGCTTGTACAGCGCCCTAAAAACCTAACCTATGGCTCACAGCTTAAGATCACAATATCGCGCTACTACACCCCAAGCGGGCGCTGCATTCAAGCTTTAGACTATTGGAACAGGGATAAGAACGGAGATCCTGTGCGCTTAAAACCCAAGGAATACTCCGCATTTAAAACAAGGGGGGGAAGAACAGTATATGACGGTGGTGGAATTCTACCAGACATTGAGTTGTCTTCTGCTAATTTTAGCCCAATAACGAATGCGCTACTTAAAGATAATGCAATTTTTGAATACGCAACACAGTACCGATACAGCAACCCACTTGAGCGCTGGGAGGACTTTAGCTTCACGGGAAAAGATTTTCAAAATTTTAGAGTTTTTTTAAAAACATCTGGTTTTGATTTTGAGACACAGACAGAGCTTGCGTTTAAAGAAGCTTTACGCAGGGCTGAGGACGATAACCTAGAAATAGAAAACAGCTATACCTTACTAATGACAGAAATAGACAAGGCTAAGCAAGAAAAAATAATAAATAAGAAAGATGAAATTGTCTCTTTGTTAAAAGCTGAAATTTTAAAACAATACTTCTACAGCGAGGGTTTATATGAATATCAAGTGATAAACAACCCTGAGATTATGGCGGCAATAAAGATTTTAAACAATGAGAGGGAATATAAAAAAATATTAAAATAACCAACAGGTATTGCTTACTATTTTAGTTACAACAACACTTCTTGGTTTGCAAAACCTTAAATAGTGTTTACCATTAATATGTGCGGTATCCCGTCTTCTAAATACCCTTCGCCTACTTGAGAAAATCCATGGTTTTTGTAAAATTTTTTTAGATATTCTTGTGCAGACAAAGAGATGGCTTGCGTGTTATAATGTGTTTGTATTGCTTGAATAGAAGCCTTCATAATTTCTGCTCCATATTTATTTTTGCGCTCTTTTTTGGTAACCACAACCCTACCTATAGAGGCTTCTTTAAAATAAATACCTGGTGCAAAACAACGGGTATATGCCACAAGACGGCCCTTATCTTTACCAATAACATGAAGCGCCTCCTTGTCTTTACCATCAATATCTAGATACACACAATTTTGCTCCACTACAAACACCTCTCCGCGCAGTTGAAAGACATCGTGAAGCTCCTCGATGGTTAATTCTTTAAATGTTTTTATTTTTAGCTCCATGGTCTAAATTTCTAGGTGAGTAAAAATTATAAGCACTATTTTATATAAAGGAATAAGACTATTAAACACACCTTATCTTATCTACTCTGTTTTGATGACGACCCCCTTCAAAATTAGTGTTTAAGAAAGTATCTACCATTTTTAAGGCTTGTGGTATTGATGTAAATCGTGCGGGAATACATAATATATTAGCATCATTGTGTTGGCGTATAAGGCTTACAATCTCATTAGTCCAGCATAGCCCGGCACGAACGTTTGGGTATTTATTTGCAGTCATTGCAACACCATTTGCACTTCCACAAATAAGTATTCCTTTTTGAACCATTGCCTCGTTAACTGCTTTAGCTACTGGATTTGCAAAGTCTGGATAATCAACACTATCTAAGGTATCTGTTCCATGATTTTCTACTGTGATTCCTTTTGACTCTAATAGTTTTACAATAGCAAGTTTATACTCTGGTCCTGCGTGATCGTTTCCAATAGCTATTTTCATAATTGTTTTTTATTTACTACAAATATACTATTTCAAGAAGGCTTGGAAATATATATTTCCGTTTGGTTGTTAACTATAGATAACAAAGTTAATAACCTGTGTTAAATTGTTAATAGCTGTTAATAGAAAAATAATAGAAAAATTTGCATATCTAAATATAAAAGTGAATATGTATTAATAATTTAGAATACCTAAATATAACCTTGTTGTTTATTGAGAAGTTATTAGAATAATAACGTTGCTTCTAAACAATAAAAATAAAAAAAGTTATTAATAAAACAGGTGTGGTATAGGTTTTCCACAGTTGTTAATATATCTACTTAAATCCTTATTTTACAAGGATTAAATACAAGGACAACCTGTTGATATCATACCTATAAAAATAAATAAATTATATTCTTTATAATTAGTATAAAAGTTATACCGCTATAAACATACCATAATACACACTATTTTATTTTAAAAATTTATAAAAAAGAAATGAGATGTATATATACTTGTTAATAAGTCTAAAAACCTTGTTTTATATTTATGATAAATTAAGTAGTAGATAAATTAATAGAATTTTTAAGGGATTTTATAATTATTATAGATTCTTGAATATCGTTAAAATGTACTTTTAACCTAATACCCCTAAAGGAATTATAATGAAAAGGTAAAACACCAATTATAGTTTTATTTAAAAAAAACGAAGTTCTGCTTGTTCTAATAAATGGTGTAAAACATAATATTGACTAGGAAATGTAAAACATGTAACAGTTTTAAAATTTTCTATTTTGTTATTTAATTAGTAGTATAAATATACATTTAATACTTTTTTTATTAATCATATTTAAAAACTGTTTTATTGTCAATACAAAACTCCAGTAGTTATTAATAATACTCTTTTAGTCATTTAATATTAAAAGTGTAGCTTTGCAGTAATCTTAATAGATTGGTTTAAAATAATATTATCTAATTTTAAATCTTCTTCACATGAGTTATAGTTCATCCTGAACTTTATTTAAATCAATTCCTTTAAGAAATATAAATTAATACGTGTCTCACAAAATAAATGAGAACAAGAAAAAATACATGAAAAGAAATAAAAGAAGAAATTCTTCTAATAAAATTGAAAACCTTACCCAAAGTATCCTTGCTATTTTAAGAAAAGATCACAGTAACCCCCATAATTATAAGCAGTTAGCTTCAAAATTAGGTGTGGATGATCCTAGTAATAGAAATCAAATAATCAAAAAATTAAAACAACTTCAAGAAGAAAAAACAATTCAAGAAGTTGATAGAGGTAAATATATTATTACGCCATCTCAAAACTACTATACAGGTAGAGTAGATATGGCTGGAAGGGGCCAAGGATATATTATCGTTGAAGATCTAGAAGAGGATATTTATGTAAAAAGCAACAATCTTAATAAATCATTAAATGGTGATATAGTTGAAGTATATGTTTTTAAACGTAGAAAAGGAGGAAAAACAGAAGGAGAGGTTACAAAAATCATAGAACGTAAAAAAACAGAGTTTGTTGGCACTATAGATATTCAAGAACGTTTTGCATTTGTTAATGTGGCAGATCATAAAATGATGACTGATATATTTATATCCAAAAATAAACTCAACGGTGCACAGCAAGGTGAAATGGTTTTAGTTTCACTGGATGATTGGCCAGAAAAGGCAGATTCTCCTTTTGGTAGTGTATTAAAAAGGTTAGGAATGCCTGGAGAGCACCATACAGAAATTCATGCAATTTTAGCTCAATACGGCCTTCCTTACGATTTTCCAGAAGAAGTTGAAGAGTTTGCAAATAAAATAGACACTTCAATACAAGAAAACGAAATAAAAATACGCCGAGATATGCGTAAAGATTTAACCTTTACGATAGACCCAAAAGACGCTAAAGATTTTGATGATGCATTATCGGTAACCACGCTACAAAACGGAAATTATGAAATTGGTATTCATATTGCAGATGTTTCACACTATTTAAAAGAAGGAACAGTATTAGATGACGAGGCTTTTGAGCGCGCAACATCGGTATATTTGGTCGATAGAGTAGTACCTATGCTGCCTGAAATTTTAAGCAACGGAGCTTGTTCACTCCGCCCACATGAAGAAAAGTACACGTTTTCTGCAGTGTTTGAAATAAATCAAAAAGCAGAGGTGGTAGACCAATGGTTTGGTAGAACAGTTACTTATAGTGATGCTAGGTTTGCATACGAAGAAGCGCAGCAAATCATTGAGGCAAATTATAATAATACAGGAGTCTTAAATACAGAAATTTCTGCAGAAATTTCTATTACAGACACCCCATACACTATTGAGAAGCCTATTGCACAAGCAATTCTAGATCTAGATAGACTCGCGAAGATTCTTCGTGAAAAAAGAATGAATAACGGCGCTATTTCTTTTGATAAAGTAGAGGTTCGTTTTAAACTAGATGAGGCTAATAACCCAGAAGGAGTTTATTTTAAAGAGAGTAAAGACGCTAATAAACTAATCGAAGAGTTTATGCTTCTTGCCAACAGAAGTGTTGCAGAGTACATAGGAAGGCAATCTGTTAAAAAAACCTTTGTGTACCGAGTACACGACGAACCAGATGACGAAAAAATTGCAGCTCTAGAGAAAATCATTAAGCAGTTTGGTTATAAATTAGACACCAGAGACAAAAAGACCACCGCACAATCTATGAATAGATTACTTAAAGATGTGCACGGTAGGAAAGAACAAAACATGATAGATACCTTAGCTATACGCACCATGAGTAAAGCGGTATACACAACAAATAATATTGGTCATTATGGTTTAGCCTTTGATCACTACACACACTTTACATCTCCTATTCGTAGGTATCCAGATGTTATGGTCCATAGGCTATTGCAGCGCTATTTAGATAAAAACGATTCTGCAAAGCAAGATGCTTTTGAAGAAAAATGTAGGCACAGTAGCGAACGAGAGGGCTTAGCCGCTAGAGCAGAAAGAGACAGTATTAAGTACATGCAAATTAAGTATATGAAGGACCACGAAGATCAAGACTTTCTTGGTGTAATTAGCGGTGTTACTGAGTGGGGTATCTATATTGAGATTGTTTCTAATAAATGCGAGGGAATGGTTCGTATTCAAGACATGCGGGATGATCACTATGAGTTTATTAAAGAAGAGTATGCTGTAGTTGGTAGAAAAACTAATAATACTTTTACACTAGGAGATGAGGTGCGCGTAAGGGTTAAAAATGCAGACTTAGTAAGAAAACATCTTGATTTTACTATGCTGGATGGGGCGCCAATGTTATAGCGGGACACACCTTTTTCTAATAAAAAACCTAAAAAAGGCCCTGACATTTAAATCAAGGGCCTTTTTGGTTGATAAACGTATGCTTTGCGCTATCACGGCGCTTCGAGTAATGTTTATTGCCCAGGAGTGTTTTTTGGTCTAAACAACCCAACACACCATTCCATCACGCTATAAACCCGCCTGTGATATTATCTTTTTTTTATTGTGCGCTGCGTGTTATTGTACGCCACTAGACTAGAGAAAATATTATTTATTGGTATGTGGGTATAATTACAAAACTTCACATCGTGGTTGCCGCTAAAAAAGCCCCTTTGTTTTGTGTTAATCTCTTTAAACCTTTTGTAACTTTACACCTCTATGTTTGATGGTTTAGCATACGCAGCTTTATATGGTTTTATCCTTGCTTTTGCAGTAGGGCCGGTTTTTTTCACCCTAATCGAGACTAGTATAACCAAGGGTTTTAAGGCTGGGTTGTTTTTTGATCTAGGGGCGGTGTCTGCAGATATTGTTTTTATTGTTATTGCATATTTTAGCACCTCAAAAATCTTATCACACGTAAAAGACGACCCGGGTCTACTTATTTTTGGGGGCGCAATTTTAATTGCTTATGGTATCATATCTTATATAAGGACCTCAAAAAACTTTATTAAAATTGTTCGTGAACACTACGCTGTAAACGTCAAAAAAAACCTTGGAGGGCTATTTTTAAAGGGTTTTTTACTCAACTTTGTTAACTTCGGTGTGCTCTCTGGGTGGGTGCTAACGATAATTGCGGCTAACGCGTTAACAAGTTCAGAAAACGGAATGTTTTTATTCCTTGGTACTGTTCTTGTTGTTTTTTTCTCTGTTGATTTATTAAAAATAGCTGCGGCCAAAAAATTAAAAAACAAGATGACCCCTAGGTTTATAATCAAAACTAAAAAGTGGGTAAGTATTTTTATTGTTGTCTTTGGAGTTTTTATGCTGTTAGAAGGAGTCTTTCCATCACAGGTTAAAAAAGGGATTGAGAGCATACCCGGACAATCCGCCGCAATAGGCTTTTTAAAATACAAACCCACAGAATTCTTAGACATAAAAAAACCCTCAGGATTACTGAAGGTTTTTTGAGGCATCAAGCGGATTCGAACCGCTGTGGAAGGTTTTGCAGACCTCTGCCTAGCCGCTCGGCCATGATGCCTTGAATTTCTGCTAAACCTTGAATTTCTTCTAGACCCGTATTGCAGAGCGCAAATATATAAGATTCGTGGTAAAGAGCACAACTAAAAACCGAAATTATCTATACCGATGTCATTGTGACGCTTACCGCCTCAACGTCTCCACCTATGGGAGGATTTAGTTTTGAGACCGTTACGCAAACAAAAGTAATTTCAGGAAATTGTTTTAAAACACGGTTTATAATCCTCTGCCCAACATTTTCTAGTAGCTTGGCGCGTATCGCCATTTCTTCTTTTACAATGGAGTTTAAATGTACGTAGTCTACGGTATCTACTAACATGTCTGTTTTTGCCGCACGCAATAAATCACAATCAACACTAAGGTTTACTAGGTAGTCGCTGCCTATTTTTTCTTCTTCAGTTAAGCAACCATGGTTGGCATAAACGCGAATGTCCTTTAAATGGATAGAGCTCATAATATCTGGTTTTTGTAAAGATAAAATTAAGTGACTAGATAGGGCCACACAATCATTTGTTTTTAACAAGATTAGTTACCTTTGTGCTTTGTTTTAACCAACACGCATATAATGTCTGAAGAAAAAGAAACGCTTAATTTTATTGAGCATATTATAGAAGAAGATTTAAAGACAACCCACAACAAAGAGGGCTTGTGTTTTAGATTTCCACCAGAGCCAAATGGATATTTACATATTGGTCACGCGTCTTCTATTTGTCTTAACTTCGGCTTGGGTTTAAAATATAACGCCCCAGTGAATTTACGTTTTGATGACACAAACCCAGCCAAAGAGGAGCAGCGGTTTGTGGATGCAATTAAAAAAGACATTAGCTTTTTGGGTTATAGTTGGACCAAAGAATGTTACGCGAGTGATTACTTTCAACAACTCTATGATTGGGCCCTACTATTAATTAAAGAAGGCAAGGCATATGTAGATTCTCAATCCAGTGAAGATATTGCAAATCAAAAAGGAACACCAACAACTCTTGGTGTAGCGGGCCCTTACAGAACCCGCTCGGTATCAGAAAACCTAGACTTATTTGAGCAAATGAAAACAGGTGACGCGCCAGAAGGAGCCCATGTGCTGCGCGCTAAAATTGATCTCGAATCTAGCAACATGCTAATGCGTGATCCAGTTATTTATAGAACCCTACACAAGCACCATCATAGAACAGGAACAGATTGGAAAATTTTCCCAATGTATGACTGGACTCACGGTGAAAGCGACTACATAGAGCAGATTTCACATTCTTTTTGTACGCTTGAGTTTTTACCCCATAGAGAGCTTTATGATTGGTTTTTAGACCAACTAGTTGACCCTGTTAAATTACGTCCAAAACAACGTGAATTTGCTCGTAGAAATCTAAGCCACACACTTGTAAGTAAGCGAAAACTAGCTAGACTCGTTGAAGAGGGCGTGGTACAAAGTTGGGACGACCCAAGAATGCCAACGATATCTGGCCTTCGAAGAAGAGGGTATACAGCCGCCTCTATTAAAAACTTTGCAGAGGGTATTGGTGTAGGAAAGCGCGATAACCTAATTGATGTATCTAGACTAGAGTTTAGTATACGAGAAGATTTAAACAAAAAGGCAAACCGAGTAATGGCGGTTTTAGACCCTGTAAAAGTGATTATTACCAACTACCCAGAAGGCGAGACAGAGTGGTTAGAGGCAGAAAACAACCAAGAAGACCCAGAAGCAGGGCATAGGCAAGTTCCGTTCTCTAGGGAGCTTTATATTGAGAAAGAAGATTTTAGAGAAGAGGCTAATAAAAAGTTTTTTAGATTAAAATTAGGCAAAGAAGTGCGCCTTAAAAATGCATACATCATCAAAGCAGAGGGCTGTGTAAAAGATGAAGATGGAAATATTACGGAAATACACTGCAGCTATGATCCTAAAAGCAAAAGCGGGAGCGGCACACAAGAGAGTTTACGCAAAGTAAAAGGAACTCTCCACTGGGTTGCTATTAAAGAGGCAATACCTGTTGAGGTGCGCCTGTACGATAGGCTGTTTACAGACCCCTCGCCAGACACCCACAAAGACAAAGACTTTATGGACTTCGTAAACCCAGACTCTTTAACCGTTATAACCGGGTATGCAGAACCAAGCCTAAAAGAGCTAGCTGTTGAAGATACGGTGCAGTTTCAGCGCTTAGGGTATTTTACAGTAGACCCAGAAACCACAGAAGATGAAATGGTCTTTAATAGAACCGTTAGTCTAAGAGACTCATGGGCTAGGCTTGCGGAATAAAAAAACCCGAAACAATCTGTTTCGGGTTTCTTATAAAGTTTATTTCTCGCTCTAAAATACCACATCGGCATCATCATCATAAGAAGGTTTTGGGGGAGGAAGTTTTGATTCCTTCTTTTTCTTCCCTAGCCCGTTGGCTGCATTTGTTTTTTTCATTTCTTCCCCAATTTGGTTACTCGCCACAAAACTAGCGATCATATCGTTTAGCATATTACTTCCTGCTTGGGGGGAGTTTGGTAATAAAATTAAATTAGTGTTTGTTGCCTCACCAATAGATTGTAGTGTGTCGTAGTGTTGTGTAACCACAATAAGCGCAGAGGCCTCTTGAGAGTTTATACCAACATTGTTTAAAACATCAACAGATTCTTCAAGACCACGTGCAATTTCCCTTCTCTGGTCTGCAATACCCTGCCCTTGTAGTCTTTTGCTTTCTGCCTCTGCGCGCGCTTTGGCAACAATCTTAATACGCTCTGCCTCTCCCTCATACTCTGCAGCTACTTTTTCACGCTCTGCGGCATTAATGCGGTTCATGGCCGCCTTCACCTGTACATCTGGATCTATGTCTGTCACTAGGGTTTTTATAATATCATACCCATAATTAATCATAGCCTCATTAAGCTCTTGTTTTACAGCAATAGCAACATCGTCTTTGCGCTCAAAGACGTCATCTAGTTTCATCTTAGGAACCTCAGCCCTAACAACATCAAACACATAAGAAGTGATTTGGTCGTGCGGGTTTTCTAGCTTATAAAAAGCATCATATACCTTTTCTTTGATGACCTGAAATTGCACCGAAATCTTTAGCCTAACAAACACATCATCTTTTGTTTTTGTTTCAACCATAACATCTAGCTGCTGAACTTTTAAATTTATTCTTCCTGAAATTCTATCCACAAGCGGTATTTTAAAGTGCAAGCCAGAGCTTCTCCCGCTTAAAAACTTTCCAAACCGCTCTACAATTGCAGCAGTTTGTTGTTTTACAGTAAACACCGAAGAGGTTAAGAAAAAGAAAGCAAAAATTAAAAAAGGAATTGAAATAAGAATACCACTCATAGCAAACTGTTTAAAAAAGTTAATACATCATTAATATACAAAAATTAAGCCCAACTACATTGTTTTTTTCATAAAAGTAATGGCTTTTTCAATTCTCGAAAGCGACTCTTCTTTTCCCAGCAAGGCAGCTATTTCAAACACATCTGGCCCCTGCATAGCCCCAACCAAAGCGAGTCTTAGCGGCATCATTATTTTTCCAAAGCCCATTTCTTGTCCCGAGACCCATTGTTTTACCGCTCCAGAAATGGTTGGCCCATCAAAGGATGCTTGCTGTTTTAAAATTTCAGAAACATGTAAAAGAATTGTTGGTGTGTCTTCTTTAAATGCTTTTTTTGCAGCCTTTTCATCATAGCTTGTTGGTTGTTCAAAAAAGAAAAAGCCTTGGCTCCAAAGATCTTCAACAAAAACAGCGCGCTCTTTAATTAAAGCAACGATCCTTGTTATATCAAGGGGGGTAGAAACCCCCTTGCTCTTTAACAGTGCGGCAAACTCTTTTGTTAAAATAGCGTCACTTGCTTTTTGAAAATATTGTTGTTGAAACCATTTTGTTTTATCTGGATCAAATTTAGCCCCAGCCTTATTAACACGCTCTAGGCTAAAGGTTTTTATAAGCTCTTCTAAGCTAAAGAGCTCTTGCTCTGTTCCTGGATTCCAGCCCAAAAAAGCAAGCATATTTAATACCGCTTCCGGCAAGTACCCGTCTTCTCTATACCCAGAAAACAAATCTCCTTCTGCTGTTTTCCACTCAAGCGGAAACACAGGAAACCCCATTTTATCACCGTCCCGCTTGCTTAGTTTACCCTTACCGGTAGGTTTCATAATGAGGGGTAAATGCGCAAAAATTGGCGCCTCCCAGCCTAAAGACCTGTACAACAAAATGTGTAAAGCCAAAGATGGCAACCACTCCTCTCCTCTAATAACGTGTGTGATATTCATTAGGTGATCATCCACAATATTTGCTAGATGGTAGGTTGGCATTCCATCGCTTTTAAATAATATCTTATCGTCTAGCACGTTGGTGTCTATTTGCATAGCGCCTCTAATAACATCTTGAAGCCTTAGGGTTTCGTTCTGTGGTGTTTTGAACCGAATAACATAAGGAGTCCCAGCAGCTAATTTTGTCTGGACGTCTTGCTTAGAAAGCACTAATGAGTTATCTAGGGTTAATCTATTATGCCAATTGTAGATAAAGGTCTCTCCATTTGCCTCATATTCTTTTCTTTGCGTGTCTAAGGAATCAGGGGTGTCAAAGCCATAATAAGCGTGTCCTGCTTTTATTAGCGTGTCGGCATGCTCTTTATATAGGTCTTTGCGCTCGCTTTGTCTGTAGGGGCCTACATTTCCAGGCTTTGCGGTGCTTTCATCAAAAGGAATACCAAGCCACTCCAGGGCCTCTATTATATATTCTTCTGCACTAGAAACATAGCGCGCCCTATCGGTGTCTTCTATTCGAAGTATAAAATCACCGCCGTGTTTTTTTGCAAACAAATAATTAAACAAAGCAGTTCTTACACCACCAATATGAAGAGGCCCCGTTGGACTAGGAGCGAAACGTACACGTACTTTTTGAGCCATAAAAAATTAATTTTTGTGGATGTAAAGATACAATTCTATGGGCGCATCGCAACAGGAATTAGTTTATTCATAACAGTAAACCACAGCGCAGGTATTAAAGCTAAAACCATAGAGGTTGTATACCCAAAAGGCATTTGAGGACTAAGGTCATGATATTCTAGCAATTGATATTTTTTATGAGCCCTATAATGATGATCGCTATGGCGCGTTAACTCATATAAAAGAATCCTTCCTAATATGTGGTTGGAGTTCCAGGAATGTATCTCGGTTACTCGTTCATACCGGCCAGAGGTCATTTTACTTCGTTTAAGGCCGTAGTGCTCTATATAATTAATAGTTTCAAGCAAGACAACGCCCATCAAGGCAATTCCTACCCCAAGAACTGTTGCAAAACCACCTATTAATAAATAGATCCCGCTTAGATATCCTAGCTGGATTAAAGTATACCAAAACATGTCGTTCTTAATGCTCAAAAAGGGCAATTTAGCTTGTTTTAACAGGTTTTTCTGAATGCGCCAAGCATTTACATATTGCCCGCTAATAGAGGCGCGCCAAAAAGAATAAACACTTTGATTGTAGTTCGCTGTAGCGGGGTCTTCTGGAGTTGCCGCATGAAGATGGTGCCCAAAGTTATGTTCAATAAAAAAATGCATATACAGCGCCGGAATTAGCAAAAGCTTCCCAAGTGTTTTTTCAAACCGCAGCCTTCTGTGCCCCAGCTCATGTGCTACATTAATTCCGTTAGCACCCACAACAACACCTATGGAGACCGTGAGCCCAGCGAGCTCTGTCGTTGTGTAGTCTACAAACCCAAGACTCCATAAAAAATAACCGACCAAACCATAAACAATAGGGATGTTAAGGTATAAAAGAATATTAAAAAATTTGTTCTTATTTTTGCTAAGCGCCTGTTTTTTAGTGAGGTTTTGCTCTGCTACAGGTAAAATGGTTTCTAAAAATGGCACTATCATAAAAGCAAAAAAAGGCGTTAAAAATACCCAAAAACTTCCTGCCCACAAACCGATTACCGCGGTTGCCGGGGTGGCATATGCAAATAGGTATTTTAAATCTTTCATAAATTTTTAAATTTACTGTGTTTGGTGTTTTTTTTGCAGTAATTTTAAATGCGCGGTTTATCGCCTATAAAACCATATGAGTTCATTTAACCTTATCCAGCTAAAGCTGGAACAATTTATAAAAAAATACTACACCAATGAGTTAATAAAAGGAACTATTTTGTTCTTTGTTATTGGCCTGTTGTACTTGTTGTTTACCCTTATTGTAGAGTATTTTTTATGGCTTAACCCAATGGGGCGAACCGTTTTGTTTTGGGTTTTTGTGTTTGTGGAACTTGCTTTGTTTTTTCGATTCATTGCTTTTACACTATTAAAACTGTTTCGCCTTCAACAAGGAATTAGCAACGAAGAAGCGGCAGAAATTATTGGAAATCATTTCCCTCAGATCAGTGACAAGCTTTTAAATGTCATTCAGTTAAATCAAAACCAAAGAGAGTCTGAGCTGCTCGCGGCAAGTATTGATCAAAAAGCAGGTGAAATGCAGCCGGTGGTTTTTAAAAAAGCGATAAACTTTCAACAAAACTACAAATACTTGGCCTATGCGGCTGTGCCGGCGGTTATTTTTATACTAGTTAACACCTTAGGTGAGAAAGACCTGTTTAGCAATAGCTATAAGCGAGTCGTTAACTATGACAAGGCTTACCAACCCCCCGCGCCCTTTATTTTTCATGTCGAGAACGAGAGCCTAACCGCAGTTCAAAACAAACCTTTTACTGTACGCGTAAGAACCCAAGGAGCGTCTGTTCCAGAAAACGCAAGTATTGTATATCAAGGCCAAACATATTTTCTTCAACAAACAGATCTCGGGGTCTTTGAGCACACATTTGTTCAGCCCAACGCGCCAATAGAGTTTAATTTCATCGCAAACAAGGTGGCCTCTAGGGGCTATCTCCTTGATGTTATTAAAACACCGTCTTTACTTGGTTTCGAACTGTTTTTAAGATTCCCTCAGCACACAGGCAAGAAAAATGAAGTGCTAAAAAGCACTGGAAACGCGACGATACCAGAAGGTACCCTAGCGCAGTGGCTGGTATATACACAAAACACAAGCGAGGTAAGCCTTAAGGCTAAGGGCGAAACATATGCTTTTACAGGTAATAATCAAGAATATACCTTAAAAAAAGGAATTTATACGAAGTTAGACTACGCCATAACAACCTCTAATGCTCGCTTAAAGGATTTTGAAAACCTCTCTTTTACCCTGGAGGTTGTTAAGGATCAATATCCAGAAATCTATATGCAGTCTAAACCCGATAGCCTAGATAGTCAAGTTGTTTATTTTCTTGGTCAAGTGAGTGATGATTATGGTTTCACAAAATTACAACTCATATATTATCCATTAGGGCAAGAAGCCTTAAAGCTTTCTAAGGCATTAAACATAAACAAAAGCAACGTTCATCAATTTACGCACACGTTTCCAGGTGAACTAGAGCTGCCTGAAGGTGTCGCGTACGAATATTATTTTGAAGTGTTTGACAACGACGCAGTAAACTCTTATAAAGCAGCTCAGTCTGAGTATTATTCCTACAGGAAACTACCTCAAATCGAGCTTGATAATAAGCAATTAGAAAATCAAGAAAATGCTATTAAAGGGCTAGACAAGGCTTTAGAGGAAATGAAAAAGCAAGATATGCGCCTGGAGAGATTAGAAAAAATCCAAAAAGAAAAAAAAGCACTTAATTGGAATGACAACAAAACCCTTGAAGATGTTTTGAAGCGTCAAAAAGCACAAGAAAAAATGATGCAGAAGTTTTCCAAAGAGCTGCAGGAAAACCTGGAGAACTTTCAGCCAGAGAATAAAGAGAAAGACTTGTTTAAAAAGCAACTAGAAAAAAGGATAGAGGATAATCTAGAAAAACTAAAAGAAAACGAAAGGCTTTTAGAGACCCTTGAAAAATTGCAAGAAAAAATAAGTAAAGAGGAGCTAACCAAAAAGCTAGAAGAGGTGTCTAAGCAAAATAAAAATCAAGAAAAAAACCTCGAACAGTTAATAGAGTTAACAAAGCGCTATTACGTAAATAAGAAAAGCGAAAAGCTTGCAGAGGATCTTTTTAGGCTAGGAAAGCAACAAGAAAAACTAGCAGATACCCCAGGACAAGAAAACACAAAGGAGGCTCAAGAGAAATTAAACAAGAAGTTTGAACAATACAAAAAAGAAGCACAAGAGCTAGAGAAAGAAAATAAAGAGCTAAAAGACCCTGTAGATCTCCCAAAAAACGAAATAGGAGAGAGGGTTGTTGACAAGGAGCAGCAAGAGGCAACCGACAAGCTTGAAAAAGACAACAAAACGGGCGCAAAAAAAAATCAAAAAAAAGCAGGAAAAAAAATGCAACAAATGGGTCAGCAAATGAAAATTGCGATGTCAGGCGGGCAACAACAACAACTAGATGAAGACGTTGCTATATTGCGTCAAATTCTTGATAATTTGATCGTGTTTTCCTTTAGACAAGAAGAATTAATGCAGGCTTTTAAAGAAACCGATTACGGTAATCCTGTTTTTGGAAAACGGCTAAACACACAAAACAACCTAAAACAAAACTTTAAACACATAGATGATAGTTTGTTTTCCCTCTCTCTAAGACAGCCCATGATAAGCCAGAAAATAAACCAGGCAATAACCAATGTTCAATACAATATAAACAAAGCGATGGAGCGCCTTGCTGAAAACCAATTACGCCAAGGTGTTGCTAGCCAACAGTATACCATCTCAGGAACTAACGAGCTTGCCAACATGCTTACAAACATTCTCACTACTATGCAAGACCAGCAAATGGGTGAGGGAAGCGGAAGCGGTAAGCAAGGAATGCCGCAACCTGGCAAAGGACAGGGACAGGGTGAGGGTTTTCAGCTTCCAGACATAATTGAAAAACAAAAAAGTTTGGGAGAAAAAATGGAAGAAGGGATGGGAGAAAAAGGAAAAGGAGAAGGAGAGGGAAAAGGAGAGGGA
>CEST01042449.1_pt1 | contig 21801 bp, 21 predicted proteins | sample 326921 | NCBI WGS metagenome assembly CEST01 (sample SAMEA2621509, study PRJEB7988) | marine metagenome | biome: marine biome (ENVO:00000447); feature: surface water layer (ENVO:00002042); material: "saline water (ENVO:00002010), including plankton (ENVO:xxxxxxxx)" | depth 5 m
TTAACTTTACTTTTTAATAAATTATTCAAAACTGAATTTTCTGACATACTTTACAGTTTAAAATCTATAAATAAAAAAAATTTTATTAATCTAGGGACAACAGAAGATGGCTTTGGAATAGAGATAGACATTTTAGCTAAGAGTGTAAAAAAAAAATATAGAATTAAAGAAATACCAAGTAGAGAAAATGCTAGAGTTTACGGTGAATCAAAATTAAGCACTCCATTTGGTGTGTACTTTATATATCAAATTTTTAGAGAGTGGCTCTTCTAATATTGAGTGTAATTTTTTTAATTTAATATATAAATATCCATCATGAAATATCCACTTTTATCAAATGCTTTTTCAAAGTCAGATATATCAGAGGGTCAAAAAATTCTTAAAAGCAGACAAATTACGATGTCTACCAAGACTAAGTTGTTTGAAAAAAAGTTTGCAGAATATATAGGAAGTAAATTTGCCTTAATGGTTAACTCGGGGTCATCTGCAAACTTACTCGCCTTGTCTTTATTGACTAATCCAATGAGAAAAAGGAAGCTCAACTCCGGTGATGAGGTTATTGTTCCAGTGGTTTGTTGGTCAACATCTTTGTGGCCGATTATTCAACATGGGCTTAAGCCAATTTTTGTAGATATAGATTTGAACAATTTAAATATAAGCTTAGATGAGTTAGAAAAAAAAATAACAAAGAGAACAAAAGCAATTTTTTGTGTTCATGTTCTTGGTTTATCGGCTGACATGTTTAAATTAAGACAAATAGCAAATAAGAATAAATTAATGATAATTGAAGACACGTGTGAGTCTTTTGGTACAAAATTTAAAAATAAATTTTTAGGAACATTTGGTGAAGCAGGAACATTTTCTTTTTATTATTCTCATCAAATCACATCTGGTGAAGGTGGAATGATTACGTGCAACAATAAAGAAGATTATGAGATTTTATTATCATTAAGATCACATGGATGGGCAAGAGAGAAATTTATTCAAAAAAAATATAAAAAGAATTATTCAAATTTAGATCCTAGGTTTTTATTCATAAATTCTGGCTATAACCTTAGACCAACAGAAATTCAAGCGGCAATAGCATTAAATCAATTCAAAAGAAAAAATATTTTTAAAGAGAATAGAGAATTTAATAGAAATGAAATTATAAAGAGAGTTAAATCTCATAAAAAATTCTGTAACCAAATAAATTTTTTGAATGTTGAGCGAAATATTAACCCAAGTTGGTTTGGATTAGCGATTTTCATTGATAAAAAATATTCAAATAAAAAGTCTAAATATTTGAAATATCTTGAAGAAAAAGGCATTGAAACAAGACCAATTATTAGTGGAAATTTTGTTAATCAACCTGCGGTAAAACTATATAAATTAAACAAAAATAATGAAAAATTCAAAAATGCTCAAATAATAGAGGATGCAGGTTTTTTTATTGGGCTACACACTAAAAAAATTAACTCTAAATTAGCCAGCTATATTAGCTCTAATTTATTGATGATTAATGAGCTTTAAGCCTATTGGTATCACTGGTTCTACGGGTGTATTGGGCAACTACATCAAAAAAAAATTTAAAAATAAAAAGTTTGATTGTTTTAGTGGAGACATTACCAATAAAAAAGAAATTAAAAAATGGTTAAAGGGTAAAAAATTTGAAGCTCTATTTCATTTTGCAGCAGTAGTTCCGACTAAAAAAGTTTTAGATAATTACGATAGCTCAAAAAAAATAAATTATTTTGGCACAAAAATATTAATTGATGAGATTGAAAAGAATCAAACTACAAAATGGTTTTTATTCACTTCGACTTCACATGTTTATAAATTTTCTAAAAAAAAAATTACTGAAAAGTCAGCATTAAAACCAATAAGCAAATATGGTTTAACAAAATTGATGGCTGAAAGATATTTATTGAAAAAGAAGAAAAAAATAAATATTTGTATAATAAGAATCTTTAGTTACACAAACTTTAATCAAGATATAAGTTTTTTTATTCCATCAATTTATAATAAATTCTTAACTAATGATTTTGTCAAACTAGAAAATATAGACCATGTTCGAGATTTTATTGATATAAGAGACATCTATTCAGCAATTAAATTATTATATAAAAAAAAATCAAATGGAATTTATAATTTAGGTTCGGGAAAATCAATTCTATTAATTAAAATAGTAAAATATTTTTCTAAACTTTTTAATAAAAAATACATTGTCAGTGGACCAAATAAGCAAACAATGCTTGTTGCTGACACAACAAAGATAATGAAATTAGGCTGGAAACCCAAAAAAACACTTGAGGAAATGTTAAGATTTTACCATTTAAGATTTAAAAAAAAATAATTCAATTAATTTGGTTACATGATAAATATTTTTTAATTTTACTATGATTTAGATTGTAATATCTATTGGATAAAATTAACTTTTATAATACTTAATGATATTTTCGATACCCTTTTGAAAAGGTGTACTAGGTGTCCAATTTAAAATTTTATTAGCTTTTGAAATATTGGGGTAAACTCTTAATATTTCATCCTTTCTTAATGGAATTTTACCAAAAATTGGTTTTCCTGAATTAACTTTTTTTCTTATAAATAATATAACTTTCTTTACGTTACGTGGTTCCCCTGCTCCAATATTTATTATTTCACCAATTGATTTTTGGTTATTAAAGCACTTAAAAATTGCTTTAATAAAATCATCCACGAACAAGAAATCTCTATATTGTTTTCCAGCAGAACAATTAAATATATTATCACTCAAGCATTCATTCACTGTATGTGGGATAAGTCTATTATTATCTTGGCAAGGACCATATACCAAATACAGTCTAAGTATGGTGCATGGAAAATTATATTTCTTATTCAATTTTAATAAATGATTTGTAGCCATTAGTTTAGCTTTGCCATACGTCGATTTAAGTTTTTTAATATCTGTTTTATTAACTTCTCTTTGTGGTGATTTTGAATCACCATATTCTACGGAGCTACCTATTTGTATAAAAGATTTTATTTTCTTATCGTTAAATATATCTGCTAAATTTTTACAACCAATATAGTGACTTTTATATGTCTTTGATTTTTCATTATGATTTACATAGCCACCAAAATTTACAACAAAATCGTAGTTGGTATTAATCTTTTTTGATATTAGATTTTTATTTGTTATATCTAAAATTAAATATTTTACTTTTGACAGGTATCTTATTTTTTTTGGATTATTGGTTGAAATGCTTGTTACATCCCATTTTTTTAAAAGACACTTTTTAGCTAAATGATAACCAAGAAAACCCGTTCCACCAATAATTAGAATTTTTTTATTCAAAAATTCTAATCTTGTAAAATTTGTTCTAATTTGTCTTTATCTCTCTTTGTATCCATACATTGCCAGCAACCTTTAAAACCATTATGTCCGGTAATTAAAACTTTCTTATTTTTAAAGAGATTTAGATTTTCCATATTTTCTTATAATCGCACATAATTCTTAAAGCAAGATAAGATATATAATAATAAAATGTTCAATTGTTTCAATTATTAGATTAAATTTTTTCATTAAATATTTCCCAGAATTTTTTATAAGATTTGGATGGATATTTAATATAATCATCTTTGTATATTTTGTATTTTTTCTTATCTATTTTAAATAAATCAATTTTTTGAATTTTAGAGTTGTTATTTTTGTCATCAATATTAAAATATGGAGAATTAAGCTTCTTCGCATAAATTGCAGGAGTGAAATTGTCAAATGACCTAAGGTATTCATCAGACGCTAATAAAACCAATGGTTTTTTATAAAGGATAGAAAAGTTAATTGCTGTACTGCAGTGAGCAAATACAATATTACAATTTTTGACCAAATCTATTGTCTTTTTTTTAATAAATTTTCTTCCATAAAGATAATTTTCATTTGATTCATAATCAGATTTTGGGTGTGCACAAACTATAACCTCCATGTTAAAATTTTTTTCGAAAATATTAAAAAAGTTGTTTAAAGCTGGATAATATTTTTCTGCAGTGCACCTTGGAATCAAATGAGTAAAAACTAAAGAGTCTGGGTGAAGAGGCAAATATTGATCTAAAAAAACTGCATAAGGCCTTTTAATTCCTAACTTAGGTAATTTTTTGTTTTTTAAATAATTGTCATAATCATAACTATGTGCATAAATAACTTTTGTTTTTAATCCAATATCCACATCTTTGAGTCCAATTTTTCCAGTTACAACAACCTTGTCATATGGAATTTTAGGTTCTTTTTTTATAAACTTATTCCTCAGTTTCCTAATTTGATTTGTTATTAATCTTAAAAACTGTTTTTTGCTAATTAATCTAAAAAATAAAATATGAACGTTTTGAAAAAAAGATCTTGGATCTGCTGGCATTACCGCAAGTCCACTTTGAATTTTTATGATGGGTATCTTATTTTTTTTTAAAATTTTAGCTAATTTAAGTATCAATGGCTTATTAGATATATAATTTATACAATTACTAAAGGTGTGCTTTTCTATTAACTCTATAAATGAAGGTAAGCTTTTAATAGAATAATAGCCCTTACATTTGTAAATTTTGTGCGAAAATTTATAAGAAGCTAAATTTTTAGAGAAATTTTCTGTAAAATCAAAAATAAAAACATTAAATTTTTTTCTTAAGATATTAATACCGAATCTTTTATAATCTCTTTCTGTAAATGAAATATCTGTTATTATTAAAATTTTTGGTTTCATAAATTTAAAAGATTATTTATCTTTTCTATTTTTATTTACAGCATGTCTTTTATTAAAATTCCTTGGGGATTTTATAACCTTTAAATTTCAATCTTTTTATATGAGTGTTACCAAATTTATCATTAGCAGCTATTCCTATTTCATCAATATCATTAATTGAAAGCGTGTCTCCATGAAAGGCGTAATGCCATACCTGTTTTTCTTTAGAAAAATCAAAATTGTCATGAATATATCTTTTTTTTTTAGTCTTGATGGATAAGAACGGTTGTGGGCCAAAAACTTTTCCCTGCACACACTTTATAGTTATAAAAGGAACATCTGAAGATGTCTTTTTTTTAAATATTACTTTAATTTTAATGGGTTTATCATTTTTTTTCTTTTTTTCTTTAAATTTAACCATCTCTGCAAAGGCATTTTGAGCCTCTGCATATTTAAACTTAACATTTGGATATTTTTTAGATGATTTCTTTATCATGTCTCTTAGATAGTTTACTTCTGTTTCTAAATTTCTAAAATCATGACTTGCAAAGCCTACTAATGCTGGGTTATTTTTGTTGGCTTGTAAAAAGGCTCTATCCATTTCTTTTTGATTAATACTTCCAATTCTATTCATCACATTTAAAGCTCTACCAATCCACCTTCTGCAATTTCCTTTTTTTTGATAATCATCATGATCTGGATGATATATAGACCAATCCTTAGGGGCTCTTCTCCAGTCCCCAGACCTTCCATTTTTAAAATCAATACTATTATCTATATCTTTATTATTGAGCATAGACATATTTGATATATCAAAGGGTATCCATTGTTCTAAAAACCAATTACTATCTGGTCTTTCAGTTTGAAAACCAGCCCTATAAACTGATGGAAACCAATTTCTGTCAAGTATCCTTCTGCATAGGATTTGATAAATTTCTGGAGAATTAACATACGATGTTGCACATCTATGAGCATCATTATAAGTAGACATTGGGTGAAAATGCCAATGTATTTGATCTTTATGATTATTATTCTTCCTTAATACTTTTTTATAATAATCGAATATTTTATGGTATCCAAGCGTTCTTCTTCTAGGGTTATATTTATAACCAACATGATCTAAACAATGCCAGTTGAAAATCCAATTACCTTCAAATGAATCCTTATCCTTATTTCTAAAATTGTAAGAAAAAATATTTTTGATCATTTGATCAATTTTTCCCCAAGTATCATTATAATTAGTAAGATGATTAGATAGTAATGTTGAAACTGCTTCCTCTTTGCCTCTTAGATTAATTTTTTTATTTTTAAGTTTCTCTAATAAATCTCTATTGGGATAAAATTTAATGTTAAATACTTCATGAAGTCTTTGAAACTTAGCTTCTAAACTTTCATATAAAGGGCCTTCAGTATCTATGCTATGAACTATATAAACTATTTTTTTTCCCATATTCAACTTTATATATTAGTAAATTTTTTTTTATCAAACCTATTTTTGATATTTTTTTTAATTAGTTTAGCTAATTCTTATTTTAATTTTATCTTTAATAAGGTTTGCGGCTGAATAATGCTTAAACCGTTCACCATTATCTTTTTTTTATTTAAATTTACAGTCCAGCTTCTTACTGGGTCTCTTTGGCGTTTAATGTGAAATGGCATCTCAAATTCTTCAAAATTAAAACTTTTAACCTCTTTATTTTTTTTAAGAAAACTACTGACAGAGCTTTTAGAAAAAATATTCCAACCATTTTCAAAAGTGCTTTTTTTATAATTCTTAGACAATCTATATTTAATAATGACATCAACAGGATCTGGATTAAACATATCACAAATAAAAATTTCTCCTCTAGGTTTTGTCCAATAAATTAGATTGGAAAAACATTTTTCAAAATCATCAAATATAGGGTGTACTCCAACTAAAAAGCTAATATCAAAAAAATTTTTTTTGCTAATTTTTTTATTTAAAACTGAACCTCTTTTAAAACTGGCTTCAGGAATATATTGTTTGGCTTTATTTAATAAGTCTCGTCGAATATCAATTCCCTTATATTCATTTTTCGGTTTTTTTTTTTTCAAATAAAATAAGAATTCACCAGCAGCACAGCCAAAATCACAAATTTTTTTATCTATTGTATTTTTTTTAAATGCTCTTTTTTCAATAAATTTAAACATCTCCTTAGGTTCGTTATACCTATTTTCTTTTAAGTACAGTTGATCATGTGTTCTAGCAGTTTTCATTTTTTATCTATAATTATTTACTATTAATCGTTAAATTTTTTATTTTCCATATAATGGATTATATCACAAAAATCTAAAACTTCTTTTCTGTGTGATACAAAAATTACTGTTTTATTAGCTGATATTTCTTGAATTAATTTTAGAATTTTTTCTTCATTTATCAAATCTAAAGAGCTAGTAGATTCGTCAAAAACTATGATATCGGGCTCAGAATATAGAGCTCTAGCTATAACAATTCTCTGTTTTTGACCATTAGATAAATTTTTTCCATTTTCTAATAATTTATGGTTTATTCCATCACTAAGTGAATTAATCATACTATCTAATTGTACTTTTTTTATACAATAGTTAATTTTTTCATTATCTATATCTTCATCAATAATACCAAATGCAATATTTTTTCTTATAGTATCACTCATAATAAAAGCATCTTGTGGAACAAAACTAATATTTAGTAGATTAAGATAATCAGCTTCAACATTAATTTTTTCATCAATTATGAATCTACCATTAGTTGGTTTTATTAAGCCTGCTAAAATTTTGACTAATGTAGATTTACCACACCCACTTTTTCCCGTGATACCAATTTTCTGGTTCTTTTTAATCGTTAATGATAAATTCTCTAAAACTAAACCTGATTCATTATAGCCATAACATAAATTAGATATAATAATTTTTGAACTCATTTCTATTTTTTGACTATGTTTTTCTTCAATAAAAATATTTGTATCAACCATATTAAAACTGTTAGATAAATTATCTATGACTGGATCAAAATATTTAATTTGTTGAATTCCATTGATTATTTTATTTATAGACGGCATTAGTCTAAACATTGCTGCAACGTACAATCCAAGTGTCGAAACAATCATTGATTGTGTAAAATTATTTTTGAGCATGTAGCTTAGTAGTAGAATAATTAAGAGCAGTGAAACAAACTCTAGCCACAATTTAGGTAAACTAGGTAAAATTCCTGAAAATTTCAAATTTGCTAAATAGTTTTTTAAATTAAATAAATATCTATTCATAAAATAACCTGTTGCTTTGTAGGACCTTATTTCCATCAGACCATCAATCATTTCATTAATCTGCTGTAAGTTTTCCTCCTCCCCCTCTCTTCTTTTCACAGAGAATAAGTTAATTTTTTTTTTAAAGAAGATAAGAAAAATAAATGATGAAACTCCCATAACAATCATCAAAACTATTGTTATTTTTGCTTGATAAATCATAAGGACTGTAAAAATACTTAAAAGTAAAAAGAATTCACCTACGAGAACAAATAATAAACCAATACATGCGCTTACATGCTGAGTTTCAGCAACTGCAGAATACGCCAAACTGCTATTATTTTTGTTAAAAAAATTATTATTTGCAAAGTTAAAATATCCATTTATTAATTTTTTTGTAACCAAATAACGAGTTTTTACTTCAAGCTCAGCTTTATAATATATAAATAATATATTAATGATTATACGTAAAATAATTAAGAGAAAAAAAAGAGTTAAAAGGCCAGAGATTACAAACATACCGTCTTTTGCATACTCACCACCTAAATATTTAAATGGAGAAAATAGCTCAATAATAGAAAATACTACTGGGTAAGACTCAATGATACTATTTTCAAAAAATAAAATTATTATTGGGATTATCAATGCAACTGATAATGTTTCAGCTAAAGCATTTAATATCATAAGGAATATTAATAGTAATACAGAAAATTTTAAAGATGGATCTAAAAATTTTAATATTTTGTTAACAAGCTTCATTCAAAAATATACTAATCAATTAAAGTAATATTGCAATTAATGAAGCGAGCTTCTCTAATCATCAGTACCATCCCTGTTTGCTGTGTGTCTCAACTTCCACTCCTTTTTTTCTTTTTTCCATAAGTGCCAGGGTCTAAATTTATCCAGTCTTTTAAAAAAATCATTTTTCTTAATTCCTAAATAAGATAAAATCTCATTAAAATATATATCAGGAAATTCTCCATCATATTTTTTTATTAATTTTTTACCTTCTTCAAAATTTAGATGATTATTTCTTATTTCTTGACTAGCGTCGTATGTGGCTCTTCCAATTCCAAATTTTGTGAAGGTTGTATAGTAGTGTAAATCGTCAATTTTATCATCAATACTATTATATTTAGAATACGTACCTTGAGTTCTAAAAGGTCTTGGAATAAACCCACAATTTTCTACTGAATAATAATATGTTTCCTGTGGAACCCAATTTAAATAATATCCTAAGTAATGAACTTCAATCTTTTTTTTTTCTATCTCTTCATACTTGGCTGGCATAAAAATATCTAGATCCTTTTTTTTAACCTTATGTTTGTTATACAGATCCTTAATACTTGCTCCACCTAAGTAAATAGAATCTATATTCTTGTAAGAAAAATAAGATTTATCCCTTAGTGAAGATTTATTATCAGCTATAGGGTTTCCATGTTCTGCCTCATTTTCTCCATAAAAAACTAAAGGAATGTTCTTTTTTAAAGCAATTTGAATAGGGTAATTTTTTTGACCCAACATAAAAGTTTGGAATGGATGCATAAGATTCATTACTGCAAGTTTTGTAAGTTTGATCATGGTCCCCTCATCTCTTCTTGCTGATATATTTGAAAAATTACCTGTGCTAATCCAATTTTTAAAGTTTTTGTATCCATAATTTGTATATAAAATAGGAGGCCACGTTACTGTAAGTGGGTTCATTCCATATTTAAACTTTAACATGTGTGCTGCATAGCAACTGTCCTTACCACCACTACCTGGCACTACACAATCAAACTCACCATGTTTTCCTCGATGTTTATCTAAAAGTTTAAGTAATTCTTTTTCTCTTTTCTTAAAATTAATATCCTTTTTTTGTTGAGCATAATGCCAACTTTCGGAGATACCTTTTTTATCAAACATTAATGTATTTTTTTTTTCTAACGACCTATTTGCAAATTCTTGAGTTGAGGTAGGTCTTTGATTGGACATCAAAGTTTTTTTACAAAAAATAACTTTTTTGGGTAAGCCGTATAAAGTTTTTTTCATATAAAATATTTTAATATGTTTTTTAATAGATTTATACCTGCTATTGAGCTTTTTTCAGGATGGAACTGCACACCTAATAAATTTTTTGTCAACACGGATGAACAAAAACTTAATTTTTCTAGATTGGTCTCACTTAAAATTAAGCTTTTATTTTTTGGTTCACAGTAATAAGAATGAACAAAATAAAAGTGCTTATTATTATAAAGAAAATTATTTTTTTTAATAATTTTTGTTGTGTTCCATCCAATATGTGGAACTTTATTTACTTGATTTGGAATTTTTTTAACCTTACCTGATATAAGGTTTAGTCCTTTAGTTTTTTTAAATTCACAACTCTCACTAAAAAATAACTGCATACCTAAACAAATACCTAGCATTTTATTATTTTGATTACTCGAATAATCTTGAATGTAATTATCAAAATTTCTTTTCTTTAAAGTTTTCATTCCTTCTGTAAATGAACCAACTCCAGGAAGTACTAGTAGGTCATTTTTATTTTTATCAATTTTGTCAATCAATTTAACTTTGCAACCCAAAGATTTAAAGGCTTGGAAAATACTAAATGTATTATTAAAGCCTAAATTAACAATATTAACTTTGATTTTTTTATATTCTAACATTAATTTTATTTTTTTTTAAAAAGGTTTTTAAGTTTTTAATTACATTAATTTTTTTTGTTTCTTTTTTTAATTTTTTTAAAAAATGAGTATTACCAATATTCTTAAAATTTTTAATAAAATATGGTGCCGCTGGATAATGTAGTAAACTAGAAATTGCAACACCATCAATATTAGTATTTTTAATTAATTTTTTTATATGATCAAAATTTCCAGCTCCACCATGTGCAATTACCGGGATTTTTAATTTACTGGAAATTTTTTCTATAATATCAATGTCAAAACCAGATTTTAGACCTTCTTTGTTTACTGAAGTCAAAAAAATTTCTCCTACGCCTAAATCTTCAAGTTGACGAGCCCAAGAAATAGGATTTATTTTTTTTAAATCTCTGCCATTAGAGGATGATACGTAATAATCAGAATTTATTTTAACCGTCTCAATAATTGCACATAAAGTTGATGATCCAAAAATTTTTTTTGCTACAGTTATTAAATTTGGTGTTTTTATTATTTGTGAATTAAGGCAAACTTTATCTGCACCAAAACTTAAAATTTTTCTAATATCTTCTACGGATCTAATTCCTCCACCAACCGTCATTGGTATAAATAAATCTTTTGCAGTCCTAGAAATAAATTTACTTAAATCGTTGGTACCATATAGAGATGCTACATTGTCTACATAACAAATTTCATCAGCACCGCATTCATAATAAAACTTTGCAAAATCATATGGATCACCCAAGACTCTCAGACCTTCAAGATTTATTCCTTTAATTAAAAGACCATTCTTAATATCAAGCTTAGGAATTATTCTAATAATTTTTTTTTCCATACTACTTTTTATTTTTATTTTAAATTTGTCAAAATTATTACTGTGAAAATTTATCTTTTAAATTTTTTTACTTATTCTCGTATCTATCTTTTTTAAGACACAAACTATCATGTGTTCTTTTTCTTTAAGCGCCATAATTTCTTCTAATTTTTTCAATTTCTAAAGAGTATAATTTATAATCATCAGTATCTATAAATTTTGCCTTAATATCTTTAGTTAAATCTTTAGCGGCCCAGTTTTCAGGATTTGAAGGGTCTCTTTCTCGATGATGAGCTCCTATTCCCTTGTCTATAAAATCATTATACATTTTTTTTAATATTTCATTATTTTTTAAAACTTTAATTCCATATTCTACATCTTCTTTTTTATAATCTAAAATTTCATAATTATATTTCCTTAAGTAATCTTCCAATAAAAACGTTATTAATGCAGCTTCCCATTTTTCGAGTTTATTTTTCCATTCATGACTTCTTTGAGGGTCAAAACCATATTTCTTTTTTTTATCATGCCCTGATGTGGCTATGTTATTGAATTTAGTTACTAGTCGTTTTTCCCATACTGAATTGTCTAGTATACTTCTGTCAAAATCTAAATTTAAAAAATTAAAAATTGACTTACTCACTAATTCAGGGTTTTGATGTATTTCTTCAAACTGTGTGACAAAATAATTTTTATTATCACTTAATTTTTCAGAATAATGGGCGGCATCTAACCAATAAAAAATCATTGCTAAGTAAGTGTGGTTTTTTTCATATGTTATGTTCTTAAATGATGCAACAATAGCTCTCGGGTCTCTAATTACCTGAATTGCTTTAAAGCTTTTATCCAAATCTAAATAATTTTTTATGTTAAACCACTCAAAATTTGCGATTTCACCTATAATTTTTTTGTCATTTACAAAACCAATATAATCATAAAGCATTTTAACTACATCGGAATAGTGGTAAATTTCTTTATCATATGGCAGAAATTGTAAAATTTTTTTAGTATCTAATATAATGTCATTTCTATATTTAATTCTAATAACCAATTCATTGACTAAAAGAGTTACATTTTTTAAATTTAGAGGATCATATTTTTTATAAACATACCTAAAGAAATGTAATAAGTCTTTTGTTATCAATACATCTGGATGCGTTGATAACAAATTTGAAATCAAAGTTCCACCTGATCTCGGCGTATTAGAACCAAATATGTACATACTAAGGATTTATTATTTATTTTAATTTATTAAAACTATTTGCAATAATATAATCTTTTTTATAATCTATGTCGATATTTTCTTTTTCATTCACTATAATTTTCGCTTTTATATCACCAGAATATATCTTCAAATTTTTTTTCATTTTTTTTGATGAAATTATATAGATTGAACCATTTGGTTCTATGTAATTCAATTTTTCTAAGAATATTTTAGATTTTTTTAACCGATAAATTTTTTTAGTTTTTTTTTTAAAAGTTATTATTGTGCTATCAGGATTTTTTTTTGCTTTGTTTAAACAATTAAAAAAAATTTTCTTATTCCTAAAAGGTGTCGTTGGTTGCAATATAGTAACAAAATCAACTAAAGATTTTTTTTTTTCATACCAGTTTAATGCATGTAAAACAACATCATCTGTAGATGCTTCTGATGAAGATAACTTATTGGGTCTTAACCATGGACATAAAATATTATTTTTTAAAGATATTTCTCTTATTTTTTTTGAGTCTGTTGAAACTAAGATGTGTGTTTTTGGACAAATTTTTTTTGCAAATGTGATTGTGTGTTCAATTAACGTTTTATTACCTAGCTTTAATATATTTTTATTTTTTAATCTTACAGAGTTTTTTCTAGCTGGTATTATAATTAAATTATTCATCAGTTTTTTTAATTATATTGTGATAGTTCTCTACCGTACCAATTTCATTCCAATCTTCATGCGCTGGAAAAATAATTACTTTCTTCTTCTTTTTTTTTAAGTGTATTAAAAATTTTGGAGCATCGATTCTTGAGTTTTTTTTAATCAAACTCACAACTGAATTCGAGATTATATAAACTCCAGCATTTATATAAATTTTATCGACTGGCTTTTCTTGAAAGCTCTCAACTAATAAACCTTTTGACTTAACAACTCCATACGGGTTTGAATTAATCATAACCTTTACAGCCATAGTTGCATGAGACTTATTTTTTAAATGAAAATTCAACATCTCTTTTAAGTTAATACTTGTTAACGTATCTCCATTAACTACCACTACTGGTTTTTTAGATTTACTTTTAAAATATCCTAATGATCCAAGCGTACCCAGAGGCTTTGTTTCTTTTATATACTCGATAGAAACTCCAAAATTTTTTCCTGTTTGAAAATAACTTATAATATTTTCTGAAAGATAATTTACTGAAATTAATATTTTTCTAAATCCTTGAGATTTCAAATTATTAATAATATGTTCTAGCATTGGCTTACCACCAATTTCTAACATTGGCTTAGGGCAATTGTCAGTATATGGTTTTAGCCTTTTACCAAATCCACCTGCCATAATAATGACTGGATTTGCAATTTTTTCATTTGGTTTGTGGTCATTCCATGAGTAAAGGCCTATTGTTACATAGTTTTTATCCACTACTGGTAAATGCAACAATATCTTCGTCTTCATTAAGTACTCTACTGTTTTAGAGGGTGTATTTTTTTTAATAACCATTGGATTTTTTTTAATCAATGAACTTATTTTACTACTTAAATCCAATCCTCTAAGCAAACCACGTCTAATGTCACCATCAGTTATAACGCCAAGCAAGTTTCCACCTTGTGAGTTTATAATAGCAATTTGCATGCTTGATTTATTTAAGTTGGTAATAACGTCTTTAATTGTTGAGTTAATATTTAAAGTGCATATTTTAAGATCTTTTTTATTTAAATAGTTCATTGTTGTTCAGTTCTATGAGTTTAGATTGCAGATATATGAAATCTTATCACACATCTTAATTAATATATTTTTTTTATAATAAGGGTTTTTAAAAATTATTTTTTTATTTTTTAAAACTTTTTTTATCATTTTGTATATATTTTTATTATCTCCTTTAACGTTATAAACACTGGGTCCAGCTATTCTTCCTTTTTGTCTGTCTCCAATATTAATTGTAGCTATATTTGCGCTGGGTGCTTCAATTATTCCTGAAGATGAATTTCCAACTAAAATATCAAAGTTATGCAATAAATCTCCATAATTAAATTTTGTGGCTTTTTTAATCAGTGTACAATTTTTATTCAATTTTTTAAATCTCTTCATTCTATCAATTATAAAATTAGAATCCAGATCGTGTCCTGGGTATGTAAATAAAATCAAATGTTCTTTTAATTTTGAAAGTGCTTTTAATAATTCTAAAAAATCTTTTCTTGATTGGGGGATAGACATTGTTGAGGAATGATAAGAGACTAATATTTTTTTTTCAAATTTTTCATTTTTAAATATTTTTAAATTTTTATAGTTTTTGATATTATGGGCCCCTATTGATCCAAAATTAAAAACAGTATTAGGTTTACCACAAATTTTAATAACTTTTTTTTTATATGTATCAAGTGAAGTAAAGTGATAATCAGAAACTTTTGTAATCACATCTCTCCATATGTCGTCTAATGATCCTTTTGTAGTTTCCCCACCATGCAAATGAATAATTTTACAACTTAAAAATTTGGCACAAATTGCAAAAACTAATGCCTCATATCTGTCTCCCAAAATTACAACCACATCGGGCTTTTGATTATATAAAAAATTATAAAATTTATGAAAATAATTACTAACAACTTTAGAAAAATTTTTACTATCTGAGAATTCTAGATTAACTTTAATTTTAAAGATCAATTTATTAAATGATATTTTGTTATTATTTGAATATTTTTTATCAAGATTGCTTCCAGTAACAATCAATCTTGATTGAAATTTTTGATTATCATTAACAAATTTATAAATTGGAAAAATTAAATCATAATCAGCCCTACTACCAGAGAAAAAAAATAATTTTTTTTTCATTAAATTTTAATTATTTCATTCTTAAAAAAATTAATTTTCGATTTTTTGTTTAATACAGATCCAATTTTCATACTTTCTATTCCTCCTCCAGTTCTCTTTGCTGTTAGGTTTTCTAAAGTAAACCTCTCACCTTTTTTAATATAATTTTTGGCTACTAAAAATTTTTTGACTAAATTAGCATTTTCTTTTTCACTTCTAGTCAGTTTGCTCTTTTTTAAATTTAGTGTATTAGTGATATTTCTAATTCCATCAACCATTTCTTTAAATTCTAGTAAATTTAAACTAATTTTATGATCTGGACCGTTTAGATTTTTATTTAATGTAAAATGCTTTTCTATTGTCTCTGCTCCTAATGCTACGGCTGCATATACAGCTTCTTTACCTAGGGCATGATCTGAGTAGCCTACGGAAACCTTAAAAGTATTCTTCAGTCTATTCATTGTTAAAATATTAACGTCTGAAAGAGGTGTTGGGTAAGCAGAATTACAGTGCAATAAAGTAATTTTTTTTTTATCTTGTCCATTCTTATATAAAAGATTTAGTGCCTCTTTAATTGTGGTGTGATCACACATACCTGTTGAAATTATCAGTTTTTTATTAAGTTTTGCTACTTCCTTTAATAAAAAAAAATTTGATATTTCGGAAGAACCAATCTTTATAATTTTAGATTTATTTTTTAAATAATTAAGGCTACTGATATCAAAAACTGATGCTAAAAATTTGATATCAATTTTTCTACAATATTTTATCAATTTATCAAAGTCTTCATGTGATAGTGACAGCTGTTTAAGCATATCATATTGATTATTTGACTCATTTTTTGTATTTTTTTTTTGGTATGCTGTTTTTTTTAGATTATCTAAGGCTATCTCATCTGGATTAAAAATCTGGAACTTTACATAGTCTGCGCCAACTTTTTTTGCTTCTGACGCTAGTTTTTTTGCTTTAACAATGCTGCCATTATGATTGACACCAGCTTCAGCAATTATATTGACTTTCATTTTTTTACTATGGATCCCATTTTAATAAAAGATTTTTTTTTAATAAGTATATTTTCTCTTAAAATACTGCCTGACCCAATAAATGAATTTTCTTTAATGGTGCACCCTCCATTAACTATTACACCGGTTGATATTTGTGAATTTTGATCAATAATTACATCATGCTCAATTAATGCGTGTGAATTTATAATACAGTTTTTGCCTATAATTACATTTTTATTTATTGTAACACTATGAAAAATTTGTGTGCCTTCATCAATTTTTGCTCCAAGAGAAATATGTGATCTAGGAGAACAAATTATAGGTAATTTAAAACCAGCTTTTTTAAGATCTTTAAACATTTTGCTCCTCAAAGACAAATCTTTATAAAAGCTGATTCCAATAACTATATTTTTACAAACATTTGATATTTTTTTATAATCATTATCAATTCCTATAATCTGATATTTTTTTAAAAATTCTTTTTCAAGATTTTTATCATTTTTTTGGGGAATTATTCCAAGAATTTCAAACTTTTTTGTACTTTCTATTAAGTCGATACAAGAAGCCGCATGACCACCTGATCCCAAAATACAAATTTTTTGTAAATTATTTTTTTTCATTTAATAATAAATGTGCACTACTGGGTAAATTAATTATTTTCTTTTCAAGTTTTTCAGCATTGGATAAATTCATTTTTGGACAATTTTTATATATACTAATTTTATGATTTAGCTGCCAAATTGGCCTTACATTAATTCCTTGCTTATTAAGCTTTGAAATTATTTTATCCCTCATATTAATACTCTCAGATTTTAACAGAATTGTTATTAACCAATAATTCCAAGATAAATTTTTAGGAGGACTTAAAAGTGTTAATATTTCATTTTTTGGGAACATTTTATTATATATTTTAAATAATTTTCTTTTACTTGTTATGTATTTTTTTAACCTTTCAATTTGTGCTAGTCCCAAAGCAGCATTTAAATTTGGCATTTTAATGTTGTATCCAAGATTATTATATTCATATTTCCATTTATGAGGTATTTTTGCGTTTTGTGATAAATGGTCAGCTTTTTTATAAATATTGTAATTATTTGTCATTAATGCTCCTCCCGCACCTGATGTAATAATTTTATTACCATTAAAACTTAAAACTCCAAGATCACCATAAGTTCCTAGGTGTTTGCCATTATATTGACTTCCTAGTGCCTCAGATGCATCTTCTATTAGTTTAATATTGTATCTACGGCAGAGTTTGACTAATTCATTCATATTACACGAAACACCAAATATATGTGTTGCTATAAGACACGTAACAACATTTTTTGATTTAATATTTATTGTTTTTTTTTTATAAATTTTAAAATTTTTTTTGAGATATAATTCAAGTTTTTTAATATCTATACCTAAGCTACTAAATTCACTATCTATAAAATGTGGTATTGCATTAAGAGATTTTACTGCATTAGCGTTAGCTATATAGTTTAAGGTTGGCATTAAGACTTCATCATTTTTTTTAATATCTATTGATCTCAATCCTAAATAAATTGCACTACTCCCTGAATTTAGCAAAATTATATATTTAGACTTGGTTATATTTGAAATTTTAGATTTAAATCTTTTTATAAACCAGCCAGCTTGTGTTGAAACAAGGGTGCTACTAATACATTTTTTTAGGTATAAAAAATCATTCTTAGAAAAAAAGGGTGTATGTAGATCTAATTTTTTGAGCTTTAATTTTTTTTTAAATTTAATTAATTTTTCGATTATCATATTAAATGACTTACTTTGATTGTATTTTTATTGGGTTTAAATGTTTTTATTTTTTTTTGTATTAGTTTTATAATCTTATTTTTAGATTTTAATTGTAATAATTTTTTAATTATATAGTCAACGTTAACTTTATTAATTAAATCAATTTTCATGGTCTGTTTATCTTTATCGTATACGACCTTATTTATTTTTTTATCATAAAATTCTTCATAGTCTTTTTGACCTTCTAAATTTTTACTAGAAACAATCACGGGAAATATATTTCCTTTAATTGATAAAATTTTTTTAGAGTATTTTATTTTATAGCCATATATATCAAGTAATTTTTTAACTATAAAAGACAGTTTGTATTCTTTATTCATTATTTTATCACTGGGCATTAAAATTTTATTTTTATTTTTTTTTAAAATAGATTTAAAGCATAGACTGATGGCCTCATCATGCGTTATGAAATATCTTTTAATATTGATGGGTAGACCAAATGAAATTTTTTTTTCTATTCTTTCTTTAGCATACTTTAGATAGCTTCCTTCAGAAAAACAAACATTTGCAAATCTAACTGTAGAGATTGAAACTGATTTATTTTTTTTAGCGAAGTTAGCTAATTTTTCTTCCATAAAATATTTGGAAATTCCTAAAAAACTTTGAGGCAGCACTGCCTTATCACTTGAAATTGAAAAAAATATTTTGAGATAGTTTTTTTTTTGAGGACAAAAATCACTTGAATTTGTCTTAAACATATATTTTAATGAATCTAAGTATTCTTCACTCCTAACATGCTTCATAGCCGCGAAATTATAATAATGATTAATTTTGTTATTAAATAAAAAATCATCTAAATTAAATGATGTTATATCAGAACAAATAAAATTGACTTTTTTTATCACTTTATTATTTAATAACACAAGCTCTCTATTTAATTCAACTAAAGCGTTTTCATTTTTATCTAAAAGATAGATATTTTTAAAATTAAATTTATATATTTGTTTTGTAAATAACTTGCCAATTGATCCACACGCTCCTACAATTAATAAATTTTGATTAAACAAAGTACTTTTAATCTCTTTACTTTCAATATTTTTTAATTGATATCTATTTGTGCTTGATATAATTTTTCTTTCTAGTTGTGGAATAGAAAAAAATGTTTTATTTATCATAATTAATTTAATATCAAAATAAAGACTAATTAGTAATAAATTATTAGGGTTATGAAAATAAATAAGAAAAAAGGTATTCTTTTTTGGATTACTGGTTTATCTGGATCTGGGAAATCTTCTATCGCCAGTTTAATAAAAGTTAAAATTGAAAAAAAATATGGACCCACAATTATTTGTAGTGGCGATGACTTGAGATATATAACTAGTAATTATAAATATGATAAAAAAGACAGATTAGAATTTTCAAAAACTAAATTTAAATTTTATAAATTTATTACTGAACAAAATGTAAATCTAATTTTTTCGACAATTTCTTTATTTGAAAGTGTAAGAAGTGAGAATAAAAAAAAAATAGCTAATTATGTTGAGATATTTATTGATTCAAATCTAAAGGATATAGTAAAAAAAAATAAAAAAAAATTATATAAAAAAAAGAATGAGAAAATTTGGGGAATTCATATTAAACCAGAGTTTCCAAAAAACGCAGACATTGAAATTAAAAATGATTTAAAAGTTTCACTTAAAAAATTAAGTAACAAACTTTTAAGAGAAATTGATAAAGTTTTAAAAAAATAATATTTAAATATTTTAAGGTATTAATTTTTCAAAGTTAGAATTTCTTTTTCAAATGAAAAAAAGGTTCTCTTTTTCTTGTATTCAATTTCTAAATCTAAAGCGCAATTAAGCGCAAAAATAATACTATTAACATTATCAAACTCTATATTTTCAGGTAATTTACATAAGTCATCTTTAATTAAATTAAAAGTTGAATAATTTATTAATAATTCCTTTTGGTCATTTTCATACATCCAATTTACATAATCTCCCTTATCATTCCTTTGATCTAAAATTTCTTTATCCTTAAAAAAATAACCATGATCACCTTGTATAATTACCACTGCATTTTTATCTTTGGAAATTATATAATCTTGAAATTCTTTAACTCGTTTTAAACTACATAAATAATTCATTTTATAACCAATCGTCATTTTTTTTTCATTATTTATAAAATTACAATTTTTATCATAAAAAAATGGTGAATGAGGTTTCATACTATGGATTAAAAAAAAATTAGGTTTATTTTTATTTGAAATATCTGAGTTTAATAAAAAATTATTTACTGCATCATTATGCTCAAAATATACCTTAGAAACTAATTTAAAATTGATTTTTTTTATTATTGAAATAATAGGAGAGCTGCTAAGAAAGTTTAAAGCAACATAGCTATTAATGAATGTATTAATAATACTTTTTTTTCTTTTTCCACACATCTTTTTATTGATCGTATCACAATCTTTAATTGAATTAGAATACCAAATAAATTTGTAACCACTCTCTTCTAATATTTTAATTAATTTTGGTTTACGAATTTTAAGATTTTCCTTTGATAATATATTTGGATATAAATTATTTTTATTATTTTGTAAATTTTCTGATATATAGTCTAAGTTGAATATTGATCCGATCGTATGACCAGTATCAAAGTAACTTGAATTCATTTTTGTATAATTGAATTTTTTTAAATATAAACTAGATTTTAATATCTCTTTATCTGTTCCATATATTGCTTCAAAACGTTCTAAGGAAATCATGCCATCTAATATAATGTAATAAATATTCTCTCTATTTTCATCTTTTAACTTATCTTTATTTAAACGAGTAATAACTTTTTCTATACTATCATTTTTTTGTGTAATTTTGGTGTCATCATATAATTTAAAGTTTTCATAAGAGATATTTATTACCAAGGAGAGTAAATATAAAATAAAAAAAGTTTCTAAGAATCTCTGGATCTTTCCTTTTTTTTTTAATAATAGAAAGTATGAAAAAAAGGCTAATATTATAATTATTATTGAAAATGAGATGTATGTGAAATTTATTATTGATAAATCTTTTAATAAAATATTTAGATCGTTCCATCTAAAAAAAGAAAAAATTAAAACTACATAAAAAAAAAATATATTTAAGAATTTTATTCTAATTAGACACTTAACAAATAAAGAAAAGATAACTCCACAAATTGATATTAAAATATAGATGGTAACAATTGTTATAAAAACTTGATTGTTATAATCTTTTATATTCTGTTTTATAAACTCTAAAAATGGAATAGTTAAATAAATCAAAGATAAGATAAAATTTATAAAGTAATTATTTTTAATTTTTTCAATTATCATTTTTATAAAATTATAATATTAATCTATATTATTGAAATAGGCTTTATAGTAACATATGTCACATTTTTATGTATACACATTAAAATATTGTTTTAATATAATCTAATGAAATTTATTTATTTATTATTTTCTTTTTATTTTATATTTACAAATTATGCTTTGGCATATCTGGATCCAGTTTCAGGAGCCATAATTTTACAAGTATTATTTGCAATCGGAGCGGCCATCATCACTTTCTTTAAAAAAATAAAGAAATTTATCTTAGGTTTAGTTAAAAAAAAAGA
>CEST01032007.1_pt1 | contig 21680 bp, 19 predicted proteins | sample 326921 | NCBI WGS metagenome assembly CEST01 (sample SAMEA2621509, study PRJEB7988) | marine metagenome | biome: marine biome (ENVO:00000447); feature: surface water layer (ENVO:00002042); material: "saline water (ENVO:00002010), including plankton (ENVO:xxxxxxxx)" | depth 5 m
CTCAGGTGAAAATTTAATATGTATAAAAAATTAAGTTATTAATATGAAATTTTTTTTTGCAATAAAAGTAGTTTTCAAAGTATTTAGTTTTTTAAATAAAAGAAGAAAAATACAATTATACTTTGTAATTATTTCATTATTTTTTTCTTCATTGATGGAAGTTTTTTCTATTGGAATGATTATCCCATTTATAGCTGTACTTATAGAACCTTCTAAATTAATTGGTATATATGAAACAATTAATATTTTAGACTTGATGGAAAATATTACAATTGAGAGACAAAGACTTTTTTTAACAATTATATTCATATTAACATTTATATTGTCTAACATTTTTAGACTAACCAATACTTATATATTTCAGAGGATTTCACGAGCTGTAGGAGCTGATTTAAACTTAAGGGTATATCAAAATTTTCTTGATAAGGAGTATGGTCTTGCAATTAAAGAAAACTCCAGTTTAAGAATATCTTTAATGACAGAAAAAATGCAAAATATAATAGGTCTCATATATAATTTTCTGACCTTTTTTTCTAGCGGAATTATTCTGTTTTCGGTAATGGTTTTCTGTTTTATTTTAAGTCCAACTATTTCAATTTTGAGTTATATCGGGTTAATTATTATTTTTTCAATTATTTCTAAGGTTTTAAATAACCTGATTCTTAGAATAAGTGAAAATATTATGAAAAAAATGAGCACTAAGTTAAGAGTTATTCAAGAAACTTTTGGTGCTTTAAGACAGATCATATTAGATAAATCAAAAAAAACATATTCTACTATATTTGAAATTCATGAACAGAGTTTAAGGAAGTCTGAGGCACTCAGCAATTTTGTTGTTTTTTTGCCAAAACATTTGGTGGAGGTAATTGCATTAATTGTATTATCACTCTATGCTTATTATCTAACACAATTTACAAATATTGAATCATTTCAATTGATTAGCTTTTTAGGCTTCATAGGTTTTGCAAGTTCAAGGTTATTACCTATTGCAACAGGTATGCATTCATCTGTTATGTCACTTATGAGTACCCTCTTTATTGTTGATGAATTACTAAAATTCTTAGATGAAAAACCTTCTAGCAAAAATTATAATAACACTAAGAAAGTAGACTTTAGAAATAATATAAAATTTGAAAACGTTAGTTTTAAATACGATGAAAGCTCTAAATTCGAATTAAAAAATCTTACTTTTGAAATAAAAAAAGGTGAAAATATAGGAATAGTTGGAGAAACTGGGTTTGGTAAGTCTACTATTGTAGATATTTTAATTGGCCTACTTAAAGCAAATAGTGGCAAAATTTTAATAGATAATAAAATACTAGATAACTCTAATTGTATGTCGTGGCAAAGTAAGATTTCACATGTGCCACAAGATATATTTTTGATGGATAGATCAATAGCAGAAAATATCGCATCCATCATAGGAACTGAAAAAATAAATTATGAGATTTTAAAAAACTCTATTAAATTTGCAGAATTAGAGGAAACAGTAAATAACTTACACGATAAAGAAAATACTCTTATTGGAGAAAGAGGAATTTATTTATCTGGAGGTCAAAAGCAAAGAGTAGGGCTGGCTAGAGCATTTTATAATCAAAAAGAAATACTCATATTAGATGAAGCGACTAGTTCATTAGATATAGAAACTGAGAAAAAAATAATGGAGAATATAAAAAAAAATTATAAAGATTTAACAGTTATTCAAATTTCACATCGCTTACAAACACTAAAGTCCACAAACAAAATATTTGAATTTAAAAAAAATAGCATATTGAAAGTAATTAATTATAAAGATATTATTTTATAGTCTTAATATCATTGATGAATCGTAGAAATAAAAAAATCTTAATCATTGGAAGTAATGAGCATTTCACACTTGAGATGATGTACTACAGAGCATTAAGAAATGAAAATAATTCAGTTGATTTACTTTCAATGGAAAAAATTTTAAGTTTAGATTTTATATTAAAAATAAAATATATTTTTCCATTCCCTTTTTTTATAGCACAAAGAATAAAGATAATTTTTTTTTTATTATTTAATAAAAAAAATTATGACTTAATAATTGTGTTTAAGGGCATCTATTTAAACCCATTCACGATAAGTATATGTAAAAAATTATCTATTAAAAGTTTATGGATCAACATTTTTCCTGATGATCCCTACAATTTTTCTAATTCGTCAATGTCAAATAAAAATGTTATACGATCTATGAAATTTTTTGACTATTACTGTCTTTGGTCTAAAAAAATCATATCCAAAATAAATAATAAATCAATATTAAAGAAAAATAAACTTATTTATTTACCATTTGCCTTTGATGACTCAAAAAAAATAATTATGAAAAAAACTAAAATTTTTAAGTATGATATTAACTTTATAGGATCATACGATAATTTAAGACATGGACTAATAAGATCAATCAAAATTAAAAATTTTATAATTGCAGGTGGTTATTGGTTAAATAAAAAAACTAATTTAGCAGCAAAAATTATTTCACATGTCCACAATAAAAAACTATTTAACATTGTAAGTAATTCAAAAATTTCATTAAATATTCTTCGTCCACAAAATTTTACAGCTCACAATATGAGAACTTTTGAAATTCCTTCAATGAATGGTCTTATGCTGACTACTCGGTCAAATGAACAAAATATATTTTTCAAAGAGAATAAAGCGTGTTTTATGTATAATGGGGAAAAAGAACTAACCCAAAAAATTAATTTTATTTTAAATAATCCTATAAAAGCTGAAAGAGTAAGAAAAGAAGGCTTTAAAATTTCAAAAAAACATACTTATAGAAAAAGAGCGCGATATCTTTTAAGAGCTATCTATTAAAATGAAACTTAATACCTTAAAATATAGCATTTCTATACTTTCATTAATTGGATTATTATATTTAATATCTCTTAGTTTCACTAGCAACTTAATAAATTTTTTAAATCTCAAATACATTGTGGTTATATATTTGCTTAATGTTGTTCCTCTTATTTATTATTTATACAACAAAAAAGAACAAGACTTAATACCATTATTTTATCTTATACATTTTTATATACTTATTTTTTATACTTCCTTTAATTTTTTTTATGTTGCTGAAATGTTAAGTTTTGTAAAAAATAGAGGATTTGGCATGGATTCTACCTTTTCTAATCTTAATGATACCAATTATATTTTATTAATTGCAATCCTTTCGTTTAACATTGGTTACTTTATTTTTTTTAAAATAATTTTATTCAAAAGAAAAAGTTTTAAAATACTAGATATTAAACAACCTAACGAAATTTTTTATCTTGCCCTATTATTTGTAATTTGTCCCATTATTTTATTTTATATAATTGAAATACAATACTTTAAAGCAAGTCTTATGATGTTTAAATATCCTTTAGTGTTTATGGCTTTGGGGCTTATTAATTTTTATGTCATAAACTATAATACTAAGCAAAATAGATACAAAAAATTTATCCTAATAACTTTAATTGCAATTATTATTTTACAAGAATTAATGACTAGCTCATTATCTTTTTCATTTCTTTTAGTTGCATATAGCTTTGTTTATATATTTTTTATTACAAAAAAAATAAATATTTTATTTTTATCAGTGGTAATTTTTGTCATGTTTATAGCGGAATCTTATAAATATGATTATAGGGCTGCTATTAAATTTAAAACATTAAATATGTTTGCTTTTAAAAATGAATTAAATCAAAATTCAATGAATCAAAAAAATATTTATAGATTAAAATCAATTTTATTAACCAAGTTACCTAAATTATCTAGTAATGAAGAAATATCAGATACTACACTTCTTAAATTATCTAGTAATGAAGAAATATTAGATATTTTATTTAACGAGGCGAGAGCAGATTTTAAAAAAGATAAAATTCTTTCAGAAAAATCAAAAAAATTAATTGATATGATTTCAAAATTAACAAATAAAAAAGTAGCTGATGTTAAAAGGATAATTCTAATGGATGAACAATATGAAGGATATTATAATGTTTTCTATAAAAAAATTATTGTAGACTCTTATAAGGATTTAACCGGAGATAATTACGACATATCAAGCGCAATGACTCAATCAAGCAAGAGATTTTATCATGCATATCTTTCAGCAAATATAATTATTGAAAACACTAAAGATGATGAGTTTATGAAATCTTTCAAACAAGAAATAAAAGAATCCCATGTTAGAAAAGTTAAGTATTTAAAGGGAGATTCATATAAACTGTTAATATCGGGCCTTGTTCCTAGAATGTTTTGGAAAGATAAACCTCAGGACCGTTTCGCAAACGAGGCAGGAATTCGCTATGGTGTTTTGTGTTCTTGCGATCTAGTTACTTCCTGGAATGTCCCCATTATAAGTGAAATGTATATGAATTTTGGAAGGATTGGAGTTTTTTTAGGAATGTTAATATTAGGCATTAGTACAAGGTTATTAACTTTAATATTTACAATACCAAATAGATTTAATTATGAATCTATTATTGGTTTTTTTTGTATAACCCCCTTATTCTTTATTGAAGTAAATTCATCAATAGTATTTGGTAGTTTTATGAAAAATTATATCTTTCTGATGGTGGTCATGATTTCTTACTGTTTCCTTAAGAGGTTTAAAACAAATATTGTTTATAAGTAAATTGTAAATTATGAAAATTAAGGTGATTGTTGGTGGTAAATTTCATGCTTTTAATTTAGCTGAACAAATTAATAAAAGAGGTTATTTAAATAAAATAATAACATCATATCCGTCGTATCTATTAAAAAAATATAATATAAATAATAGAAAAATAAAAAGCTATATTTCAAAAGAAATATTAAGTCGTATACTTCTTAAATTACCATTTATAAATTCTTATTTTGATATAGACGGATTTGCCAATGATTATTTTGATAAGACTGTATCAAAAGATTTAAATCTAAAAGATATCGATATTATTGTTGGATGGTCTAGTTTTTCAAAAAATTCATTTCTAAAAGCAAACAAATTTAAATGTAAAAAAATATTAGAACGTGGATCAGCTCATATTGTATTTCAAAACGATATATTAGAAAAAGAATACGAATATTTAAAAATTAATAAGAAAATAATTAGTAAAAAAATAATTTTAAAAGAATTAGAAGAGTATGAATTAGCTGATTACATTATAGTACCAAGTAATTTTGCAAGAAAAACTTTTTTAGATAAGGGTTTCCCTGAAGATAAAATTATTAATATGCCCCTAGGTGTAGATACCCAAAGGTTTGATTTAGATAAAGAAATTATTCAAAATAGATTAAAATCAAATAAATTCAGAATTATTTCTACCGGCAGATTATCAATAAGAAAAGGTACCCATTACCTCTTAGATACCTTTGTAAATCTAAATCTAAAAAATTCAGAATTACTTCTAGTAGGAGATATTGATAAAGATTTTCAAAATATTTTTAAAAAGTATAAGAATAACAAACAAATTAAACATTTAAAAAGTCAACCAGAAGATAATCTAAAGAATTTTTATAATTTTTCTCACGTATTTGTTTCTTGTTCTTTAGAAGACGGATTTTCTATGGTTCAGTTGCAAGCTATGGCCTGTGGATTACCAATTATCACAACACACAATACAGGTGCATCAGAATTAATTGATGATGGTGAAGAGGGTTTTGTTTTACCAATCAAAGATAAGAATTTGTTAAAAGATAGAATAAACACATTGTACCATGATAAGAAATTAAGAAATGAAATGTCTAACAAAAGCTATTTGAAGGCTAAAAATAATTTATCTTGGGATACTTATGGTGAAAAAATGATAAAATTTTATGAAAGTATTTTAAATTAAATATGAAAATTCTAGTAATAGGTACGACAAGTATTTTACTAAATTTTTTTAAAAAAAACACAACAATCAAAGATATTGATTATTTTTCAAGGAAATCAATAAATAAGATTGATTATAAAAAGTATACCCATTTAATAAATTTTTGTGTCGACCCAGATATAATGAAAAAAAAATATTCAAAAATTAATGATATTGATAAAAAAATATTAAAGTTAACCCAGAAATTTAAAATTATTTATATTTTTCTTTCAACTAGAATAATTTATGAACCTAAGAATAATTTTTTTTTCAAAGAGTCTGACTCAAAAATAAAAACTACAAGTGTGTATGGACAAAATAAAAAAAAGATTGAAAATAATGTAGTTTTATTTAAAAAAAAATCTCATTTAATTTTAAGACTTGGTACAATTCTTTACTTCAGTTTATTGAGAAGAAATTTATTTATTAGTAAAATGTTAAATGATCTTAAAATTAAAGGACATATTGAGTTAGATATAAATAAAACGACTACCAAGGATTTTTTAACTGTAAATTATTTTGTTAAAAGTCTTGATATTCTTATAAAAAAGAGAGAGACAGGTATTTACAATCTTTCGTCAGGGGTGAGTATAAAGATAATTGATATTGCCAACAATATAATAAAGGGATATGGAAAAGGAAAAATTATAATGACTAAAAAATTAAAAAAAACTAATTCTTTTTTACTTTGTACAAAAAAAATCAATAAAGTTGTTAAAATTAAAAATAGTAAAAGTATTATTTTGTCATACTGTAAAAAAATTGGAAAAGAGCTAATAAATGCATAAAATTTTAATTACTGGTGGATGTGGCTTCATAGGTTCCCACTTAACAGAGTATTTATTTCATAAATATAAGAATTCACAAATAATTATTTTTGACAAGATTACTTATGCTGCAAGTATCGATAATCTTAAAGAAATAAGACACAGTAAAAGAGTACAAATTATAAAAAAAGATTTATTAGACTATTCTGCAGTTAAAAAATACTCCCGTGGCGTAGACTTATTAATACATGCTGCTGCCGAAAGCCATGTAGACAACTCATTTGCATTAAGAGATGAATTTATTCTTACAAATATTTTGGGAACCAAGCATGTATTAAATGCTTGCAAAGAAAATAAAGTAAAAAAAATAATTCATGTAAGCACAGACGAAGTTTATGGTGAAATTAATAAGGGAAGTTATAATGAAAAATCTCGATTTAATCCATCAAACCCTTATTCGAGCTCTAAAGCTGCTGCAGAAATGATTGTTAATGGTTATATTCATTCTTATAACCTACCAGTTATAATTGTTAGGGCTAACAATATATTTGGCACTAGACAGCACCCCGAAAAATTAATTGCTGGCTGTTGTTGGTCACTAATTAAAAATAAAAAATTTACAATACATGGAAGTGGTAAACAAAGAAGAACATTTCTTTTTATAGAGGATTTTTGTGAAGCTATGTTTACAATAATTAAAAAAGGTAAAATTCATGAAATTTATAATATCGGTACTAATTTTGAGTATAAAAATATAGATGTAGTAAAATTAATTGCAAAAATAAACCATAAAGATTTAAAAAAAAATATTATTTACATAAAAGACAGACCATTCAATGATTTTAGATATAGTATCAATTTTGATAAAGTTAAACGTCTAGGCTGGAAGCCCAAAACAAAACTTGAAAATAAGTTAATCGAGATAAATGATTGGTATATAAAAAATATTAAAAGATTTCCTAAGAGAAGCTAATGAAAATTATTCTAGCGACAGAAAATCATTTTCCTGGGTATGGTGGTCCCTATACTGCAATTTCACAAACCGCATATCATTTATATTTAAAAGGTATTGATTTTAAATGTATTTTTGAAAGATCAAATTATGAGAATTATAAATTAAATTATAAAGAAATATTTAAAGAAGTAGATGTAGTCCATCTTTTTGGAATATGGACTCCCTGGCATCTCAGAGCCTTCTATGCTGCCAAAAAACTCAATAAAAAAATTATTATTTCTCCACTAGGTGCTACAGAACCGTGGTCAATGAGTCAAAAAAAAATTAAAAAAAAAATTGCATGGTTTTTGTACCAAAAAGCTATTTTACAAAAAGTTGACCATATACATGCTACGAGTTTGCTTGAGAAGTTGCACCTTATTGAGCTCGGAATAAAAACTCCAATTGAAATTATTCCACACGGAATAGATGTTATTGAGGTCACAAAAAAGAAAAATAAGATTAAAAAAGCAGTTTTTTTTTCAAGAATTCATGAAAAAAAAGGATTATTAGAACTAATTAACTCTTGGAAAATTATTAATAACAAAAATTGGACTTTAGAAATTTATGGGCCAATATCTGATGATGTATATTTAAACGAAGTAAAAAAAAGAATTAAATTATACTCTTTAGAGGATACGGTTACAATTCATAATCCAGTTTATGATAATGATAAAAAAACAGAAGTAATGAGATCATCAGATTGTTTTGTACTACCAAGTAAAAGTGAAAATTTTGGGTTGTCAATAGGTGAGGCTCTATCATATGGAATTCCTGTATTAACAACCACAGCAACACCGTGGCTTGAAATAGAAAAAACAAATTCAGGATTTATTTTTGAATTTTCACAAGATAATCTAACAAAAAGTCTTAGAAAATTACTTGATTCAAAGGATGAAGATTTAATAAAAATGGGTGAGAATGGAAAACAATTAATTATAAAGAATTATAATTTTAATTTGTTGATAGAAGATTATATAAGATTTTATAAAAAAGTTTATTTATCCCAAAAATGAAAATATTAAAAATAATAGAGTCTATGAGTATGGAGGAGGGTGGCCCACCTGAAGTAGCTAGAAATTTAAAAAACTTCTTTTATGGATCTAATATTAAAATACACATCTTTTCTTATACAAAAATGAATTCTTTACTTTTTTTTTATCTACTATTTTCCAGAAAAAAAAAATTAAAGTTTTTTAAATTTCTTAAAAAATTTGATATTATCCATTTTCATCAATTATGGTCATTAAAATCAATGTTGATTATTTATTTTGCCAAAAAATTATCAGTCAAATATATATTTATTAGCCATGGCTATTTAGATGATTGGTCACTAAATGAGAAAAAATATAAAAAGTTAATTTTTATTAAATTTTTTTTACAAAAAGCAATTACCGGTGCATATGGGTTCTTTTTTTCTACTATAGATGAATATAATGATGCAATGCAGAATATTACTTTTAATAATTTTTTTGTAATACCTAATGGGATTGATCTACAGGTTTATCATAAAAAAAAATATCAAGATAAGACAAGGAAAAAGGTTTCTTTTTTTGGAAGAGTACATAAAAAAAAAGGAATAGAAATTTTACTAGATGCAATTAAATTACTGCCAGATCATTTTTTTGAAAAATTTTATTTTGAAATAACAGGCCCAGGAAAACCAGCTTATGTTGATGAGATTAAAAACAAAATAATAGATTTAGATATCTCAAATAAAGTTTCATTAAGAAAACCCATATCAAGAGATAAAAAAATCAATTACCTAAATACAGCCGATGTATTTATATTGCCTTCATTTGAAGAGGGTGATTCAATTGCCTTAAAAGAAGCTATGGCAATTGGTATGCCTGTACTTATATCAAAACAGTGTAGATTAAATATTGTAGAAGAAGCTAGTGCAGGCTATGTGATGGAAACAAATAAAGAGAGCATCTTAGAAAATTTACTTAAGCTCTTGAATTCTGACTTAGAGACGATGGGTAATAATGCCAGACAATTAATTGTAGATAAGTTTGACAACATCGATTGTGCGAAGAGACTAGAAAAAATATATGTAGACATATATACGTGCTCTAAAAATTCAAAAGATTGGATAAATGCAGATTAAATACGTACTTGGCTTGAATTTATTTCACTCAGACACATCCGCATGTTTGTTTAAGAATGGAGAGTTAGTCTCCGCGGCTGAAGAAGAGAGATTTACAAGAGTCAAACATACTTCTTTATTTCCTAATAATGCTATCAAATTTTGCTTAGAGCAAGCAAATATTAAATTGTCTGAGATAGATATAGTCACAATAAATTCTAATCCATTTTCTTCAAATTTTAGAAAATTTTTATTTACCCTTAAAGATCCTAGAAGATTAAAAATGGCTTTTAGTACTTTATTGAATATTAAAAAAAAAATGTCCTTAAAGGATTATTTAGATAAAATTGATCCTAAAAATAACTTTACTGGAAAAATAAAATTCATAGATCATCATTATTCTCATATAGCTTCATCCCTATTTTTTAGTAATTTTGATGAGTGTGCAAATATTTCAATAGATGGGTTTGGAGACTTTGTAAGTACCAGCTGGGGTCCATATAAAAATGGTAATTTTAATTTTGATGATAAGATTTTTTTTCCTCATTCTTTAGGAATTTTTTACCAAGCCATGACTCAATATCTGGGATTTAAAAATTATGGAGATGAATACAAAGTGATGGGACTTTCTTCTTATGGAAGCCCAAAATATAAAAAAGAAATATTGAGTTTATTTACTAAAATAAGTGATGGATTTGAATTAAATTTAAAATATTTTACACATCATAATAATAAAATTTTTGATGTTAATAACCAGGGGCAAATTATTTATAAGAATCTTTATACTAAAAAATTAATAGATTTACTTGGACCAGAAAGAAAAAAAACAGACCAGATTACTCAATATCACAAAGATCTAGCAAAATCTGTACAATCAATATATGAAGATATTTTTTTTGATTTATTAAATTCAATATATAAAAAATATAACACAAAAAATCTTACAATTTCAGGCGGTTGTGCAATGAACTCAGTTGCTAATGGTAAAATTATTCAAAGAACCCCTTTTGAAAGAATCTATGTTTCTCCAAACCCTGGAGATGCTGGTGGTTCAATCGGATCAGCAGTTAGTTTTATTCAAAAAGAATATAAAATTTCAAAATTTGATAATAAACATTATGCTTATTTAGGAAGCTTTTATACTAACCAAGAAATAGAAAAAATTATAAAAGAAAATAATTTAATCAATCAATTTAGAGTAGAAAAACTAGAAGATGATAAATTATTTGAAAGTATTTCACAATCTTTAATCGATTCAAAAATTATAGGTTGGTTTCAACACAAAATGGAGTGGGGTGCACGAGCGCTTGGCAATAGATCAATACTTGCTGACGCAAGAAACCCTAAAATCAAAGACATCATAAATTTAAAAATAAAAAGGAGGGAGAGCTTTAGACCTTTTGCACCAAGTATTTTACTTGAGCAAGTCAGTGATTGGTTTGAGGTAAAAAATCCAGTTCCGTACATGTCAGAAGTTTATCAAATTAAAAAAGAAAAAAGAAAAATTTTACCAGCTATAACTCATGTGGATGGGTCTGGAAGGCTACAAACAGTATCCGAAGAAAATAATCAGAAATATTATAATTTGATAAAAAGATTTTATGAAAAAACACAAGTGCCAATTTTGTTAAATACTTCTTTTAATGAAAATGAGCCAATTGTAGAATCACCACAGAATGCAATCGACTGTTATTTGAGAACTGAAATGGATATTTTGGTTCTTGGAAACTGGGTTATATCAAGGTAACAAATATTATTAATGAAAATCTCTATCATTACCGTTTGTTTTAATAGTGTTAAAACAATTGAAAAAACCATCTTGTCAGTAATAAACCAGAATTATGAAAATTATGAATACATAATTATTGATGGCCAGTCCACAGATGGAACAAAAGAGATAATAAAAAAATACCAATCAAAAATAGATAAATTTATAACTGAACCAGATAATGGGATATATGAAGCAATAAACAAAGGAATAAAACTAGCAGATGGAAAAATAATTTCGATACTACATTCTAATGATGTTTATTTTGATAATTTTGTCCTAAAGAAAGTCACAAGTCATTTTGTAGATGATGATAATTTAGATATTGCAATAGGAGATGTTAATATTAAAAAAAAATTTTCTTCCTCAGAGATTTTAAGGTTTTATTCTTCAAAATATTTTAAACCATGGATGTTAAGGTTTGGAATTTCACCACCTCATCCTGGTAGTTTTATTAAAAAATCAAATTATGAGAAACATGGTTATTATGATATCTTGTATAAAATTGCGTCTGACTTTGATTTGTATGTAAGGTATATTTTAAAAGAAAAATTAAAATATAAGATTACGAATGAATGTTATGTTATTATGAGAGCAGGAGGTTTAAGTAACTCTGGAATTAAAAGTCATATAGACTCAACTAAAGAAATTTTGAAATCTTTAAAAAAAAATAGTATTTATTCAAATATTATTTTAGTTTTATTGAGATTCCCTTTTAAATTAATTCAGTATATAAAAAAATAATTAATGAATAATAAAATAAATTACACAAGAATTGTTTCATTTCTATTTTATTTAATACCTATCTTTCTGATTACTGGTCCTTTCTTACCAGATCTTACATTATCGATCATAGCCTTATCATTTATAATTTATACTTTTTATAAAAAAGATTATAATAATTATGATAGTTATTTTGCTAAAGTTTTTTTATTTTTTTCTGCTTATATTTTATTTTTTTCATTATTTTCAGAAAATATTAAACTCTCTTTAGAGAGTTCTCTTTTTTATATAAGATTTGGAATTTTTTCTTTAGCCATATTGTATGTCTTAAAAAAAAATAAGTATTTGATAAAAAATATCAAAAATATTTTAATTTTTATTTTTTTTATATTATTTTTTGATACGCTTTATCAATTAAATTTTGAGAAAAATATTATTGGTTTTGAATATAAAAACGCAGAAAATTTTAGATTAACTAGTTTTTTTGGTAAAGATGAAGTTCTTGGTAGCTATGTTGCAAGAATATACCCATTTATAATTTCTCTAATTTTTCTTGATTGCTATAAAGAAAAAAAAAATATTAATAAAAAATTAATTATTTTGTTTTCTATAATATCCTTAACCACAGTTTTCTTGAGTGGAGAAAGAACATCTTTTGTTTTAATATTATTATCTTTTTTTATAATAGGTTTTTCATCATTAAAGTTAAGAAAAATATTTATTGGAGTAATAATTTTGTTTTCAGTTGTTATGATATTCTTAGTAACATCAAATGAAAGAATTAAGGATAGAATGATTACAGCTCCAATAAAGCTATTAGGAATGGACTCTGATAGTAAAAGATTAGTTTTATTTAGTAAAACTTATGAAGGTCATTATAAGATTGCTTATAATATGTTTAAACAGAAACCATTATTCGGGCATGGTACTAAAATTTTTAGAGATTTTTGTCAAAAAAAAGAAAATTTTGTTGCAGATCAAGCTTGCACAACACATCCTCATAACATGTATATGCAACTACTTGCTGAAACAGGTATTTTTGGTTTTTTATTTATTTTTAGTCTTTTTATATGGGCTGCATACCAACTCTTGAAAAATTTACTATCTGTAACATTTAGAAACAAACAAATAATTAGTGAGCATAAAATGTCAATTATTACATTCTTTTTTATTACTCTTTTCCCTTTTTCACCTTCTGGTAATATATTTGGGAATTGGATGTCAATAATATTTTATTTACCCATGGGTTTTTTATTGTACATATATGATGTAGACAAAAAAAATTATGAATCATAATTTATTAATTCTTCTCATTATATCAAACATACCTATAATTTTTTTTTTAGATAAAATAATAAAAAAATTTAATATTAATGATAAAAGTGATGGGATAAGAAAATTTCAAAAAAAACCAATCGCTTTATTTGGTGGTAGTATATTTTTTTATAATATATTTTTAATAATATTTATCGAAAAAATAGTTGATCTAAACTTTATAAATGATTTTACATTTTCAACTAATAGAGAATTAATAGCTTTTGGAGTGGGCTTAGTTTCATTTTTTATGATTGGTTTATATGATGATAAATATAATTTAAACCCTTACAAAAAAATTGCATTATCTACGCTGGCTATTCTTCTTGTAATCAACTTAGATCAGAATGTTATAATTAGAGAGTTAGATTTTATTTTTTTTGACCATACAATAGAGCTTAGGTCATTTTCATATTTTTTTACTATCTTATGTTTTTTATTATTTATAAATGCTCTAAATATGTTTGATGGCATCAACTTACAGGTAGGATGCTATTCTTTAATTGTTTGTATAATTTTAATAAGTAATGGAATTTTTTCTGACCTTAATTTGATATTGATATTTTCATTATTAATTTTCTTATTTTATAACTACAAAAATAAAATTTATTTAGGGGATAGTGGAGTTTATCTATTAGCATTTTTGTTTTCTTATTTTTTTATAAACTCTCACAATAATAATGAAATATTTTTAGCTGATGAGATTTTTGTAATTATGTTTTTACCTGGTGTAGATATGCTCAGGTTGTTCTTAACAAGAGTTACAAATGGTAAAAATCCATTTGAAGCAGACTCAAATCATTTACACCATTTACTACTTAAAAAATACAGTCCTAAATTTGCATTTTGTTTTTCACAAATAATAATTTTAATTTGTATTATTGGATATTATTATGTTACTTTTAAAATTTCTTTTCTTTTGAGTATTATATTTTTTTATATTTTATTAATCATATTTCTAAAAAAAAAATAAATTGAAACGAATTTTTGATATAATCTTAAGCTTAATATTAATTATTATTTTTACAGCTCCTATTTTATTAATTCTTGCTTTAATTAAATTGGATTCTGAGGGCCCCTCTATTCATTGGTCAAAAAGAGTTGGAAAAAATAAAAAATTTTTTTATATGCCAAAACTTAGGACAATGTTTGTAAATACCCCTCAAATTGAGACAAATAAATTGATAGATATAGAAAAAAAAATTACAAAAATTGGATATATTTTAAGAAAATTTAGTTTTGATGAATTGCCACAAATATATTTAGTTTTAATTGGACAAATGAGTTTTGTTGGACCAAGGCCAGCACTTTATAACCAAAAAGCTTTAATTAATGAACGACAAATAAGGGGAATACACTTCTTAAAACCTGGAATTACCGGTCTAGCCCAAGTAAATGGTAGAGATGATATTTCATTACATAAAAAAATAAGTTATGACCATATGTATTTAAAAAAACACAATTTTTTTTATGATATTAAAATTATTATAAAAACAATTTACGTTGTTTTTAAACAAAAGGATATTCTACATTGAACATTGATAAATTATCAAATTTTTCTAAAAAAACTTTCTTAGTTGTTTGTGATATAGGTATAATTACCTCATCAATAATTTTAGCTTATTTTTTGCGGTTAGAAAAAATTTATTTCTTTAATGGCATAGAGATAGAGATTTTTTTAATTCATTTTGTTATATTTTTTTTAGTTTTTTATTTCACAGGTATATATAGAATTGTACTTAGGTATTTTGATAACTACTCAATTTTAAAAATAATCAAATCGTTATTAATATTCCAAGCAATACTAATACTGACAAACTTTTTATTGTATCAAGTTTATTATATGCCAAGATCAATTTCTTTTATTTCACCAATTTTAATTGGTATCATGTTGCTTTTGCATAGAATGGTAATGAACTATGTAATTTCTATTAACAAAGAAAAAAATATCCCCAAAAACAAAATTTTAATTTTTGGGATTAGTAATTCGACAGTTTCATTGCTAAAAAATATAAGACAATCTAGGGTTTATGGTAATGTAGAGGGTTTTGTAGATACTAAAAATCAATATAAAAAAAGAGATATTAGTGGAATACGTATTTTAAAAAATTCTAATTTAATAGAAGATATTAAAAAATATAAGATATCAGAAATTATTTTAGGACCAGGCTCAATTACTAGGCAGCAAAAAGAAATTTTATTAGAAAGTTTATCATCTTTAAATATAAGAATTATAAGTATGGATCAAATCGATACTTACTTACCCAACCTAATCCATAAAAATGCAGAATCTGACATTAATTTTTATGATATTATTAATAGACCTCAAATAAAAAATAATACCAATAAAATATTCAAATTAATAAGAAATAAAAATGTAGTTGTAACTGGAGGAGGTGGATCAATAGGTGGAGAGCTTTGTAAACAAATTTTATCTTTCAAACCTAAAAAACTTATAATTTTAGACAGCTCAGAAATTAATCTATTCAACATATTAAATATTTTAAAAAAAGAAAAAAACTATAGCTCTCAAATTATAAAAATAGTACTTGGAGACTGTTCTGATAAACAGTTTTTGTTTCAAAAATTTAGAAATATTGATATAGATTATATTTACCATGCAGCTGCATATAAACATGTTGGATTTGGTGAGGATAATCCCTATTCTATTATAAAAAATAATATATTTGGTACCAAATATATTTTAGACTTGGCGTCATTAAAAAAGATAAGAAACTTTATTTTTATAAGCACAGATAAAGCTGTAAATCCCAAGAATATGCTTGGTTACACAAAAAAATTTGGTGAAGATTTAGTACGACATTACTATAATCAAAATAAGTCAAAATTAGATAGTAAATTTACAATTGTTAGATTTGGTAATGTAATTGGATCTAGTGGTTCAGTAATACCAATTTTTTTAAATCAAGTTAAAAATAAAGGTCCATTAACAGTTACACATAAAAAAGTAGAGAGATATTTTATGTCAATACCAGAGGCTGTTGAGCTAGTTTTGCACACTTCTTCCTTTGAAGTCAACAGGCTGAATGTTTATGCAATAAACATGGGAAAACAAATAAAAATAATGGACATAGCTAAAAGGATTATCATCTTAAGTGGATATACCATTAAAAGTCCAAAAAACCCAAAAGGAGATATTTCAATAAAAATTATAGGCTTAAAAAAAGGAGAAAAAATCTCAGAAGAAATAAGTCTTGGAGAAAACTTAACAAAAACCACACATTCTAAAATTTTGCTATGTTCAGAAAAAAATAACAGCAAATTAAAAAAAGGATATATCAAAAAAATTGATTATATATTAAAAAAAAATAAAATAGATATTGATGAAGTTAAAAAAACTTTATTTACTTAACATAAGGTGATAATTTTTAATTAAACTGTTATCTTATTAATAGTTAAATATTTCAATACTTGTCATTTTGAAATTTTTAAATATAAGTACAAAATATATTATGAAAAAAACTGCAATAATATTTGGAGTAACAGGTCAGGACGGAGCATACCTTTCAAAGCTTCTTTTAAAAAAAAAATATATAGTTCACGGCATCAAAAGAAGGAGTTCATCAATTAATACTAAAAGAATAGACGATATATATCTAGACAAGCACATAACCAAAGAAAATAATTTTTTTTTACATTATGGCGATGTCACAGATTCACTTGCAGTCTTAAAGATTATACAAAAAATAAAACCTTCAGAAATTTATAATTTAGCAGCACAGTCCCATGTTGCAGTATCCTTTGAAATACCAGAATATACAGCTAATGCTGATGGGTTAGGAGCTTTAAGAATACTAGACTCAATTAAAACTTTAGGCTTGATAAAAAAAACCAAATATTATCAAGCAGGAACTTCAGAAATGTTTGGTAAAGTTCAAAAAATACCTCAAGATGAAAAAACACAATTTTACCCAAGAAGCCCATATGCTGCAGCAAAACTGTATGCTCATTGGATAACAATTAATTATAGAGAGGCATATTCAATCTTTGCATGCAACGGAATCTTGTTTAATCATGAAAGCCCATTACGAGGAGAAACTTTTGTAACTCAAAAAATTGTAGATGCTTTATGTTCGATTAAAAAAGGTTCAAATAAAAAATTATATTTAGGAAATATGTATGCTAAGAGAGACTGGGGTCATGCCCAAGACTATGTAGAAGCAATGTGGAGAATGATGCAACAAAAAACTCCAGATGATTACGTGATAGCTACTGGTAAGCAGTATACGGTAAAAGAATTTGTTAATTTAACTGCAGCTGCGCTAGGCTTAAAATTGAAGTGGCGGGGTAGAGGTATTAATGAAAAAGCCTACAACGAAAAAGGAAAAATTATAATTGAATGTGATAAAAAATATTATAGACCAACAGAAGTAAGTTCTTTACTAGGTAATGCTGCAAAGGCTAGAAAAGAACTTAAATGGAAACCAAAATATAATTTAAAAGAATTAATTCAAGACATGATTAATCATAGTTTAAAAACTTAAAGTGATTAAAAAAAGTTCTAAAATATTTGTTACTGGACATAAAGGTTTGGTAGGATCGGCAATAATAAGAAAGCTGAAAAAATCTGGTTATAGAAATATCTTAGTTGTAGATAGAAAAAGATTAGACTTAACAAGACAGAAAGAAGTAGAAAGTTTTATTAAAAAAAATAAACCAAATTCAATAATAAATGCTGCTGCAAGAGTTGGTGGAATTGCAGCCAACAATAAATATAAAGCTGACTTCATATATAATAATATTGCTATACAAAATAATATAATTCATAGCAGTTATATCAATAATGTTAAAAATTTAGTTTTTTTAGGATCAAGTTGTGTTTATCCTAAAATGTCTAAGCAACCCATAAAAGAAGAATATTTATTGAGTGGGCCGTTAGAAAAAACAAATGAACCATATGCTGTAGCAAAAATTTCAGGAATAAAAATGTGTGAAAGCTATAACTATCAGTATGGAACTAATTATAAATGTTTAATGCCTTGCAATACATATGGTCCAAATGATAATTATGATCTTAATACCTCGCATTTTTATCCAGCATTGATTTCAAAAATTCACAAAGCAAAAGTAGAGCAAAAAAAAAGTATTACACTCTGGGGAACTGGTAAAGCAAAAAGAGAATTGATGTATGTAGATGATGTTGCTGATGCATGTATATTTTTCTTACATAAAAAAACAAAAGAAACACTAATTAATATTGGAACAGGCAAAGAAAAAACCATTAATGAGTATGCCAAATTTATTATGAGTGAGTTAAATATTAGATTAAAAATAATTTACGATAAATCAAAACCAGACGGAACTCCAAGAAAGATTCTGAATGTTTCCACAGCAAAAAAATATGGCTGGAGCTCAAAAGTTTCTTTAAAAGATGGCTTTTTTAAAGTTTATAAAACTTTTTTAAAGATATGAAAAAATATATTGTTGTGACGGGAGGAGCTGGTTTTGTAGGCTCTAATTTAATTGAATACCTATTAAAAAAAACAAACTTTAAAATATTAAGTGTTGATAATTATTCCTCAGGATTTTTAAAAAATCACATAAAACATAAAAAAGTTAAATATATTAAGAGTGATACAAATAATATTGAAAAATGTTTGTCAAATTATAAAAATAATATTAATTGCATTTTTCATTTTGGGGAATATGCAAGAATCCATCAAAGCTTTAAAGATTATAAAAAATGTTTTGAATCTAATATTAGTGGAACTTCAAAAGTTTTTTCATTTTGTTTAGAAAATAATATTAAAATAATTTATTCAGCAACATCGGCCTCCCTTGGTAATAAGGGTAATGATGAAAGTTTATCTCCGTATGCGTTTAGTAAGTCAAAAAACTTAAAACTCCTAATACATCTTAGAAAATGGTTTGGACTCTCCTTTGAAGCATTATACTTTTTTAATGTATATGGGCCTAGACAAATTAATGAGGGATCAATGGCTACAGTAATTGGAATTTTTGAAAAACAATTTCTTAACAATGAATTTATAACGATAGTTAAGCCAGGTAATCAATCTAGAAAATTTACTCATATTGAAGACACTGTTAAGGGGTGTTATATGGCATGGAAAATAGATCTTAACAAACATTATGCATTATCAAATGCCAAAAGTTATTCTATCATTCAGGTGGCAAAGATGTTCAGTAAAAAAATTAAATTTATAAAACCAAGGTTGGGTGAAAGAAAAAAATCTTCACTGGTAGATAAAATTGGATCTATTAAAATTACTAAAATTAAATGTTCTATAAATTTGAAATCATATATTCAAAACTTTATAAAATCAGGAGAAGATAGTTAGTAAAAGACTATTTATTTGAAAATTCTTTTAAATTTTTAAATAAGAAATTAATATCCCCATTATTGCTTTCGATTATAGAGGAAAATTCCTCCTTTTGTGTTCTTGCAAGGCTTAATCCTTCGATAATTAAATCTCTTATCATTAAATTATTTGGGTCTTTTGTGTAAACTCTCCAATCTATTTTGATTTCTGGTCTTTTTTCTGTGGCAATCAATACAGTTTCAACCATTGTATAATTTTTATTTAATTTTTTTTTTGATTTTACTTCTATTTTTGGATTTGAATATTCTGCAAGTCTACTAGCAAAGCTTTTTAAAAAATACTGTTCAAAAAGTAAGTGGTATTTTTGTTTTTGATCTTTAGTAATATCTTTTTTATAAGAGCCTAATGCGTATAAACCTATACCTCTAATATCTACAGTTTCTGATGCAATAACTTTTAGTTCTTCAATCTTTTGTTCTTTTGTGGATTCATTTTTTAATGCCTCAGAGGTTCTATTAACTGTTGACTGAATAAATACATCTGGCTGAATTGAGTAAGAATAGTTAATATTTAAAATATTTACCATTATAAGCACAAGTAGCGATAAAAACTTTTTTGATTTCATCAGGCTTTGTAATTTATTTAGTTTCTATTTCTTCCCAATCACTATCGTCTTGAGTGTTGGTTATGGTTTTTGAATTAGCTATCTTTTTTTGTCTGTCTTGTAAATAAAGACTTCTAACTGCTGCATAAAAATCCATAGAATTTTTTTCTAGATTAGAAAAAGAGTCTAGATTTTTTGCTCTAAAATCTATTCCTGATAAAACCTTTGTTGCTATGTAATCAGATTTAGTCAAATATTCATTATTACCATGAGTAGAAGCATTATACCAAGGGTCTCCACCCAATATATTTACAAATGAACCAGTGGTGTCCCTAACAGTTGATGGCCCTATAACTGGCAACACTAAATAGCAACCTTCACCCACTCCCCATGCACCAAGCGTTTGACCATAATCTTCCTTTTCATATTCAGAAAAACCCATTTTTTTAGCCACATTAAATATTCCAAGAATTCCTAAAGTTGTATTGATAGCAAATCTACCTGTATTAACCCCTGCAGTTTTAAACTCTCCCTGTAGAATATTATTTGGAACTGTTATAAGAGTAGAAAAATTAACAAGCACATTACTTGTCCCAGCTCTAATTGGTGACGGTAATTTTCTATAACCTTTTGCAATTGGTTTAAAAATAACTTTGTCTAGACCTTGATTTAAAGAAAAAGTAGCTCTATTAAAACTTTCAAAGCAGTCTTTGACATCTTCAGGTTTTTTTGACAAGTTGCTCTCTCCATCTGTGCCAGCACTCACGTTTAAAGCTAGCATGAAACTTATTAGAGCAGTTATTAAAATTTTATTCATTACTATTTATTGTATAATACATATAATCATAAAGTAAATCGAGATTTAGTGCTAAAAATGACTAAATTATGACTATAAAAACAACATTTAATTACTCCCCCAACTTTAACACTAGAAAAAGAAACATTAAACAAATCAAATTTATTATTTTTCATTACACAGGCATGAAAAAAGAATCAGATGCCATAAGTAGACTTATAGACACTCAGTCTGAGGTTAGCTGCCATTATTTGATCAAAATTAATGGAGAAATAATTAGAATGGTACCCGAATCTTATATTGCCTGGCATGTGGGTAAATCTTCATGGGGCAACTACAAATCTCTAAATAAAGATTCTATCGGAATCGAAATTACAAATCCTGGCCATGAGTTTAACTATAAAAAATTTTCTAAAAAACAAGTATTTTCTATTTTAAAATTAAGTAAGTTTTTGATTAAAAAATATAAGATTAATATTAAAAATA
>CEST01034247.1_pt1 | contig 21617 bp, 22 predicted proteins | sample 326921 | NCBI WGS metagenome assembly CEST01 (sample SAMEA2621509, study PRJEB7988) | marine metagenome | biome: marine biome (ENVO:00000447); feature: surface water layer (ENVO:00002042); material: "saline water (ENVO:00002010), including plankton (ENVO:xxxxxxxx)" | depth 5 m
CCGCTTTCACCCATAATACACAGGTGTTGCCCAGCATTTAAAGTGAAAGAAATATTGGATAATATCTCTTTTTTAGAAGTGTATTGAAACGAGATGTTAGATACTTTTAGCATAAAAAAACCACAAACTATTTGAAATAGTTTGTGGTGTAAAAATACTGAAAAATCTGTCGGTTAACCCTTAATTTTTGCTTTAGGAGGATTAGGTAATTTATCAAAGCCCATGTTATATAAAGTAAATCCAAAAATATCAGCATACTGCTCAATAGTTTTTGCTACAGGAGTTCCCGCACCATGCCCAGCGTTGGTTTCAATTCTAATTAATATAGGGTTTGTTCCAGCTTGCTTGTCTTGTAATTCTGCCGCAAATTTAAAACTATGTGCAGGTACCACACGGTCGTCATGATCTCCTGTGGTAACGAGTGTAGCAGGATAAGCTGTTCCTTTTGTTACATTGTGTACAGGAGAGTATCCTTTTAAATACTCAAACATTTCTTTGCTTTGTTCAGCTGTTCCGTAATCATAAGACCAACCTGCCCCAGCGGTAAATGTATGGTAGCGCAACATATCTAAGACTCCAACAGCAGGCAACGCTACGCGCATTAGATTGGGTCTTTGCGTCATGGTAGCTCCAACTAATAAACCACCATTAGAACCACCTCTAATTGCTAAGAAATCTGAGGAGGTATAGTTTTTTTCAATGAGATATTCTGCCGCTGCAATAAAATCATCAAATACATTTTGCTTTTGCAATTGCGTTCCTGCTTTGTGCCATTCTTTTCCGTATTCTCCGCCACCTCTAATATTAGGAACAGCGTATATCCCGCCTTGTTCCATCCAAACAGCGTTGGCAATACTAAAACCTGGGTTTAAGCTAATATTGAATCCTCCGTAACCATACAAAATAGTTGGATTTTTACCGTTTAACTTTACACCTTTTTTGTGGGTAATAATCATCGGAACTTGAGTTTTGTCTTTAGACTCATAAAATACTTGTGTGCTTATATATTCATCCGGATTGAAATCAATTTCAGGACTCCAGTACAATTCAGATTCGCCAGTTTTAACATTAAATTTATAAATACTAGAAGGTGTATTGTAGTTGGTAAAAGAGAAGTAGTCAATTTTAGCATCTTTTTTTCCACCAAAACCACCAACATTTCCAATACCAGGTAATTTTATTTCACGGATTAGCTCTCCCTCAAAATTATATTGCAGAACTTTAGAAACCGCATCTACCATATATTCTGTAAAGAAATATCCACCACCGCTAGAAGCGCTTAAAACGAACTCAGATTCAGCAATAAAATCTTTCCAGTTTTTAGAACTAGGGCTTGATGCATCTACCGTTATAATTTTTTGATTTGGTGCATTTAGGTTTGTTACTAAATAGAGCTTGCTTCCTACATTATCTATGACATAGGTATCACTATCAAAGTTGTTTATTACAGAAGTTAATGGGCTGTTTTTCTTTGTTAAATCTTGGATAAAAAGCTTGTTTCCAGACGTAGAGGTAGAAGCTGAGATTACTAAATAACGATCATCTTCTGTTAAATAACCACTAACATATCGATGTTTTTGCGAAGCAGTAGCTCCAAATATTACTAGATCTTCTTCCTGTGGTGTTCCTAGTTTGTGATAGTATAGTTTGTGTTGATCTGTTTTTGCAGACAGTTCACTACCCTCAGGTTTGTCATAGCTAGAGTAATAAAAACCTTCATTTCCTCTCCAGGAAATACCAGAGAATTTAACATCAACTAAGGTATCTTCTTTTATTTTTTTTGTTTCAACATCAATCACTATAATTTTGCGCCAATCGCTCCCGCCTTCTGAAATAGAATAGGCGGCTGTTTTTCCATTTTTTGAAAAACTTAACCCACTTAAAGAAGTGGTTGCATCTTCAGAAAAGGTGTTAGGGTCTAAAAAGACCTCATCGTCAGTTCCTCCTTTTGTTCTAAAGACGACATTCTGATTTTGCAACCCGTTGTTTTTATAATAATAGGTATAATCTCCTTCGTTAAACGGAGCCGTTATCTTTTCATAGTTCCATAATTCAGACAAGCGATCTTTTAATTGTTTTCTATAGGGGATTTTTGATAGATAATTGAATGTAACGTTATTTTCTGTTGCAACCCAATCTTCGGTTTCTTTACTTTTATCATCTTCTAGCCAACGATAATTATCTACAACTTCGGTTTCAAAATATGTTTCTAAAACTGGTTTTTTGGCTGTTTCAGGGTAGTTCACAGAGATGTTTCTTTTGTTAGGTTCCTCTTTACAAGCATGAAGCATTATTGCAAAGGAAAGTATAGGAATAATTAATTTATTCATTATTTTAAGAATTAATGATCCTCTAAATTAGAAAATTTTTATGACAGAAAACGTAACTAGAGAAACTTTTTTAGAGAGGCCCCTTAATTCTTAAAAGTAAGAATCTAACCTTGAAAAAGAAGTGACTGCGTTTATTGATTTTATTCAGATTGGTTTGGCTCTTGTAAGATGATTGTTGCCATTTTAGATGACTTGTTTGAAGAGTATTGTTATAAAATAAACATTTACAAAGTAGATGCTTCGCAAGAGCAAGAATTAGTGGCTGCTTTTCCAAAACATAACAGACAAGGAACTTATTACAGACGCTTAAAAGGCAGATATCTAAAGATAGACGTTATTTTAATAAGTCAACTATTTTACCAATACTGAAAATGAAATCACTAAAATTCTGAATTTGGTTTATGCTGGCTGGGATGGAATATATAAGGGCAAAAAGTTACCGCCTTCAGATTATTGGTTGAAAATTGAGTATCTAGACATAGAAAATATTCCAAGAGTTTTGGATCATATTTTTCATTATGGAGAATATAAGAATAAAAAACACTTTTACTTTTTCTAATTTTTATTATATTTATTTAAAAGAAAGATTAAAATTCATGTAACAATCACATTCTTTTAGCTACTTATTATCAATCAAATTACCTGTCTTAATATGATTTCACACTTTTTAAAGTTAGAATGGAAAGAATTCTTTAGATCTTCTCATTGGCAGAAAGGAATTGCTATAAAAATAATTATGGTTTTTTTTGCACTATATTTTATTGCTGCTTTTTTAGCAATTGGTCTAGGAGGCTATTATATTTTAAAAAAACAATTTCCAGATTCAGATCCGTTACAAATCATAAATTCATTCTTGCTATATGTCATTCTTGTAGATCTAATTTTGCGTTACTTAATGCAAAAACTACCGGTAATGAAGATAAAACCACTACTAAATATTCCAATAAAGAAAAGCTTATTGGTGCATTATGTTCTGGGGAAGTCTGCTTTTTCAGCCTTTAATTTTTTAGGACTATTTTTCTACTTTCCTTTTTCTGCTATTTTAATATTAGAAGGCTATGATACCCTTGGAGTTTTAGGATGGGTCATTACCATGATTTTAATCATTCAATCGATAAATTTCTTAAATTTCTTAATTAATAAAAATAATATTGCTTTTGGTTCAATCCTAGTGTTTTTAGGATTGTTAATTGCATTACATAAACTGGATATTTATAATATAGCTAGCTACGGAGGTCAGGTTTTTGATGCTGTTTATGCAACACCAATATATTCATTAATAGGAGTACTAATTTTAGTTGTATTGTATTACTTAAACTATAAACAACTAAGAAGCCAGGTTTACCTGGACGAAGGGATTGCTCAGGAGATAACAGAAGCTAAATCCGCAGATTTATCTTGGCTAGACAGATTAGGTGATGTTGCCCCTTTTATAAAAAACGATATCCGTTTAATATGGAGAAATAAAAGAACAAAGACAGTTTTTTTAATGTCTTTTTTATTCCTTTTTTATGGATTGATTTTCTTTACTCAAAAAACCTTTAGAGACATGCCCGCCATGTTAATGTTCGCTTCATTATTTATTACAGGCGGTTTTGCTTTAAATTATGGACAGTTTATCCCTGCCTGGGATAGCAGTCATTACAAAATGTTAATGAGTCAGAGTTTTAGCTACAGAAAATTTTTAGATTCTAAATGGTTTTTGATGGTAGCAATGACAACAATTTTATATTTTATGAGTTTGCCCTACCTATACTTTGGGCTAGATATTTTTTTAATGATAACCGCTGGTGCAATATTTAATATTGGATTCAACTCTCTTTTTCTGTTATATGCAGGGTCATTTAACAGAAAACGAATAGATTTAACAAAAGGGGGCTTTGGAAATACTCAAGGAACCAGCGCAACTCAGTTTATAATTATCATTCCAATAATGTTGCTACCAATGCTTTTGTTTTGGAGTTTCAATAAGTTTGTTGGGTACAATTCAGGGGTCATTATTGTTGCAATGATAGGTGTTTTAGGTTTGGTTTTGAAAAACTATTTGATGAACTTCATCGAGAAAAAATACATAAAAGACAAATACGCTATGATCAATGCTTTTGGTAAAGAAGCATAGTATTTAATTAAAAGGACAAACAATGATTACAATAGATAAAATTTCAAAAAAATACGCAAAAGTAGAGGTGCTTAATATTGGTTCTCTTGAAATCCCAACAGGACAGAGCTTTGGTCTGGTAGGGAACAATGGAGCGGGAAAAACAACAATGTTTAACATCCTACTAGACTTGATTAGGCCAACAACCGGAACAATTGTTAACAATGAGGTTCTTGTAAACAAAAGTGAATCGTGGAAAAATTTCACAGGTTCTTTTATAGATGAGACTTTTTTAATTAGCTATTTAACACCAGAAGAGTATTTTGAATTTATAGGGGATTTACGCGGAATGAATAAAGCTGATGTAACAAGTTTTTTAAGTCAATTTGAAGAGTTTTTTAATGAAGAGGTTTTAGGGAAGAAAAAATATCTAAGAGATTTAAGCAAAGGAAATCAGAAAAAAGCAGGTATTGTAGGAGCCATGATGGGAAACCCTCAGGTAGTTGTTCTAGATGAGCCTTTTGCCAATCTAGATCCAACAACGCAAATACGCTTAAAGAAAATTTTAAAAACACTCACCAACGAAAAAGAGATAACAGTGCTAGTTTCCAGTCACGATTTAAGTCATGTAACTGAAGTTTGTGAACGCATTGTAGTTTTAGACAAGGGTGTTGTGGTAAAAGATATTGCGACCTCTGCAGAGACCTTACAAGAATTAGAGAGTTATTTTTCTGTATAAGAAAGTAAGTATCAGTTTTATTCCTATTTTTACAGACGGCATTACAATATATTCATACAGAATCTGTTGTAGCTAACAGTCTTATATTTCATGAAAAATAGCCAAAAAATAGGATTTCTAAGCTTACTATTGCTCATTATTTCTTGTAGTACAAAGAAAGATGCATTTTTAAATAGAAAATATAACGCAATAACCACCGAATACAACATTTTATATAATGGAGGTGTTGCCTTTCAGGAGGGAATTAATGCGATCAATTCAACTTACGAAGATGATTTTTTTGAATTACTTCCAATAGAGCCTTTAACTTTTGAAGGCGTTAAAAATAGAATCCCAAAGCTATCCTCAGTTTCTGTTGGTCCAGGAATGGGATTCAAAAATAATCCTGAAACAGAAGAAGAACTAACTCCTTTTGATATTTCAGAGCAAAAAGCGGTAAAAGCGATTCAAAAGCACTCCATGAACATCTATGGAAAAGAGCGTAATAAAAAAATAGATGATGCATATCTACTTTTAGGAAAATCCAGATATTATACAGAACGATTTATTCCAGCGATAGATGCTTACAACTATATTATTGCAAACTACCCAAATGCAAGTTTAATTAACGAGACAAAAATTTGGAGAGCAAAAGCTCATATTAGAATAGAGAATGAAGAGCTGGCAATAGAAACGCTGGAAATAATGCTTAGAAAATCTGATTTGTCTGACTTAATAAGAGAAGAAGCCAATACAGCATTGGCCATGGCTTATACTAAAATGGACAGTATTCATATTGTTAGAAAACACTTATGGCTAGCAACTAAAACATCAAAAAACAAGGTCCAAAAAGCTAGAAATTTATTTATTTTAGGACAATTATATGGGTTGGAAAAAATTAAAGACACCGCCTCTCTAGTTTTTCAAAAATTAATAAATTTTAATCAGGCGCCCTACAAATATAAAATATACGCGGCGATAGAATTAGCTAAAAATTCTGTTTCAGACTCTTCCTCGGTGGCCATTTTAGAGCGTTACAGAAAATTGATAAAGAATAGAGACAACAGACCCTATTTAGACGGGCTTTACTATCAAGTTGCTGTATTAGAGGAAGAAAGAGATAGTATAGAGGGGGCTATTCTAAACTATAATAAATCCTTACGTGTTAAAAACGGAGGAGTTAAACAACAAACATATAGTTATGAGAAGTTGGCAAACCTATATTTTAAAGATCTAGATTATGTTAGAGCTGGTGCTTATTATGACAGTATATTACAAGTAGCCATAAACAAACAGACTCTTAGAATAAAAAGAATTGAAAGACGATCGAAGAACTTAACATCGCTAACAAGATATGAAGAGATACTTCAAACAAATGACAGTATTCTTGCACTAGTTGCATTACCAAAAGATCAATTAGAGGAGTATTTTCAGGAGTATATAGATAAAATTAAAAAACAAGATGAAGAGTTGGCACAAAAAAAATTAAATTCACTTTCTTTTGGAAGTTCTTTTGGCGGCGGAGCACAATCTAAAGAAACTGAAGGGAAGTGGTATTTTTATAATGTACAATCTTTAGGGTTTGGGAAAGGAGAGTTTAAACGCGTTTGGGGAAATAGACCTCTGGAGGATAACTGGAGAAGGTCAGATAAATCAATTATTAGCAGTGAAACGGTAGAAGAGAAAAGTATAATCAATAAGAAAGTAGCTAGATATGAATTGTCTACGTATTTAGAAACAGTTCCGACAAAAAGAAAAAAAATAGACTCCTTGGTTTTTGATAGAAATACCGCCTTGTTTGAATTAGGTTTAATTTATAAGGAACAGTTTAAAAACATACCAAAATCAATTAACAACCTAGAAAGATTATTGGTGTCTAACCCCATTAAAGAATTAGTTTTACCAACAAATTATCATTTGTATCAGCTCTATTCTTTGAGCGGAAACACAAAAGCAAATGAGTATAAGAATATTATTTTAAATAAGTACCCTGAATCTCCTTTCGCAAAAATTATTTTAAATCCAGAAATAGAACTGTCAAAAGAGAAAAAGATAGACGAAGATTCAGAAGTATATGAAATTGCATATCGTTTGTATAAAGACGACTTTTTTGAAGATGTGATTTGTTTTATAGACATGACCATTCCAACACTAGAAGAAGGATCTATCCTAATTTCTAAATTTGAATTGCTAAAAGCCTATTCAATAGGAAAATATCAAAATAAAGATTCGTACATTGCTGCTTTAGAGAAAGTTGCGGTAGACTATCCGCAAACAGAGCAAGGAAAAAAAGCTTTAGAAATCATGAAAAGACTAAAAAAATAATGTCTATGTTCAGCAATAAAGAAAAACCTCAAAAAACCAATGTTATGGAAATAAATGTTATAGCAAAAAACACTTCGATTATTGGAGATATTATTTCCGAAGGAGATTTTAGAATAGACGGAACCTTAGAGGGAAATGTTAAAACAAAAGGACGTGTTATTATAGGTGTTGAAGGTTTTGTGAAAGGCAAAATAGATGCAGTAAATTCTGATATAGAAGGAAAGTTTTCAGGAGAATTACTAGTTCAAGAAACTCTAACAATTAAAGCAACAGCAACTATTTCTGGAGAGGTAGTTATTGGGAAACTTTCTGTAGAACCAGGCGCAACATTTAATGCATCTTGTTCTATGAAAGGAGCAATAAAAGAACTCAATCAAAATGAGCAGTCAAAAACCCTCTCAGAAAAAACCGCTTAAAAACTACGCTCGTTTTTCTGGAATAGCCATTCAAATGCTTGCTATTATTGGAATAGGAACTTTTATAGGAACAAAAATCGATGAAAACTATCCTAATAAACATAATATATTTACGGCTCTTTTATCTTTAACTTCGGTAGTTTTAGCAACTTTTATTACAGTAAGGCGTATTATTACAGCTTCTAAAGAAGACGAAGAATGAATCAGGACTTTTTAAAAAGACAAACTAACTTTCTAATACAATTACTAGTTGCAAGTATTTTAGCTTTTGCTGTTCACAGCTACTTGTTGTATCACTTTGCAAACGAAACATATTTCTTCTTTCCTGTTTGGCAGATTTATATTTTTCATTTTATAATTACGGCGTTATTGTATGGGCTCATTAATTATAAGTATTCTCAAGGTAAAACAGACGTTTTTAATTCTTTTATGACTGGAACGCTTTTAAAAATGATTCTGGCCATTATTTTTTTATTACCATTACTACTTTCAGAGGTTGAAAATAAGAAACCAGATGTTATTAATTTCTTTTTTCTATATTTTTTATTTTTAGCATTTGAAGTTCTCTATATCACAAAATTTTTACAAAAAGAAGCTTAAAAACAAGAGATAATAGTGTCGGGTATTTCTTTATTTACATATCTAAAAACAATCTTTTAATTATTGTTTGTCAATTAATATAATGTCCTTAGATTTGCACCGAATTTAAAGTAAGTCTTTAATACATCCATAATGACATTAAGCACTTTTAAAATTACATTACTTACTATATTTTTTCTAGCAGTTTCGGCTACTAGTTTCGCTTCTGATAAAAAAGAAGAAAAAGAGGGTGAAAAATTTGATCCTAAAGAAATGATTTTGCACCACGTAAAAGATGCACACGAGTTTCACCTTTTTGACTGGAATAAGAAACCAATTTCTCTAGCTTTACCAATTATTTTATGGACAGATAATGGTTTAACAACTTTTATGTCTAGTTATTTTCATCACGACGATGAAGGAACAATTATTGTAGAAAATAATGGAGGAAAGTTTGTAAAACTACACGAAAAAATTTATCAACTAAACGACGGTGCAACGGAAGTTTTATTTGATGCGGAGCAACACCCAACAAATGCAAAAAAACCATTAGATTTTTCAATAACAAGAAATGTATTTATGATGTGGGTTTCTGTAATTCTTTTATTATTAATCTTTTTGGCAACAGCAAGATCATACAGAAAATCTAAAGATGGCGTTCCAACAGGTATAGCTGGTTTTATAGAGCCGTTAGTAATTTTTGTTAGAGACGAAATCGGAATTCCAATGATTGGAAAAAATAAATATAAAAAATATATGCCATATTTATTAACGGTATTTTTTTTTATATGGATTAACAATATATTCGGATTAATTCCAATTTTAAATGGAGCTAATGTAAGTGGTAATATTGCATTTACATTTACTTTAGCAGTTATCACATTTATCATCACAACATTTAGCGGTAACAAAAACTACTGGAAACACATCTTTTGGATGCCAGGAGTTCCTGTACCAATGAAAATATTTTTAATGCCTATTGAGATTATTGGAATGTTTGTAAAACCAATATCTTTGATGATTCGTTTATTTGCTAATATTACAGCAGGGCACGTTATTATTTTGGCATTAATGTCGTTAATATTTGTTTTTGAATCTGTAGCAATTGCACCAGTATCTGTAGCGTTCTCATTATTTATTACAGTTATTGAAATTATTGTAACAGCAATACAAGCATATATTTTTACAATATTGTCAGCCCTTTATTTTGGAATGGCAACAGAAGAGGAACATTAATTATTTAAATTTTATATTATGACTATTACTGGAATTGCAGCTATTGGAGCTGGTTTAGCAGCTATTGGAGCTGGAGTAGGTATTGGTAAAATTGGTGGATCTGCTATGGAAGCAATGGCACGTCAACCAGAAATGCATGGGAAGATTCAATCTTCTGCATTAATTTTAGCAGCCTTCGTAGAAGCGGTAGCACTATTTGGAGTTGTTGTAGCTTTCTTACAAGGATAATCAACAACCAATTAGAGTACAGAAAATACAGAAGTAACGGTTGGTTACTTCTGTGTTTTTTAAAAATTTAAGTTTAAAAAAAATAAAGAAATGGATTTAATTACTCCTGGATTAGGACTTGTTTTTTGGACGGCAATCACATTTTTATGTTTATTGTTTATCTTAAAAAAGTTTGCTTGGAAACCAATTTTAGGTGCAGTAAGTGACCGTGAAAAAAGTATAAAAGATGCTTTAGCCTCGGCAGAAGAAGCAAAGAAAGAAATGCAAAACCTAAATGCTAGCAACGAGCAATTGCTAAAAGACGCTAGGTCAGAAAGAGATGCATTAATGAAAGATGCGCGTGATATTAAAAACAGAATGATTACTGAGGCAAAGGAAGAAGCAAAAGAAGTAACGTCTAAACTCATTGAAAACGCACATACGTCTATAGAACAAGAGAAGCAAGCAGCCTTGGCAGAACTCAAGAAGCAGGTCGCTGATTTATCTATTGGTATTGCAGAAACAGTTATTAAAAAAGAATTAGCTTCAAGAGAAGATCAACTAAAATTAGTTGAAGGAATTTTAAAAGAAGTTAAGTTAAGCTAAGAGCATGAAAGACGGAAGACCCGCATTACGTTATGCAAAAGCAATTTTGAATTTAGCCAAAGAAACATCGGTTGAAACAGAAGTGAATTCAGATATGCAGTTAATTGCATCGACCATTTCTGAGAATCTTGATTTGGGTATCATGTTAAAAAGTCCGGTTATTAAGTCTGCAGACAAGAAAAAAGTATTGAATGAGTTGTTTTCAGGAAAAGTAAATGTCATTTCTTTGGGGATGTTTAATTTATTATTAGAAAATAAACGAATGAGCATGCTGCTTTCAATAGCAAAACAATACTCAATAATTCATGACTTTTTAAAGAGAATTCAGGTAGCAAAAGTTACCACAGCAGTTCCTTTAACAGACGAATTACAGACTAAAGTGATGGCTAAGATTGTTGAATTAACAGGAAACAAAGCTAGCTTAGAAAATAGTGTAAATCCAGCAATTTTAGGAGGATTTATATTACGGGTTGGAGATGTGCAATACGACGCAAGTATCTCTAATCATTTAAATGAATTAAGAAAGGAATTTGACAATAGTCATTTTATTCCAAAAATTTAATTATACATCAAATTATAAAAGATGGCAGCAATTAAACCAGCTGAAGTTTCAGCAATTTTAAAGCAACAATTAACGAATTTTGACGCAAATGCATCACTAGCAGAAGTAGGAAGTGTTCTACAAGTAGGAGATGGTATTGCTCGTGTGTACGGATTATCTAATGTACAATACGGAGAATTAGTTGAGTTTGATAACGGACTAGAAGGAATTGTATTAAACCTAGAAGAAGATAATGCCGGAGTTGTTTTACTAGGAACCTCTACCTCAATTAAAGAAGGATCAACCGTAAAACGAACCGAAAGAATTGCCTCTTTAAGAGCCGGTGAGGGAATCGTTGGACGAGTGGTTGATACTTTAGGGAATCCTATTGATGGTAAAGGACCTATAGAAGGTAAAACGTATGAAATGCCTTTAGAGCGAAGAGCTCCTGGTGTCATATATCGTGAGCCTGTAACAGAGCCTTTACAAACAGGTATTAAGTCTATTGATGCAATGATTCCAGTAGGAAGAGGTCAACGTGAGTTAATCATTGGAGACCGTCAAACAGGTAAATCTACCGTAGCCTTAGATACCATCTTAAACCAAAAAGAATTTTATGATGCAGGGCAGCCAGTTTACTGTATCTATGTAGCCATAGGTCAGAAAGCTTCTACAGTTGCAGGAATTGCAAATATGTTAGAAGAAAGAGGAGCACTAGCATATACTACAATAGTTGCTGCAAACGCATCAGATCCTGCAGCAATGCAAGTGTATGCACCATTTGCAGGAGCTGCTATTGGAGAATATTTTAGAGATTCAGGAAGACCAGCATTAATTGTGTTTGATGATTTATCAAAACAAGCAGTTGCGTATCGTGAAATTTCTTTATTATTAAGAAGACCACCAGGACGTGAAGCGTATCCTGGAGATGTATTTTATTTACACTCAAGATTGTTAGAAAGAGCTGCAAAAGTAATCAATGATGATAAAATTGCAAGTGAGATGAACGATTTACCGGATTCTCTAAAACCGATTGTAAAAGGTGGAGGTTCTTTGACAGCACTGCCAATTATTGAAACTCAAGCAGGAGATGTATCAGCGTATATTCCAACAAATGTAATTTCAATTACAGATGGACAAATTTTCTTAGATGGAGATTTATTTAATTCAGGAGTTCGTCCAGCTATTAATGTAGGTATTTCAGTATCTCGTGTGGGAGGGAATGCTCAGATTAAATCAATGAAGAAAGTATCTGGAACTTTAAAATTAGATCAAGCTCAGTACCGTGAGTTGGAAGCTTTTGCCAAGTTTGGATCAGATTTAGATGCTGCCACAATGAATGTTATTTCTAAAGGACAACGTAATGTTGAAATTTTAAAACAAGCACAAAACGATCCTTTTACGGTAGAAGATCAGGTAGCTATTATTTATGCAGGTTCTAAGAACTTGTTAAAAGATGTTCCTGTAAAAAAAGTAAAAGAATTTGAAAGAGACTATATTGATTATTTAAATGCGAAGCATAGAGATGCTTTAGATATTTTAAAATCAGGTAAGTTAACAGCCGAAGTAATTGCAACACTAGAGAGTGCTGCAAAAGAAATCTCAACAAAATTTGCGTAAACACTAAACCCTTAAAGATTTAGAGATATGGCAAACTTAAAAGAAATACGTAATAGAATAGCATCCATTGGATCTACAATGCAGATTACCAGTGCCATGAAAATGGTTTCTGCTGCAAAGTTAAAAAAGGCACAAGATGCTATTACAGCAATGCGCCCTTATTCCTCTAAATTAACAGAGTTATTACAAAACTTAAGTGGAACATTAGATAGTGATGTAGGAGGAGCTTATACCAATCAAAGAGAAGTATCAAGAGTATTGCTATTAGTAGTTACTTCTAATAGAGGTTTGTGTGGTGGATTTAACTCTTCTGTGGTTAAAAAAACAATTAAGAATATCAAAGAAAATTATCAAGATGTTCATGTAGATTTGCTTACAATTGGTAAAAAAGGGAATGATATCTTATCAAAAACATACCCAGTTATAGAGAACCGAAATGATATTTTTGATGATTTAACCTTTGAAAACGTTGCTGGAGTTGCAGATAAAATGATGCATTTATATGTAGATGGAACCTATGATAAAATAGAAATCATTTACAATAGATTTAAAAATGCAGCCACTCAAATCCCACAAGTAGAACAATTCTTGCCAATTAAACCCTTAGAAGGAGATACAAATGCAAATGCTGATTACATCTTTGAGCCATCTAAAGAAGAGATTGTCTTAGAATTGATCCCAAAATCATTAAAGACACAATTATATAAATCGATAAGAGATAGTTTTGCTTCAGAACACGGAGCTCGTATGACTGCAATGCACAAAGCAACAGATAATGCTACCGAATTACGAGACGATTTAAAGTTAACGTATAACAAAGCTAGACAAGCTGCAATTACTAATGAAATTTTAGAAATTGTTGGAGGAGCAGAAGCATTGAAAAATTAAGAATAAGGTTTACTGTATAAAAAAAGAGCACATCCATAGATGTGCTCTTTTTTTATAAACAGAAGTTATAGGCGAATTTTAAAAACGGTGATCGCTGTTTTTTATTTTTGGCACGCAATTTGAAATCAGAATACATAATCAATAAAATAAACCTAATGAAATCTATAAAATTATTTTTAGTGATGATTCTCACAGGAGTCCTTTTTAGCTCTTGTTATGTAACAGTAGATGAAACAATAGACAACTCTATCTCATTAGGAGAATTAATGTCTAGCTATGATTTGTGGTATGTAGATATTCATAGAGCTTCTGGGAATGGTGATGTTCCTTTTGTATCAATAGCTTTTACCTTATCATTTGATAATGGGAATCTGTATGCCAATAACAATATTGCAGACATAGGCTTTACAGGAGATGGACTTGGAATCCAGGTAGGGAGTTATGATACTTTCGGTAATTATTTAGAAACATTTCATGATATAGATGGTAGACATGACTTTGAGGTTGTTCAGCTATCTTTAAACGAAATAAGAATCTTTGACACAGTTCAAAACGTAAGTTATGTTCTAGTTGGTTATCAAAGAGATGAATTTGATTATGACATGTTGTTCTATGAGAATATAGAATATTTTTTACAAGAATATACAGCTTGGGAAAGAACAGCCATTAGCACAAACGGAAATGTAAATCCATTTGATAGCGAACATTATTTACAATTTACACCAGAAAATAATACTACATTTTATTCTTCTCACGATTCGTTTGGCACAAATATTGATGAGTTATTATGGGATTTCACAGGAGATTATGAGATCTTCGATGTTGTAGGATTTGATAATTTAAAAATGCTAACACTCAGTTATAGTGGAGGAGATATTGAAGAGTTTGAATTAAGTGTTATCAATGATCAAACAATAGAATTGTTTCACCTTAGTTCAAACACAACGTATCAATTTACAGGAAGAGGATTTATTCAGATTTTAAGAGGTGAAAAAAAATCAAAATTTACTGTAAGTAAAGAAGGAAGAAAACGAACTAAGGTAATAAGAAAGAAAAAAGAAAAAAGTGAGGTATAATAAAGTTTTGGTTAGTTGATTCTTGGTTGGTTATTCTAAATAGCCAACAAGAAGGATTCCGCTCTAGAGGTAGAGCGGTTTTTTTTATGCCTAAAAATAAGTAATTCTAAATTTTTAGTAGCAGCACATATCATGAAAATCTATTATCTTTAAACCAAAAAAACTCATGGATTTAACTGTATTTATTACAGGAGCTACTTCAGGAATAGGAAAAGCAACTGCAGAATTTTTAGCAAAACACAACTTTAGATTAATTCTTTGTGGTAGAAATGAGGATCGGTTAAAGGAATTAGAACAGTCTCTTGGTAAACAAACAGATGTTACTACTTTACAGTTTGATGTTAGAAACAAAGAGGATGTTTTTTCTGCGATAGCAAGTCTACCAGAGAATTTCAGAAAGATAGATGTGTTAATTAATAACGCCGGCAATGCTCACGGATTAAGCACCATACAAGATGGTGATACTGATGATTGGGATGCAATGTTAGATATTAATGTAAAAGGATTGTTATATGTATCTAGAGCAATTTTACCAAAAATGATTGAAAAAAACAGTGGTTTTATTGTTAATATTGGATCTACTGCAGGAAAAGAAGTATATCCGAATGGAAATGTTTATTGTGCATCTAAATCTGCCGTAGAGGCTATTAATAAAGGAATGCGGATGGACTTAAACCAATACAATATTCGCGTAAGTGCCATCCACCCTGGGTTGGTCGAAACAGCATTTTCAGAGGTGCGTTTTAAAGGCGATACAGAAAGAGCAAAAAAAGTATACCAAGGCTATAAAGCGCTGCAGCCAGAAGATATTGCAGAGATCATTCATTTTGTAATTACCAGACCTTATCATATAAATATTGAAGATTTGGTAGTATTTCCCTCAGCACAAGCAAGTGCAACCATTATTAATAAAAAATAAATGAGTACATACTCTAAAATTATAGCGGGTTGCATGTCATGGGGAGCATGGGGAAAACAATTTTCTACTCAACAAATGATCGCTCAAATTAATTTAACTCTAGAGGCGGGTATTACCACTTTTGATCATGCAGATATCTACGGAGAGTATACTACAGAAAATGAATTTGGAAATGCTTTTTTTAAAAGTGGTATTGAAAGAGAAAGAATTCAACTTATTTCTAAATGTGGAATTCAAAATGATGGAGGTACAAGAGATAATGGCATAAAGCATTATAATTATTCTAAAGAATACATTCTTTGGAGTGTAGAAAAAACGCTGAAGGATTTAAAAACAGAGTATTTAGATCTTTTATTATTGCATAGGCCCAGTCCATTAATGCACCCAAATGAAATTGCTGCAGCGGTTTATGAATTAAAAGAAAGTGGAAAAATAGTAGACTTTGGCGTTTCCAATTTTTCTCCATCACAACTCAGTTTAATCGATAATAAGACTGTTGTTTCTGTAAATCAGATAGAATTTTCTTTAACAGAACACATGGCAATGCAGAATGGGATATTAGATTATTTGCTAGAAAAAGAGATTACACCAATGTCTTGGAGTCCTTTGGGGAGTTTTTTTAAACAAGACAGCCAAGAAAATAAAAGAATAAAAAAAACAGTAAATACGTTCACTGAAAAATACAATGCAACAGAAGATCAATTGTTGTTAGCTTGGATTTTAAAACATCCTTCAGGAGTTATCCCGGTAGTTGGAACTACTAAAAAAGTACGACTAGAAAATGCCGTAAAAGCACTTGAGATAGAATTAGAATTAGAAGATTGGTTTACACTATTAGTAGAATGTCAAGGTCATAAAGTTCCGTAAAAATGATTAACAAACGTCTTTTAATTAAAAATTTACTTAGTCATAATGACGAGAATAGTTTTTATGATAAAAAGATGAAGCTTTCTCTTACAGGAAAAGAAGGCAAGGCAAAATTTTTAAAACATGTTTGTGCATTATCCAATTCAAACCCAGCAAATAACTCTTATATTATTATAGGGGTAGAAGATGAAGAAAATAAGATTGTTGGAGTAGATTTTTATGATGACAGCAAAATACAAAACCTTGTAAACGCCTATCTAGAAAACCCTCCTAAAATAGCGTATGAAAATGTTCCTTTTCCAAGTCTACCTAGGCACAAAGTTGTTGGGTTAGTAACGATACATCCAAATAGAAATATTACATCATTACTCAAAAATGCCTGGAAGTATAGAAGAGAAACTATTTTCTACAGAAGAGGAAGTAATTCTATGCCAGCATCAAAAAATTTTGAATTAAGAGATACCAATAAAATAATCGTTGCCGCTATAGAAAAAAATGCCAACAATAATATAGAGCTAACGTTGGCTGGAGTTTTTGATTTTTTCAACAATCATAAGCCGGAATATAATCCTCAGTATAAGGTTTTTAATGAACAATTTGTATTGTGCTGGGCAGGAGAAAAGAAGCTTATTAAAGGAGAATATTTTTTTACACGGGTAGATATTGAACTAATTAATGAACAGGTCCGATTGTTTTTTTCATCTCTTGATGAGGTACAAATTAGTTATAACAATAACTCCTTTATAATTACTGAATATGTATTACTAGGCATAGATAGAAAAGAAAAACACTATCCTTTAGAAAAAACAATTATCAATTTTAAAGAAAATGGTAAGCATGATATTATTACAGAATTTTTGTTTCAGTCACCACAGTTTGATGATATAATGATTCAACACATCTATCATAACAACAATACAATTATCTCTAAAATTGAAAACGGAACCCCTCTTTCAGTTCTGGAACATGAAGATGTGCTAAGACTTCCTAAAAATTATTTACTTTGTTTTTTACACGGTTATACAGATGCAGTAGTCCAACTTAGGAAAGCAAAAGGTTATATTAAAAGCATAGAAGATAAAACCACCTATATAAAATATAAAGAAGCCATGCGTGCATTTCGTAAGGTGAAGTATAGCTGATTTTTTTAAAGATTATCTAATACATATGGTACCTATAGAATAGGTCTTTGCCTGACCACTAATAATAACTCTATCGTCTTTATCTAAGCAATTTAAGAAACCCCCTCTATCTGAGAGTTGTTTTGCAGAAAGTCTTTTCTTATCTAGTTTCTTTGCCCAAAAAGGAATCAGAGAACAGTGTGCAGAGCCAGTTACAGGATCTTCTAAAATAGAAGATTGAGGAGTAAAAAAACGCGATACAAAGTCACAATCACTTCCTATAGCAGTCACAATTACACCACCGGGATCAAGGTTTATTTGATCAAATAGCTGCTTATTAATTTTGATGTTTTTAACCTCCTCCTCAGTGTTGTAAAGCAAGACATAATCTCTAGATTTATAAACTCCTTTTGGAAGGATATTTAAAGATTTTTCTATGATTTTTGGCAGCTTTGAAACAACTGGCATTCTTGAGGGAAAATCTAAAAAATAAAAACCGTCTTCTATGACAACACTTAGATCTCCGCTTACTGTTTCAAAAACAATCTTGCGTGAAGGATAGCCTAAAATTGTTTTTAAGCAATGTGCAGTTGCAAGCGTTGCATGACCACATAAATCCATTTCAATTTCTGGGGTAAACCATCGCAAATGAAATTTATCTCCTTTTGGAACAAAAAAGGCAGTTTCTGCAACGGCATTTTCTTGAGTAATTTTTAATAAGATATTATCAGGAAGCCATGAGGTTAACGGAATAACACAGGCTGGGTTTCCACCAAAAAGGGTGTTAGTAAATGCATCTACTTGATAGAGGTCTAATGTCATTTTTTAGTTAATAGATGTTTCCAAAAGAGACTCGTCTGTTCAATATAATTATCATTTTTCTTCTTCTTCGCCCATTGATTTGCAACTTTAACGGTAGTTAAAGCCCCTTTCTTATCATTTTTTTTGGCTTGTATTTTTGCTTTGAGTAAAGCATACCGAAAGTTTTCAGGACTTTTCTTCAGGGCATTATTAATAAAACCAATCGCTTCATTTAAATCTTTCCCATTATTGCTATAATATTGAGCTGCTTCAAAATAGGTTCTATGAGGAATGCTTTCAGGATTTTTCATAAACTCAGTCATTTGTTGCTCAATTTGGTGGGCTACTTCTAGCTCAATAGGAATTGCAACTAAAGTATTTTCCCAAACAATCTGAAGTTCTAAAGAGTTTGATGTGAGGGCTGCAAATTGTATGGTAAAGGTATTTACATAGCTAGTTGTTTTTATAGGTTTTACTTCAAACCTAAAAACGTCATTTAATGGCTTGTAGGCATCTCCTGCAATACTTCTAAGCGTTGTATTTGAATGAATAATAATTGTCCAAAGATCTTTACCAGGAATAGTATAGAGGGCATAAGTTCCGGGAAGAATTGTTTCTCCTCCAATTTTGGCAGTTTCAATGATTGTTATTTTAGTTGAGGCATTTGCTCCTGTTCTCCAAATTTTATCATATGGTACTAGGTTACCATATACTTTCCTGCCTTTTGCAGAAGGTCTAGAGTATTCTAAACTAATTTTAGTGAGCCCTACTTCCTGTGAAACTTGACTAAAAGGGCTTAACGTTGGAGTTTTTAATCTTTGGCTATGACAAAGAGAAAAACACAAAAAAAGACAGATAAAAGAAATTATGTATTTCATATTCGTGATGATTTTCTATAATAAACCTCAGTAGATTATTTATAATTTAATTCCTAAATTTAGGAATTAATTTTAAATACCTCGTAAGTTCTAGACCATTCAAATGATTTTCCTGGTTTTACCCCTAAATTAATAAATAATTCTGGACTAATCACGTGTTTCCAACCCCATAGATTTACTTTGTTTGTCTTAAAATCTCCAGTTTCTTTTACTCCTATTTTACTTTTTAAATTTACTAAGTTCCAAGCAGCATTTTCAGATTCATTACCTGTAAGATTGCTAAAAAAAAATTGTTCTTTTGGGGTATCATTAAATTTGATTTCCTTGACTCTTATGTCAACTTTTTGTTCTGTGTTTACCGTTTTTTTAAAAAGTGTTGGTTTCAATGTAAAAGGGAATGATAACACATAGTCTTTTCCTATTGAAGCCTTATTTATAGCCATAAAATTATGGGTATACTCATCTGTATTTATGTCTTTTTCACCTGTATTCTTCAGGGAGTAATAAATGCTAAAACTAGAAGGATGTAATTCAATTTCTTTTCTTAATACATATGAATATCCGTTTACCGTCTCAGATTTACAGCTTATTACAACTTTATTAGTTTTAGAAGTAACACTAAATTTAGCTGGTCTTACCGTGTAGCTTTTATGAAAAAGGTATTCTTGATCTTCTTTTTTTAACAAGCCCACGCCTATTTTATGAAACCAGCCCCCAATAGCTGCCTCACCAAAGCCCAAAGCTGTCTCAATTCCGAATTCATTATAAAATCCTTTTCCAATACATTGTTTTGCTAAAGGCTCAGTGTTTTCTGCAGTTGTTACTGTAACACCTTTAAATTTTACCTGTGAAATTTTACCTGTCCAGTCAAATCTAGAACAACTATAATTTTCACCAGGTGCCTCTATATGTATCTCTAAGTTTTTATTTTCAAGGATATGGGTCATGTTGCGAAAAGTAAAATTATTATAACCTAAAAATGATGCTATCGTTTTGCTTTCTAAGTAACTACTTTTCCATTTCCATATAATCTATCACTAAATTAACCATTGCATTAACCCCTGTAATAAATCCGCTTTCATCGAGATAAAAATCAGGAGTATGGTGTGGTCCCGAAGTTTCAGGATTTTTGCCTTTTGGCAAACCACCTAGATAAAAATAGAATCCGGGAACTTCATTTGCGAAAAAAGAAAAGTCTTCCGCACCAGTTTCGGCAGGCACCAAAATAACATTAGAGGTTCCGGCAGACTTCTGTAACGAAGGAAGCATTTTGGCTGTAAGGTCAATATTATTGAATGTAACAGGGTAGTGCGCAGAATAGGGTAATTCTAAAACCGCTTCAGTTCCATTTGCTTCTGCTGTTTTAGTTACTATTTGACGAATACGCTCAAAAACTAATTTTTCATCAGATTCACTTAATGTTCTAACAGTACCTAACATTTCTACTTGTTCAGGAATGATGTTAGAGCGATTTCCTCCGTGTATAGATCCAATAGTTACCACTGCAGCATTTCGTGTAATATTTACATTACGACTCACTATACTTTGAAGATTATTTATAATTTGAGCAGAGACGACAATTGGGTCAATAGACGACCAAGGTTCAGCACCGTGAGAAGATTTCCCTTTTACTGTAATTTTCATGTCGCCAACACCGGCAAACATTCCACCAGGTCGATACGTAATTTTTCCAATCTCTACTTGTGCATTGATGTGAAGTCCAAAAATTACATCAACCTTAGGGTTATCTAAAACACCTTCTTTAACCATTAATTCCGCACCACCTTCTTCTCCTTTAGGCGCTCCTTCCTCTGCAGGCTGAAAAATAAACTTAACAGTTCCTTTTAGCTCTTTTTGCATTCCAGATAAAATTTCGGCAACACCCATAAGAATAGCTACATGGGAATCATGACCACAAGCATGCATTACAGCAGTCTCTTTTCCTTCATACATTGTTTTTACTTTCGAGGCAAAAGAAACAGACGATCTTTCTAAGACAGGTAATGCATCCATATCTGCTCGTAAAGCAACTACAGGACCAGGTAGTCCTCCTTTAAGAATACCAACAACTCCAGTAACACCAACCTTAGTCTTTACTTCCATACCGAGAGATTCAAGATGTTTTGCTACCAACGCAGCAGTTCTAAATTCACGATTACCCAATTCAGGATTTTGATGAATGTCTCTTCTCCAATCAATAACTTTCTGCTCAACTTCTTTTATTTTGATCTCAATATTATTTGATTGGGCACTTAAATTAGAAAAACTTAAAAGCAACATGAATACGAGTAGTAATTTTATTTTCTTCATTTTATTTTAGGTTAAAGTTTTTTTAAAGCACTGGCTGTCTATTTCTGCTTTAAACACTAGTTTCATATAAATTATTTTTTT
>CEST01041111.1_pt1 | contig 21560 bp, 21 predicted proteins | sample 326921 | NCBI WGS metagenome assembly CEST01 (sample SAMEA2621509, study PRJEB7988) | marine metagenome | biome: marine biome (ENVO:00000447); feature: surface water layer (ENVO:00002042); material: "saline water (ENVO:00002010), including plankton (ENVO:xxxxxxxx)" | depth 5 m
CATTCACTGGTATTAATTAGAGTTGATATGATTTTTAATCTAATAGGGTTAAACAATAATTTATCGATTGGTTTATTCATCAACTTTGGATTTATAAAGTGTTATTCCTGGAAATAACATCCCTAATGATATTCCGATAATGTTTACTAATAGAAAATTAATACTCGGATTATAATTTATATAAACTGTAAACAACATCAATAATAACCCTCCGAATATTAATGGTTTAAATTTTATTATTAAACCTGTTATTAATAAGGTTGTGCTTAATAAGAATAAAATATCCGGTACAGGATTAACGTCTTTAAGAATTGAAATTATTATAATTATCAACCAAGATAAATTAAATACTCCCCATATAATTTTTATTACTCTCCCTAAATAAGTCTCATATCCAGTTGTTTTTTGGGTTTTTATATTATGAAAAACAGTAAGAATCATACCGATTATGGGTAATACTGTCCAAAATAATAATGATGAGTATTCGGTAGACTGAATAAATTGAGGAAAAATATAATGTATCAAACTCATTCCAACAATCAAAGATCCCCAAAATATAAAATTCACACTAAGTGGTTTTAAGTTTTCTTTAGTACTATTAATCACCTTACTTATTATTTCAATTTGTTCTTCAGAAGTATTCATATATTTTAAATTTAATTACACACAAATATAAACTAGTTTATTTTATAAACCAAATATTTTAATAGAATAATTAATAAAATGGAATTTTGTATTGAATTATGCTAGAAGGGTTCGTATAGAGTAGAATAATTAAACTGAAATTCTCAATACTAAAATTAAATTCAGTTTTAATCTATTTAAATAATTAAATACTGAAAATTATTAGGACATAAAAAAAACCTATAAGGATTTAAAAAAGATCAGGACGATAGGTATGTTTATCGTAATTATTCTTTCGGTTTTTTCTTAATAACAGAAGTGATCATTATATCATAAATGTAAAAAAACACACCAAGAGGTATGTTTTTTTTAGTTATTGTGTACGATATATTTAAGAAACAAAAAATTCAGAAATAATTATAACACTTGTTAATAAAGTAGTTAGCTACTCCACTGTAACGGATTTTGCCAAGTTTCTTGGTTGGTCAACATTTTTTTCTAACATTACTGCAATATGATATGATAATAGTTGAAAGGGAATTGTAGTTAATAAAGGTGTTAGTGCTGCTTCTGTCTCCGGAATTTCAATCACATGATCGGCAATTTCTTTGACCGTGACATCACCTTCGGTAACAATGGCTATAATTTTACCACTTCTAGATTTAATTTCTTGAATATTACTCACTACTTTTTCATAATGTCCTTTATTGGTAGCAATTACAAAAATGGGCATATTCTCATCAATCAAAGCTATAGGACCATGCTTCATTTCGGCCGCAGGATATCCTTCGGCATGAATATATGATATTTCTTTAAGTTTTAAAGCACCCTCTAATGCTACAGGAAAGTTAAAACCTCTTCCTAAATATAAGCAGTTTTTAGCATCTTTATAAACGCTTGCAATTTCTTTAACCTTCTCATCTATTTGTAACAGTTTTTCAACTTTTGAAGGAATTAATTGCATTTTTTGTAAATAGGTGTGAAATACTGATTGAGACATTACTCCTTTAGCCTTTGCTAGTTTTAATGCTATTAATGTTAGTACTGTAATTTGCGTTGTAAATGCTTTAGTTGAAGCTACTCCTATCTCTGGCCCAGCATGCGTGTAAGCTCCAGCATCTGTTTCTCTAGAGATAGAAGATCCTACCACATTACAAACTCCAAATATAAAGGCTCCTTTAGATTTTGCTAATTTTATGGCAGCTAAGGTATCAGCAGTTTCTCCAGATTGAGAAATAGCAATCACAATATCTTTTGATGTTATTATTGGGTTTCTATATCTAAACTCAGAAGCATATTCTACCTCTACAGGAATTCTAGCCATGTCTTCAAGAAGATATTCTCCAACCAATCCTGCGTGCCAAGAAGTTCCACAAGCTACTATAATAATACGCTCGGCGTTTAAGAATTTTTGGAGGTTGTTATCAATACCGGCCATTCTTATAATTCCTAGATCAGGTAACATTCTACCTCTATAGGTATCTATAATAGCCTTTGGTTGTTCGTGAATTTCTTTGATCATAAAATGATCATAGCCTCCTTTTTCTATTTGCTCTAAACTTAACTTAAGCTCTTGGATATTTGCATCGACAGGTGAATCATCCATTATTTTTCTTACGTGGATATCTCTTCCTGTTTTGATAATGGCCATTTCTTCATCCTCTAGGTATATGGCATCTTTTGTATACTCTATGAATGGGGAAGCATCTGACGCAATAAAAAACTCTTCATTGTTCTTTCCTACTCCAATTGCTATTGGACTTCCTAGTCTTGCTACAATAATTTCGTCAGGTTTTTTCTTGTCAAAAACAGCAATCGCATAAGCTCCTGTTACTTCGGTTAATGCAATTTGCACAGCCTTTCCTAACAAGCATTTTTCTTGTTTTTTTACTTCTTCTATTAAATTTACAAGGACTTCAGTATCGGTATCACTTTGAAAAGTATAGCCTCTAGAAATTAATTCTTTTCTTAAAGTATCATAATTTTCAATTATCCCATTGTGTACAATCACTAAATCTCCTGATTGAGAGGTGTGAGGGTGAGAATTAATATCGTTAGGAACCCCATGAGTAGCCCATCTTGTGTGGCCAATACCAATGTTTCCTTCCTTTCTTTTTGAATCGTTGTCTGTAATTTCTTCTAGTGCAGAGACTTTTCCTTTAGTCTTAGATAAATTAATTTCAGAACCATTAAAAAGCATGATTCCGGCACTGTCATAACCCCTATATTCTAATCTTTTTAAGCCATTTATTACGATAGGGTACGCATCTCTATGACCAATATATCCTGTTATTCCACACATAGCAATGTTTTTTTAAGGAGGTTAGTACTAATTATTTTCTGTTTTTAACGTGTATGATATTTTTAATTTAGCTCTTCTTGAAACATCTTGTGTATTATTGTTTAGCAACATTATTGCTTTTGGGTTCCAATTATAATTTCTAACGATAGTGTCTACTGAGGTGGCAGGAAGATCTGTTGGGTTTAATACTCTTACACCAAGAACTGGAAGATCATCTGTATCACCAGCTAACAATTCTGAAATATAGTCGGTAATATTAAATGTATAGCTGTTCGGTTTATTCGAGTCGTCTAATTCAAGTAAACCACCAACTTGATTTACCCCTTCTGTGATATAATCGATAATTTGACGAGGTATTTCTTCACCAGCGATATTTAGTCCATCTTTATAAATAAATAAACGATATGGTATTGCTGTTGTATCTTGCTCAATAATATCTTTATCTACATAAAGAGTAATACTTGCACCATTTATAAGCCAGTTTTTTGTTCTTAATTCTTCTAAGTGATCCGGAATCCCATTCAAATCGTTATCATCTCCTAATATTTTTAGCTGAGCAATAGATCCTGCTGCTCCCTGAATTGGCACATTATTAAACCCCGGTATTTGACCTGGAGTCATTTTATATTCACTATTCCTTATCCCTGAAAGCAAAAAAGTATCTGTCTTTTTTATAGTATCAAGTACCACTGTACCTCCATCTACCAATACGGTATTTGTGTAATAGATGTCTATTAATGGCTGAAGAGAGTTACTGTTGAGGCTCAACGAAATTAAAGAACCTTGGTCTCCTTCTGCTTGAATTTTTATACCTCTAAAATAACTATTGAATGCATCTTGAGAGGCAAAGTTTGAAGTTTCATACTGATCAAAAATAAGCTCTTTTATCAAATCCTCTTTAAGAGGAATGCTTATGGATGGACTTGAGTTGATGTATCTTATGGTGTCTGTATCATATTCAAGCCCAGTACTTAATTTTCTCGTAACAAAATGAGCAGTATCTCTTCTGTTAGGAGTAAACTGTATGTCTTCAACAAGATTTAATTTTTCGGTTGAAACTTCGTAATTATCATCTGAAAAATACATGTTCTGTATAGAAGGTGTTGTAGGGTTTAAAGTACTTAAATACGTTTCTACTCTAAATACGTTTAGCGTAAACGGCTGAAGTTGATTTCCAATAATAGAGTCTAGCTCGAAATCAGCATCTAAAGTTGAAGTACTTAACAACGAAGCATTGTATGGTATTCTTAATAATATGGTATCTATTGTGGTAACAACGATGGTATCTGATCCGTATTCTTGATCAACCTGAGTTAAATCTTGAGGAATACTAAGTTGGGAAATGATAGATGCTTCGATTTTTTTGTAGTTGTTGTTATTGTACACACCTAATAAATATTGCCCTAGTAAACCACCAATAGCCAATCCATCTGCTTGAACTTTTTCAATATTTTTCCCAGTAACTTCTATTTCAAAAACGGTGTCGTTTGTTGTAAAAGCTCCATTACTAACAATTGATGTTCCTATATCTGTAAAGTCTTCTTCACAAGAAATAACCGATCCCAATAAAAAAACTGTAATTACAACAGATATTGTTGCTCTAGTATATTTTCTTAACATAACCACTCTAAATTTACTCTTGAGAAATAAGTTCTTCATAAAAATTTAAATAAGATTCGAAAGAATCTTCTTCTTGAAATGATAATGCAGGAATGTTTTTATTTCGAATTTCTTCTGCAATTTCTTCAGGAATTTCTGGGCTTCCTTGAACTATTGCATCAGAATTTGATACTGCACTTTTTAGAATGTTTATATAAGTTGGGTCTTCTAAAATGCTAAATTTATCATCTGAAATCTTATCAAACTTAATTTTTTTAGCAAGGTCTGTATTTAAAGATCCTTCAAAATCTTTTTGATAAACAGACGTAATGATTTTACTTTCTGAAAACAAAGGCTCTTCGCTGTAATATTCCTTCAAATAAAGAGGAAGCAATGAAGCCATCCAACCATGAACATGAATAATATCTGGAGCCCAGTTTAACTTCTTAACAGTTTCTACTACCCCTTTCGCAAAGAAGATTGCTCTTTCATCATTGTCTGAAAAAAGTTGATCATCTTCGTCAGAAAAAATTGCTTTTCTTTTAAAGTACTCATCGTTGTCAATGAAGTAAACTTGCATTCTTTCTTTTGGAATTGAGGCTACTTTAATAATCAAAGGCATATCCATGTCATTAATTATCAAATTCATCCCCGATAAACGAATTACTTCGTGCAGTTGATGTCTTCTCTCGTTAATTACACCAAAACGAGGCATAAATATTCTTGTTTGAACACCTTTAGAATGCGCCTTCTTTGCTACATTAAATGCAGTAGATGCTATCTCTGTTTCTGGTAAATAAGGTACAACCTCTGAAGAAACATACAATATTCTCTTATCTTTCATTAAATTTAAGCCTTTATATAAGTTTGCAAAAGTACGAATTTTTATGCAAAAGTCATGTTAAAATACTAAGTTTGCAGTCATACACTCTAATATATTATGAAGGTTTTTAAAACTAAGAAAGAACTTAAAACATATTTTAAGGAGTTCCGTTCTAAAAACTCTAAAATTGGTTTTGTAGCTACTATGGGGGCGCTGCATAAAGGTCACCTGTCTCTAATAGATAAATCTAAAGAGGACAATGACATCACTGTTGCGAGTATTTTTGTAAATCCAACTCAGTTTGACAAAAAAGAAGACTTAGAAAACTACCCTAAAACTTTAGAAATCGATTTAAGTTTATTGAAAAACGGGCTGTGTGATGTTGTTTTCATTCCGTCTGTAAATGAAATATATAATAAATCAATCACCTCGGACTCTTTTGATTTTGATGGTTTAGAAGACGAAATGGAAGGGGAGTTTAGAAAAGGGCACTTCAATGGCGTAGGAACCATTGTAAAAACACTCTTTGAAATTATAACTCCAACCAATGCTTATTTTGGAGAAAAAGATTTTCAACAATTGCAGGTGATTCGTAAAATGGTAGAGAAAAACTGCATGAATGTCAGCGTAGTAGGGTGCCCCATCTACAGAGAGAGTGATGGCTTAGCTATGAGTTCAAGAAACAGTCGTCTTAGTTTGGAAGAAAGAAGAGCTGCTTCAATCATATATCAAACATTAAAGGATATCAATCACAAAATCAATTCTCATTTATTAGATGTTTTGAAAAAACAGGTTTCAGACCAATTTAAAAACCATCCTCTTTTTGAATTAGAATATTTCACTATTGCAGACGAAATTACTTTAAAAAGTGTCTCAAATATTTCTCCAAATACACCGCTAAGAGCTTTTATTGCGATCCAAACAAATAGCGTTCGGTTAATTGATAATATTTCTATAAATGCTTAACTTCTTTTTAGCTAATTAATTAATTTTAAATTTTAAAAAAGTAGTACTTTTACAGTATGTTAGTACAAGTTGTAAAATCTAAAATTCACCGTATTAAAGCAACGAGAGCAGAATTAGATTATATTGGAAGCATTACTATTAAGGAGGATTTAATGAATGCTGCTAATATTATAGAAGGAGAACCTGTTCAGGTTGTAAATAATGACAATGGAGAGCGCTTAGAAACCTATGTAATACCAAGCCCAAGAAAAAATGATGAAATTACATTAAATGCTGCCGCTGCAAGAAGAGTGTCTGTTGGAGATATCTTGATATCTATCACTTATGCTTTTATGGATTTTGAAGAGGCCAAGGTTTTTAAGCCTGCGCTTGTTTTTCCAAATGAAACCAATAATACGCTTACTTAGTCTTGAATTTTAAAGTCAAAAATTTCTTAAAAATTATCCTACCTCTTCTTTTTGGGGGGTGCTTGATTTGGTATTTGTTCACAATAATTCCACCAAAAACTCTTTTAGAGTATTTTAAAAATGCTAATTATTGGTGGATTTCTCTTGGATTATTCTTTGGTATTTTAAGTCACTTATCTAGGGCGTATCGATGGAAGTTTATGTTAGAACCAATGGGCTACAAACCAAGGTTTATAAACAGTGCTTTGGCGGTATTAATTGGATATTTTGTAAACCTAGCGATCCCAAGAGCAGGTGAAGTATCCAGAGCAAGTGTTATGTCTAATTATGAAAATATACCTTTCGAAAAAGGATTTGGAACCATTGTAGCTGAAAGAATTGCAGACTTAATAATGATGTTTTTTATTATTGGAATAACCTTGTTAATTCAGTTTGATTTCATTGTTCAATTGGTAAAAGTGAACTTTGATCTCGTTAAGGTTTCTATTTTATTATTAGGGTGTTTTATTGGTGGTTTCTTTTTCTATAAATATGTCCGAAAATCAAAAACCGGTTTTGGTTTAAAAATTAAAAAATTTATAAAAAGTCTTATAGAGGGTATTACAAGTATTTTTAGAATGAAAAATAAATGGCCTTTTATTTTTCACACATTATTTATTTGGGTAATGTATATTCTTATGTTCTGGGCAACAATTCCTGCAATAGAAGGATTAAACGTTCCGGTTGGTGGTATTTTAGTTGGGTTTATAGCCGGAGGGTTTAGTATTGCTGCCACAAATGGCGGTATTGGCTTATATCCGCTGGCCGTGGCTGGTGCTTTTACTTTATTTGGTGTTGCTGAAGAACCATCCACTGCTTTTGGAAGCGTAATGTGGGCTTCACAAACGGCCATGGTTATTCTTTTTGGGGGACTCTCCTTTTTACTCCTACCAATCTGCAACAAAGCAAAGTAATTTTCTTTTCTTTGCATAAATTAATACAAAATGGCGAAGGCTAAAACTACTTTTTTCTGTCAGAATTGTGGCGCTCAACATGCAAAATGGATGGGACAATGCAATACCTGTAAAGAATGGAACACCATAGTTGAAGAGGTACTTCAAAAAGAAGTGGCTAGAGAGTGGAAACAGTCTCATACAACAAAAACAATCTCTAAACCTTTAAAGATTGACGAAATTCAATTAAATTCAGAGGAAAGAATTCCTACAAAAAACAAAGAATTAGATACTGTTTTAGGGGGCGGACTGGTAAAAGGCTCTGTCACATTGTTAGGAGGTGAGCCAGGTATTGGGAAATCTACATTAATACTACAGGTAGCCCTAGCTATCCCTAATAAAGTTTTATATGTCTCTGGAGAAGAGAGTCAATCTCAGATAAAAATGAGAGCCGAAAGAATTCAAAAACAGCCTTCTAATTGCCTTATTTTAACAGAAACAAACACACAACAAATCTTTAAAAACATTGAAGATGTAATTCCAGAAGTTTTAGTTATTGACTCTATACAAACACTTCATACTAATTCTATAGAGGCATCTCCTGGAAGTATTTCTCAGATTAGAGAAACTACTGCAGAATTAATAAAATTTGCAAAGGAAACAGGAATTCCTGTTTTATTAATTGGCCATATTAATAAAGAAGGACAAATTGCTGGACCAAAAATTTTAGAACATATGGTAGACGTTGTTTTACAGTTTGAAGGCGACAGAAATCATACCTATAGAATATTACGTTCTCAAAAAAATAGATTTGGCTCCACTGCAGAGTTGGGTATTTATGAAATGCTTTCTAACGGATTGAGAGAAGTTTCAAACCCATCTGAAATTTTAATTTCAAAAAAAGACGCTGACCTAAGTGGTACAGCAATTGCGTCTACTTTAGAGGGTATTAGACCCTTAATGATTGAAATTCAAGCCCTCGTTAGCACCGCTGTATATGGAACTCCACAACGAACAACTACCGGCTACAACCTAAAGCGTCTGCACATGGTATTGGCAGTTTTAGAGAAAAGAGCTGGATTTAAATTGGCTGCTAAAGATGTTTTTTTAAATATTACAGGGGGGATTAGTATAGATGACCCGGCTATTGATCTTGCGGTTGTTGCTTCAATTTTATCTTCTAACCAGGACATTGCTATTTCACCAAATGTTTGTTTTGCTGCGGAAATTGGTTTGGCTGGAGAAATTAGGCCTGTTTCTAAAATAGATCAACGAATTTCAGAAGCTAAAAAATTAGGTTACAAAACATTTGTTGCCTCTAAATATAATAAAATTACTATTAAAGAATCTGGGATAAAACTAATTCTTGTTGGTAAAATAGAAGAAGTATTTGCTACGCTTTTTGCATAAAAAAACCGAGCTATAAGCTCGGTTTAATTTTTATTTTTTATTGACTTCTTTGATATACTTTTCTAAAGCCATAGTCATAGAGGGTGATTCTGGAGATGGAGCCGTAATATTACATTGTAAACCGGCGTCTGTAGCAGCCTTTACTGTAGAATTCCCAAAAACTGCAATTCTAGTATTTTTTTGTTTAAACTCTGGAAAATTCATAAATAATGAATCTATCCCTGAAGGACTAAAAAAGACTAAAATATCATAAAAAACATCTTCTAAATCAGACAAGTCGCTAACAACCGTTTTATATAAAATTGCTCTTTTCCAATTCACTCCTAACCCATCTAATTCAGTAGGAATTAATGATTTTAATTTATCTGAAGAGGGTAATAAGAATTTTTCTTCTTTGTGTTTTTTAATTAACTTTCCTAATTCAGGAAAAGTTCTTTTACCAACATAAATTTTACGTTTTCTATACACTACATATTTTTGTAAATAGAAGGCTACTGCTTCTGATTGACAAAAATACTTCATAGAATCTGGCACTTTAAATCGCATTTCCTCAGCGATTCTGAAGAAGTGATCCACCGCATTTCTACTAGTTAGAACAATAGCTGTAAATTGTGATAAGTCTATTTTTTGAGATCTCACCTCTTTTGTAGTAACTCCTTCAACATGAATAAAAGATCTAAAATCAATTTTAACTTTCTGTTTATTGGATAAATCTGAATAAGGAGATGATTCTGTTTTTGGTTTTGGCTGAGACACCAAGATTGTTTTCACTTTCATAATCTACTTCTTTTTTATTTAAAATATGGATTTAAACAAAACGAATAGCGGTGCTAATTCGAAGGCGCAAAGGTACAAAATAAAATAAAATAACTCTTTAATAATGAGGTTTTTGTTATTAATCAAAATTACAAGAAGTCTTACTAAAAAAAGTGTGGTGAAGCCTAGGATTAAAAAATATTGATTTTGAAAACTATAAAAATACCATATATTCAAAATTAATAACCCAATAGATATTGAATATAAGTAGCTTGTTTTTGACAATAAAAAGTGAGATAAGGTCTCTTTGGTTTCGAATAATTTGACCAATAAAACCTCTAAGACAAACCTAAAAATCATAAATATTGACACATAATAAGAAATCTCGAGATAGTCTAAAAATAAGAAAACACTATTTTGTCTGTGTTCATGAATGATAAAGTAAATAGAAACTGACACCATTAAAAAGGAGAAAACAGAAAATACTAGATGGAAAATAGAAAATCTAGCATATATGTCTTCAGATTCTATTTCTACAAATCCTTTATTAAAAATAGACATCGCATAACCTTTTAGTTTTGTTGCTGTATAAAGTTTGAGAAAAAAAAGCAAAACCAGAGACGATACAAAAATTATTGCAAGCCAATTATTTGATAAAACATCTCTTTGAAGAGCCTCCATTAGTTCTATTTGGAATTTATAATAACACAAAACTAGTAATAAAATAATGTATCTTTGTTATTATTCTATCACATTTTATGTCTGATACTTTAGTAATTATTCCAACTTATAACGAAAAAGAAAACATTGAAGCTATAATAGAAACTGTTTTTAAGCAAGAAAAAAAGTTTCATATTTTAGTTGTTGATGATAACTCTCCTGACGGAACAGCCAACATTGTTGAAAATGTAATGACTCGTTACCCTAAACGTCTTTTTATTGAAAAAAGAAAAGGTAAAAACGGTTTAGGCACTGCATATATTCATGGTTTTAAATGGGCTATAGATAAAAAGTATGATTATATTATTGAGATGGATGCTGATTTTTCTCACAATCCAATAGATTTAGTTAGATTGTATAATGCCTGTAGTAATGAGGGGGCAGATGTTGCCGTAGGGTCTAGATATTCTCAAGGTGTAAATGTTGTAAATTGGCCAATGAAGCGTGTTTTATTGTCTTATTTTGCATCAAAATATGTTCGTTTTATCACTAGAATTCCTGTGTATGACACCACTGCTGGTTTTGTCTGTTACAAGAGAAATGTTTTAGAAACTATTCAACTTGATAATATAAAATTTATTGGATATGCCTTTCAAATTGAAATGAAATTCAAAGCTTGGAAACATAAATTTAATATTAAAGAAGTTTCCGTAATTTTTACTGATAGAACTTTAGGAAGTTCTAAAATGAATGATGGTATAATATATGAAGCGCTTTTTGGCGTAATAAAAATGAGACTTAAAGGCTTGCGATGAATTCTTACCTGATAAAAAATGCAAACATCGTAAATGAAGGAACTACGTTTCTTGGCGATATTCTTATAGAAAACGGATTGATTCAAAAGATCAGCCCTTTAATTACAGCAGATTCCATTACTATTATTGATGCTAAAGGACGCTATCTTATTCCTGGCTTAATTGACGATCAAGTTCATTTTAGAGAGCCTGGTTTAACCCATAAAGCCAATATTGGTACAGAAAGCAGGGCTGCTGTTGCTGGTGGGATTACTACTTTTATTGAAATGCCCAATACGGTTCCTCAAGCAACTACACAAAAATTATTACAGGACAAGTTTAACATTGCCGAAAAAACATCCTTTGCCAATTACTCTTTTATGTTTGGTGGAACCAATGACAACCTGGAAGAGCTATTGCAGACAGATCCAAAAACAGTGGCTGGAATTAAGTTGTTTTTAGGATCATCTACAGGGAATATGCTGGTAGATGATCTTGAAGTATTAGAAAAAATATTTTCGTCTACTAAATTGATTATTTCTGTTCATTGTGAAGATGAAGAAACTATCAAAAAAAATACTGCTCACTACAAAGAAATTTATGGAGATAATATCCCTATAGAATTACATCCTGTCATAAGAAGTGAAGAAGCCTGTTATTTATCCTCTTCTAGAGCCATTGCATTGGCAAAAAAAACAGGAGCAAGATTGCATGTATTTCATGTATCTACCGCAAAAGAAACTACCTTATTTAGAAATGATATTCCTATAGAAGAAAAACAAATTACTTCTGAAGTATGTGTACACCATCTTTGGTTTTCTGACGAAGACTACAAAAAAAAGGGCACACACATAAAATGGAATCCAGCGGTAAAAACAGCAAACGACAGAAAAGGCTTATGGGAAGCTTTGTTAGATGACAGGTTAGATATTATTGCCACAGACCATGCGCCACACACCTTGGAAGAAAAATCAAATTCTTATCTAAAAGCTCCAAGCGGCGGACCTTTAGTACAGCATGCATTACTAGCACTATTAGAAAAAGTAAAAGAAAATAGTATCGCTATAGAAAAGTTAGTGGAAAAAGCGTGCCACAACCCTGCAAAAATATTTCAAATAGAAAAAAGAGGATTTATTAAAGAAGGATATTATGCAGATTTAGTGCTGTTAGATATGAATGCGCCTCAGACAGTTCATAAGGATAATCTATTATACAAATGTGGATGGTCTCCTTTTGAAGGAACTACATTTTCGTCTAGTATTACCCATACATTTGTTAATGGTGTTTTAATGTATGATAATGGCGTTTTTAACACCACCACAAAAGGAAAACGAATTACGTTTAATAGATCATGAAAAACCTGCTAATTTTTTTAGTTTTAATTTCCCTTCTTACTTCTTGTACAGGGAATACCATCTATGAAAAGCCTAAGGATCTCATTCCTAAGGACTCTATGATTTTACTTTTAAAAGAGTTGTATTTAGCCACCTCTGCTAATAGTGTTAAAAACATTAGACAACAGAAAAAAATTTCTTATACTCCTTTAGTTTATAACCTCTATAAGATAGACAGCTTACGTTTTAGAACGAGTAATCTTTTCTATACATCTGAGGTAGATGTCTACGAACCCATGTTAGACCAAGTTCTTGTTTTGCTGAAAAAAAAGCGTGCTTTTTTCACTAAAATTAAAAAAGAAAAAGACTCTATTTTTTCAGATTCTATAAAAAAGAAAAAGTTTCAGATGACAAAAAAGAAAAATGAGACCGGTGAATTTGATATTTCTAAAAAAAGAAGACTCCCTAAAGGTTTTTTAAAGAATAAAAAGATCTCTAAGAAAAAGTCAAACTAAAAAATCATTACTTACCTGTTTGATTACAGTTTCTATTTTTTCAAATTTAAATGCTAATTTATTTTTACATTTCTCTGAAGAATAATAGGTTTTAGAGCTCAAAGATCTCGCTGTATACTTACTCATTCTTACTTTTCTTCCTGTTATTTTTGAGACTAGCCACTCCCATCGCCAAAATAAGTTTGCTTGCCAAGGTTTTACCAATTTTGATGGCTTTTTCTTGCCAAAAGCATCTGCAATATAAAACAACACCTCCTTGAAACTTTTATTTTCAGATACCAATATAAAACGTTCGTTTTTACAGTTACTTTCCATTAATTGTATCATACAATGAATGACATCTTTTACACCAACAAAGCCTGTAATACCCTCTGAATAGTATGGAAATCCTTTGTATACTTGTGAAAACATTGTGCCAGATCCTGAGGCCCAAAAACCACTCCCTAAAATAACTCCTGGATTTACAACTACCACATCTACACCTTCTTGACTGGCGCGCCAAATTTCTGTTTCTGCCCCGTATTTTGTGATGGCATAGCCATTATTTTTTTCATTTCCAATCCATTCATTTTCTTCAGTAGTTATCTCTTTTTTTGGAGCATCACCAATAGTAGCAATTGAACTTACAAAACATAATTTTTCTACTTTAGCATCTATGGATAAGTTGGCAATAATAGCGGTACCATGAATATTTACCTTTCTCATTGTTATATAATCGCTGGGATCAAAAGAAATGATTGCCGCACAATGGTAGACTTTTTTTACACCTTTAAAAGCAGGAATCATAGATGGAACGTCTGTAATATCTGCCTGTAACCATTCTATATTAGAAAATAACTCTGCCGGTATATTATTATAATAAGAAAAGACTTTTTTTGCTTTTTCTATGCTTTCTGGCGTTCTATAAATAGCTCGTACGCTCTCATTCTCTTGTATTAAACGAACCAATAGATGAGATCCTACTAAACCTGTACCGCCTGTAACTAAAATCATACGACGAATTTAGTTTATTTACCTCAGAAATGTATCTTTGCTTTTTATAAAGTAAGAAGATGACAAATTTTGTTGAAGAGTTACGATGGCGAGGATTATTGCATGATATTATGCCAGAAACTGAAGCACACCTATTAGAGCATTCTACTGCGGGTTATATTGGATTTGATCCAACTGCAGATTCTTTGCATATTGGTAGTTTGGTTCAGATTTTAATCTTGAAGCATTTTCAGAATGCTGGACATAAACCAATTGCCTTGGTTGGTGGTGCTACTGGAATGGTGGGTGATCCTTCTGGAAAGTCTGCAGAAAGAAATTTATTAGATGAAGTAAGTTTATTAAAAAATATTGAAGGAGTAAAAGCGCAGTTAGGGCGTTTTTTAGACTTTAATACTACCGCGAAGAACCCTGCTAAATTGGTAAATAATTTTGATTGGATGAAAGATATTTCATTAATTGATTTTGTTCGTGATACAGGAAAGCATGTCACGGTAAATTATATGATGGCAAAAGACTCTGTAAAAAAACGTTTGAGTTCTGAGTCTAAAGAAGGAATGAGTTTTACAGAATTTACCTATCAGTTATTTCAAGGATATGATTTCTATCACTTGTATAAAGAAATGGGTTGTAAGTTGCAGATGGGTGGCTCTGATCAGTGGGGAAATATTACTACAGGAACAGAATTAATCAGAAGAAAAGCACAGGGGAAAGCTTATGCTATTACCGTTCCTTTGGTAACCAAAGCTGATGGCACAAAGTTTGGAAAAACAGAAGGTGGTAATGTTTGGTTAGACGCCAAAAGAACCTCTCCTTATAAGTTCTACCAATATTGGTTAAACTCTTCAGATGAAGATGCCGAAAAATATATTAAAATCTTTACTTTTTTAGATAAAAAAACTATTGAAGCCCTTGTTGCAGAACACAGGGAAGCTCCACACTTGCGTTTGCTTCAAAAGAAAATTGGAGAAGAGGTAACTGTTATGACACATGGTCAAGAAGCATTTGACAATGCTATAAAAGCTTCTCAAATTCTTTTTGGCAAGTCTACGTCTGAAGATTTAAAATCTTTGGATGAACAGACATTTTTAGATGTTTTTGAAGGAGTTCCACAGGCATCTATTTCTAAAGAAGATATTGATAACGGATTGGATATGATTGGCGCTTTAGCCTCCAAAACAGGATTTTTAAATTCTAACGGAGAAGCAAGAAGAGCTTTAAAAGAAAATGCTATTTCTGTGAATAAAGAAAAAGTAGCCGATGATTTTATAATTACTGCTACAGATTTAATTGCAGATACACACGTATTACTTCAACGAGGAAAAAAGAATTATTTTTTATTAAAAGTAGAGTAGGTAATTTATTTATTGGCGAGTTTTAACCAATTTTTAGCTGCTTTTTTAACCAATTTCTTTGGGTTTTGTTGTGTCCATTTTATAAATGTATTGGTTCCCCAAGAATTATAGAATAAAAATAATTTACCCTCTCTTATTTCGAAAGTTTCAGGATCTATGGATACTTTTTTTCCTGATGTTCCCATTGCATATGCACAAAAACCTCCAAATTGTGGAATAAACTTTTTCGGATTAGCTGTAAACACCTCTACATTTTTTTGTGATGAAAATAAGAAACTCGCACCACGGTGTATTGTTGTATGTTTTTTATTCCCTTTAACTGCCTGATTGCTGAAGTAAGCAACTACATCATACCCTTCTGCTACGATTCCTTTTTTGGTATTGAAGTTTTGTTGCGCAAACGATGCAATTGAAATAAAAATGTAGACTAATAGAATAATTTTTTTCATGAGTGTCCTTTAATTTAATTATTGCATCGTCTAATAAAATCATTAAAAATTACATACTCACAAAAAGAGGTTTATTTTTTGAGGTATTACAATTGAGTTATAAGACCATCAGATTACATCCTCTAATATCTGAATGATCAAAACGTCCTAAGATTTCAAAACTTCCATTATTATTTACTTTTCCTAGATCTTGCGTTGCTATAAAAGAGCAGGAATTATAATTTGTTAAATCTATGACGTTTAAACCTCCTGTTTTATTATTGTCTAATATAGTGAGTGCATCTTCTGTGTCTCTGGCTACTATTTTCATCCAAGGCGGACAATTAAACACACCATTTCCATTGGAATACCCTTGACTTAATAATTCTGTCATTCCGTATTCTGAGTGAATTTTAGACACTCCAAAGCCAGCACACAAAATTTCATGCAATTCATTTCTAATGATTTCTTTGCGCCTCCCCTTCATGCCACCAGTTTCCATAATAATGGTGTTCTGTAATGTAAACTGTTGCCTTTCAATAAGGTCTAACAAGGCAAAAGTGACGCCAATTAAGAGTACTTTTTCTCCTTTTTGATCTAGTTCTATAAGTATTTTAGAAAGCTCCGCTAGATTATTTAGGTAAAATCCGCTTGCTGGTCTTTTAGATTTTTTTATCAAATCGTCTACCATATAAATCAAAGAAGACCCCTCTCGTTCTAAATAATTTGGCAGCAATCCTAAGACCGTATACTCTTCTATATTTCCATAAAAATATTGAAATCCTTTTCTATAACTTTTTTCATACCAAGAAACATCTGTTACCATGTGTTTGCTGGTTATACTCCCTGTTGTTCCTGAGCTTGTAAAGGTTTCTCTAATAGAATTTTTTGAAGAAAGTACTGAATGACTTTTAAAAAACTGAATGGGTAAAAACGGAATCTGTTCCACTTTCTTTACATCAGACGAATTAATATACAGTAAATCACAAAAAGAACGATATACCTTATTGTTTTCAAACTGATGTCTAAAAACCTGTAAGGCACAAGTTTTAAAATCACTTTCGGTTTGTATGTTGAAAACAGCATTTTGCATATATGACAAAAATAATAGGAATTAAGCAATAAAGTTTCATTATAATTGATAAAAACACCCGCTTCTTTTGTAAAACTTTATTGTATTTTTGATCTCACAAATCAAAATAAAAAAATAATGTCAGATTTTGGAATTCAACAAGCCCTGAAAGAGTTAGGCTTACAAGATATTAACCATGGAACCTCTACTGGTTCTACTAATTTTTCTAACGGAGAACTTATTGAAAGTTATTCTCCTGTAGATGGTAAATTAATTGGAAAAGTAAGAGCAACTAGTAAAGAAGATTACGAAAAGGTAATGACTACTGCCACGGAAGCTTTTAAAACTTTTAGAGATATTCCTGCGCCACAAAGAGGAGAAATTGTTCGTCTGTTTGGAAATAAGTTACGAGATTTAAAAGAGCCATTAGGGAAGTTAGTTTCTTATGAAATGGGAAAATCTTTGCAAGAAGGGTATGGAGAAGTACAAGAAATGATTGATATCTGTGATTTTGCAGTTGGGCTGTCTAGACAATTAAACGGACAAACTATCCCGTCTGAAAGACCAGGACATGTTATGAGAGAGCAATGGCACCCAATTGGAGTGGTGGGTATAATTTCTGCCTTTAATTTTCCGGTTGCTGTTTGGGCTTGGAATACTGCCTTGGCTTGGATATGTGGTGATGTTTGTGTGTGGAAAGGATCTGAAAAAGCGCCTTTATGTACTGTTGCCTGTCAGAATATAATTGCTGAAATATTAAAAGAAAATAACTTACCCGAAGGAATCTCTTGTATTATTAATGGAGATTATACGGTTGGAGAAATGATGACTACAGACACAAGAGTTCCTTTAGTATCTGCTACAGGTTCTACTAGAATGGGAAGAATTGTTGGTACAACTGTTGCCCAACGTTTTGGAAAATCTTTATTAGAGTTGGGCGGTAACAATGCCATTATTATAACCCCAACTGCAGAATTAAAAGTAGTGGTGCCTGGGGCTGTTTTTGGAGCTGTAGGAACCTGCGGACAACGCTGTACTTCTACACGAAGACTTATAATTCATGAATCTGTGTATGATAAAGTAAGAGATGCCATTGTGGGTGCTTATGGGCAGTTAACCATTGGAAATCCTTTAGATGAAAAGAACCATATTGGGCCTTTAATTGATCATGATTCTGTAAACACCTATTTAGCAGCTATTGAAAAAGCGAAAGCTGAAGGAGGAAACGTATTGGTAGATGGTGGTGTATTAGAAGGTGAAGGATATGAAAGTGGCTGTTATGTAAAGCCCGCAATTATTGAAGCTGAAAATCATTTTGAGATTGTACAGCACGAAACATTTGCACCTATCTTATATTTAATGAAATATGCTGGTGGAGTAGAAAATGCCATCAAGAAACAAAACGGAGTAGCACAAGGCTTGTCTTCTGCTATAATGACTAATGAGCTAAAAGAAGCTGAGAAGTTCTTGTCTTATGCAGGTTCTGATTGTGGTATTGCCAATGTAAATATTGGAACTTCTGGTGCCGAAATTGGAGGTGCTTTTGGTGGTGAAAAAGAAACAGGTGGCGGGCGCGAGTCTGGATCTGATGCCTGGAAAGTATATATGCGCAGACAAACAAATACTATTAATTATTCTGATGAACTGCCGTTGGCACAAGGAATAAAATTTGATTTATAACTAGATAACTTTTATATAGCGTAAAACAAAAAAACCGCTTAATTAAGTGGTTTTTTTGTTTTTATCAACTATTCTCTTTATTTTAAAGGCGCTATGAAACCTTTACAACATTCTACCATAATTCTCGAACAAAAAACTCACAGAAAAAATAATCAGCTATTAATTAAGTTTGATTATGATGAGACGTTAATTTCTCTTGTTCGGTCTGTTAATGGGGCTTCTTGGAGTAAATCTTTGAAAGCATGGTATCTCATAAATACCGCCGAAAATCTAGCCATCATTTTAAAACTATTTAAAGGTATTACAAAAATTGATTTCTCTGGTATTTCAAAAAAAGTAGGATTTAAAAGAGATTTAACTCCTGAACAAAAAAAAATATTAAATAGTTTTTATTTATTTTTAAAAGGAAAAAGGTACAGCCAGAGCACTATACAAACCTATACTTTTTTTGTGGCAGACTTTATAAATTTTCACACAAAAACACCCTTAGAGGAACTTACAAACAGAGACGTAGAACTTTTTATAGAAACTGTTTTTATAGAGCGCAACTATTCTGTTAGTTCGCAAAGACAGTTTATAAGTGCCTTAAAGATTTTTACTGTTTTTTGTCCACAAACGAAAATTAATAATTTGTCTTTAGAACGGCCCAAAAAATCTAGATTACTTCCTAATGTATTATCTCAAGAAGAGGTGTTACGTATTATTCAATTAACTAAAAACTTAAAGCACAGGGCCATTATTGTATTGCTTTATTCTTCTGGATTAAGAATTGGAGAGGTTACGGGTTTATTGTTAAAAAACATTGATATACTAAGAAAACAGATTAAAGTTGAAGGAGGAAAAGGTAGAAAAGACAGATTTGTTGTTTTAGCGACTAGTTATTTACCTCTTTTACATAATTACCTAACCACTTTTAAACCAGCACTTTATTTTATAGAGGGGCCAACAGGTAAAAAATACTCTGAGAGTAGTATTAGGAAGTTTCTATTTAAGAGTGTACAAAAAGCTGGTATTTCAAAAAAAGTAACCCCACATACCTTACGACATAGCTATGCTACACATTTATTAGAAAATGGTGTTGGTTTGAGACATATACAGGAGTTATTAGGACACGCTAAGCCAGAAACTACCATGATTTATACACATGTTGCAAAGAAAGATTTACTAGATATTCAGAGCCCGTTAGACACTATTTTATTAAATTTGGATAAAAGCGATAAACAAGAACAAAAGTTCCTGTTATCCGGAAACAGAAACCTATAAACAGGAGGTTTGTTCTCCATATAACCAGTTGTGCGCAAGCTAAAAAACCAATCGTTAATGAAATTTAGAATACTAATATTATTATTTTTTGGATTAATAAATTACGGATTTGGACAAAATCTGAATATGATTATTGATGTGAATGATGAACTATTAACAAATTACATTGGCGACGCATACTTGAATTTTGAAAATGAAAATGGAACTAAAGAAAAAATACTAATCGGATATCATCCTGGAGAATTAATTCTCAACGAAAATGCGTGGAATAAAATTAAATCTGACGAAACGACTGAAATCACATTTTCATTTACATACTCTACTTGGAAAAGACAGAAACAAGAAAGCGTAAACTTTAAGATGAATATGAAAAAATATCATTTTGAAAAACAATATTTAATATTGCATATTTACGATTTTCGGGAAAGGAAATATCGCAGAAAATATGGTTGCTTAACGGACCAAGATTACATTTATGACTTTAACTTTCCACAAGGCGGAATTTTAATAAGTTGCGGATAAAAAAACAAATAAAGCCAGCGCACAGCAATGGCTATAGTTAATACGGGTTTTGGTGTTTAACCCAAAGTTTAGTGCTTTTCACCAAGTCCGCCAAATCTTTTGATTTGGCTTTAGAACAAAAAAGATAAAACAAAATAAAAAGATTTGGCTAAGTGCTTAATCGGAAATTAATTACTTTTAATTCCCGTACTAACCATAGCCGAGACGTTGTGTGTCATTAAAAACGAATTCTATGAAAATTGAAAAAATAAAGAATTATAATCAAAAATTATTAGCTGTTTTAGGAACAATTGGTGGAATTTTTTTAGTTGTGGCTTTGGTTTCGTTTATTTCAATTGTAATTCAAGAACATCGAAGATATGATTATAATGAACCAGAAACTGGAATTCTATCAGAGGAAAAAATTGAGAAACTACAGAAGGAAAATAAACGTGAACAAGTTATTTCTTATGAAACACCAATACTAATTGACACATTAAAATCTAAATATATAATTCCTGTTTCTCATAAAACTTTGGGAGAAAAAGAAGAAATCAATAATTTGGGACTTTTAAACGCCTTTTCAGGTTCAGAATCCGAAGAATACATTAAAAAAGATGAAAGATATTCAAGGAGGTATTATGGACAATTTAATAACATCATAGTCTTTGATGAAAATAAAGGAACGAATAAAAAATTATTTGAAAACCGAATAAACTTTGACAAAATTAAAACTGAATATATTGGAAACGAAATATTAATCCTTATTAAAGCATCTGAAAATGACACTTTCAAAGATGGAGTAATAAATTTAAAAGATTTTAGTTCACTTTACATATACTCAATTCTTGAAGAAAAAATGAGAAAAATAGGAATTGCTGGAATGGACGTTTATAATTTCAATTTCATTAATAAAACTAAAAACTTAATTATTGAATTCGGAAATGACAAAAACAAAAATGGAGCTTTTGATAGTTATAGCGAACCAACAATAATTATGAAATATGATTTTAAAAGTGAAAAATTAATTGAAATTATAGACACAAAAATAAATAACGAATTACAAAAGAAATTAGAAGGAACTGAAAAATAACGAACACACAACACCGTATATAATTTATTGCTGGCTTCTTGCCTACTTGCGAAAGT
>CEST01180488.1_pt1 | contig 21432 bp, 22 predicted proteins | sample 326921 | NCBI WGS metagenome assembly CEST01 (sample SAMEA2621509, study PRJEB7988) | marine metagenome | biome: marine biome (ENVO:00000447); feature: surface water layer (ENVO:00002042); material: "saline water (ENVO:00002010), including plankton (ENVO:xxxxxxxx)" | depth 5 m
AACTATAAAATTTATGATGTAAGAAAATTATCACAAAGTAGATTCTATAAAAAAAGAAAGAAAATTTGGTTAAGAAAACACACAAAATAAAAAACACCTCTATAGAGGTGTTTTTTATTTTATGATTTTAATACTATTTTATAAATCTAAAACCTCTTGGACTTTATCTGCAGCTTCTTGAAATTCTGTAGCAGAAATAATCTCCATACCACTCGTATCAATTAAAGCTTTTGCTTCAATGGCATTTGTTCCTTGTAATCTACAAATAATAGGAACATTAATTCTATCTCCCATATTTTTATAAGCATCTACAACACCTTGTGCTACTCTATCGCAACGAACAATACCTCCAAAAATATTTACTAAAATTGCTTTTACATTTGGATCTTTTAAAATAATCCCAAAAGCTGTTTCAACACGCTGTGCATCGGCAGTACCTCCAACATCTAAAAAGTTAGCTGGCTCGCCTCCTGCTTGCTTAATTAAATCCATTGTTCCCATTGCTAGTCCTGCACCATTTACCATACACCCAACATTCCCATCTAAATCTACATAATTTAAACCTGCAGCTTTAGCTTCAACTTCAATAGGATTTTCTTCACGTAAATCACGCATTTCTGCATAATCTTTATGACGAAATAGTGCGTTTTCATCTAAAGTAACTTTGGCATCAACTGCTAAAATTTTATCATCGGATGTTTTTAACACAGGGTTAATTTCAAACATAGATGAATCTGACTTTATGTAAGCTGTATACAAAGCGGCAACAAACTTTGCCATTTCTTTTAATGCACCTCCAGATAGCCCTAAATTGAATGCAATTTTACGACCTTGGAAAGGCAACAAACCTAAAGTAGGATCAATCTCTTCATTAAAAATTAGATGCGGCGTTTCTTCAGCAACAGTCTCAATATCCATTCCACCTTCTGTAGAATACATAATCATATTTTTACCAGTATTTCTGTTTAATAAAACAGACATATAATATTCTTCAGGTTCAGAGTCTCCAGGATAGTATACATCCTCACAAATTAAAACTTGATGTACTTTTTTACCTTCTGCAGAAGTTTGTGGTGTAATTAGCATCATTCCAATAATATCATCAGAAATTGTCTCAACTTCAGTTAAGTTTTTAGCCAACTTAACGCCTCCACCTTTACCACGACCACCTGCATGAACCTGTGCTTTTACAACGTACCAACTAGTGCCAGTTTCTGTTGTTAATTGTCTGGCTGCTTCTACTGCTTCTTTAGGAGTATTTGCAACAATTCCGCGCTGAATTCTTACGCCAAAACTATTTAAAATTTCTTTTCCTTGATATTCGTGTAAGTTCATCTATTCTTAATATTTAAAACGGTAGCAAAAGTACAAATTCAAATTCTTAATAATGCTAACAATAAAAAAAAGTTGTGCGTGAAAATAAATTTTTATTAATATGCTACTAGAAATATTTTTTAAAAAATATCACAAATCTTCTTTCAATTTAAAATCTTTTACTTTTTAGTGTATAATAAATAAAAAACATCTTTAGAAGAGTCGTCAATTCAGTCGTTTTTTAATATTTTCGTTGATATAAATATGGTTTCATGGTTATTGCAAAAAATATACATAAGTATTACGGTGATGTTCAAGTTCTAAAAGGAGTGAATCTTAATATAAAGAAAGGAGAAATTGTTGCAATTGTAGGACCTTCTGGAGCTGGGAAAACAACTTTATTACAGATTTTAGGAACCTTAGATAAACCTTTAAAAGAGCAAAATTATAAATTAGAAATCAACGGGATTTCACTACAAGATTTAAATGATATAAAAATTGCTTCTTTTAGAAATGAGCATGTAGGTTATATATTTCAATTCCATCAATTATTACCTGAATTTACAGCCTTAGAAAATGTTTGTATCCCCGGATTTATTGGAAAAAAAGATAAAAAAGACACAGAACAAAAAGCAACAGAACTTTTGAAATTTTTAGGATTAGAAAACCGTATTAGTCATAAACCAAATGAACTTTCTGGTGGTGAACAACAACGAGTAGCTGTAGCTAGGGCTTTAATAAACGATCCATCTGTAATTCTTGCTGATGAACCAAGTGGTAATTTAGATTCTTCATCTGCTAAAAGTCTTCATCAGTTGTTTTTTGAATTAAGAGAAAAATTTAATCAAACATTTATTATTGTAACTCATAACGAGGAATTAGCAAATATGGCAGACAGGAAATTAACAATGAAAGATGGGATTATAATATGACAAAAACACTAAACGAACTCTTAAATTATTTAAGAAATCCAATTTTAGAAAAAGATAGTAATCAGAGTTTTTTATATCGATTTAAAATACTTACCTCTCTTTTATGGATATCAATCACAATTTCTTTTTTAATATCTCTTGTTAATGGAATGCTCACATCCATAGGGGTTTTAGATGAAAATAACCACATAACTGAAACTTTATTTAAAGATTCTAGCGGATTAAAACTTCTCTTATTTGCAGCTGTAATGGCTCCGATTATTGAAGAAATAATTTTTAGAGCTCCACTAGTTCTTTTTAAACAAGCGAAGATATTTAAGATAGCATTTTATGGTATTGGAATTATTTTTGCTTATGTCCATATTTTAAATTTTGAAATCAATACAAATGTGATTATTTTCTCTCCTTTATTAGTCGCTCCACAATTTTTTGTCGGATTAATTTTTGGTTTTATAAGAGTTCGTTTTGGCTTACTTTGGTCTATCTGTCTACATGGTCTATATAATGGTTTATTAATCTCTTTATTTCTTATCGTAAGCAATGGAAATACCTAAAGAAGACTTAAAAGGTTTCCTAGATCTAAAAGTAGAAACTTACAATAGAAGTAGTTTTATACAATCTGATCCAATACAGATTCCGCATTTATTTGAAGCGAAGGAAGATATTGAAATTTCTGGTTTTCTATCAGCAACAATAGCTTGGGGAAATAGAACAATGATTATTAGAAATTCAAAAAAAATGATGGAGATTATGGATAATTCTCCGTTTGATTTTGTAATGAATCATTCCAATAGCGAACTTGAAACTATGATTAATTTTGTACACAGAACATTCAATTCTACTGATTTTCAATATTTTATAAAATCTCTTCAAAATATCTACAAACACCACAAAGGATTAGAAAGTGTTTTAAAACCATCTATAGGTGATATAAATTATCAGAATTCTATTGCAAATTTTAAACAGATTTTCTTCGAACTTTCACATGAAAGTAGGACAGAAAAACATATTTCTAATCCATTAAAAAATTCTGCAGCTAAACGAATTCATATGTTTTTACGATGGATGGTTAGAAATGACACTACTGGAGTAGATTTTGGCCTCTGGAAAACTCATTCTCCAGCATTTTTATCTTGTCCATTAGATGTTCACTCTGGAAACGTAGCTAGGAAATTAGGAATTTTAACTCGTAAACAAAACGATTGGAAAGCCGTCTATGAATTAGATACTAAACTTAGAGCTTTTGATAAGAATGACCCAGTGAAGTATGACTTTGCACTATTTGGCCTTGGTGTATTTGAAAAATTTTAAATAACATATCGGTAGCTTAAAAGTCGTTTATTTCCATTAATTTAGAGGCTCTTAATTAATTACAATGAAAAAATATTTATTTTTTATACTCGTAATCAATTTTATAAGTATACAAGCGCAAGACTCAAGAATTCCTTTAGACACTATCGTTGTTACCAACAGTGAAGTAGTTATAAATGGTCAAAAAATAACCTATAAAGCTACTACAGGAATGCAACCTGTCTGGGACGATCATGGAGAAATAATTGCATCCTTATACTACACTTACTACAAAAGAACCAATATAAAAAGTAGCCCAGAAAGACCAATGATTATGTCATTTAATGGTGGTCCTGGTTCTGCTTCTGTTTGGATGCACATCGCATATACAGGTCCTAAAGTATTGAGAATTGATGATGAAGGATATCCAATCCAGCCCTATGGTGTAAAAGATAATCCAAATTCAATTTTAGACGTTGCAGATATTGTATATATTAACCCTGTAAATACTGGGTATTCTAGACCAGTTGTAAAAAAAGGAGAAAAATTAGACAAATCTTTATTTTTTGGAATCAATGCAGATGTTAAATATCTTGCCGGGTGGTTAAATACATTTATTTCAAGAAATAATAGATGGCAATCTCCCAAATATATCATAGGAGAAAGCTATGGTGGTACCCGCGTTATGGGATTAGCTGCTGAGCTTCAAAACAGACAATGGATGTATTTAAATGGAGTAATCATGGTTTCTCCAGCAGATTATAAAGTATTAAGAACTGGCTCGGTACTTTCTTCCTCATTAAACTTACCCTATTTTACCGCTGCTGCATGGTATCATAAGATGCTGCCAGAAGAATTACAAAATAAAGATTTATTAGAAATTTTACCTCTTTCTGAACAATATGCCATCAACGAATTAATCCCTGCAATGGCAAAAGGTGGCTTTATTTCGGAATCAGAAAGAAATAAAATAGCAGATCGCATGTCTTATTTTTCTGGAATAAAAAAGAATGTGATTTTACAACATAATTTAGATATACCAAAAAACTACTTCTGGAAAGAGTTGTTAAGAGATAAAAATGGTTTTACAATTGGAAGATTAGATTCTAGATATAGAGGCTTAGACAAGAAGTTAGCGGGTGATGGTCCAGATTATAATTCAGAAATTACCTCATGGCTGCATTCTTTTACTCCTGCAATAAATTATTATATAAGAGAACATTTAAACTTTAAAACAGATGTCACTTATAACGTTTTTGGACCTGTTAGACCATGGGACAACAGAAACGACAATGTTAGGGAAGGATTAAGACAAGCGATGGCACAGAACCCTTATTTAAAGGTATTGATACAATCTGGCTATTATGATGGTGCAACCACCTATTTTAATGCAAAGTACACCATGTGGCAGACTGATCCAAGTGGCAGAATGAAAGATCGTTTTTATTTTAAAGGATATAGAAGCGGACATATGATGTATTTGAGAAATGATGATTTGAAAAAATCTAATGATGATCTAAGAGAATTCATTAAAAATAGCTCAACAAATGGTAAGGCTGCAAAATACTAACTGATTATTTAACAAATGCAATTTAAAAATCCCGAAGTTTTTTACTTTTTATTAGTATTAATCATTCCAATTTTAATACATCTTTTTCAGCTCAAAAAGTTTAAAAAAATTGCATTTACCAATGTCCAGTTTTTACAAAAAATAAACTTGGAAACACGTAAGAGTTCTCGTTTAAAAAAAATACTAGTATTAGCAACAAGAATCCTTTCATTTCTAGCACTTCTTTTTACTTTTTCTCAACCTTACTTTAGTGATAGAAAAGTTGGAGAAAAAAGCCATAACTTTATTTATTTAGACAACTCAATGAGTTTAAATACTAATGAAGAAAATGGAAAAAAATTAATATTAGCTGCACAAGAAATTATTGAATATGCCTCAGAAAACTCCAACTTTTCATTGCTTACAAATGAAGAACTTTTTTCAAATATTTCAAAAAAAGAGTTAAATATTTACTTAAAGAAAATAAAATTTAGCACAAATAATAGTGCTATTACCGATAGAATAACAACTATACAAAGTGAAATTAATAACAAAACAAATAGTTTACATAATAGCATATTAATCTCTGATTTTCAAAGTATTAAAAAAAAATTAAATAATGGGTTTACAAATGTAACGACTCCATTTTCTTTCATAAATTTAAAACCGAACACAAAAAGTAATATTTCTATAGACAGTGTTTTCATAAACAGAACAATTGACGATAAAAAAATAATTTCTGTAGTTATTAGAAATCAAGGAGAAGCGAAAATAAATATTCCAATCGCACTTTATAATTCATCAAAACTCATTAATAAGCGCTCCTTCACAATTCAAGAGAATGAAGTGAAAGAAATAGAATTTCCTATCGTAAATTTCCTTAACTTTAGAGGTAAATTACAAATAAAGTACAACGATGTTTTCTTATTTGATAACACCTTTTATTTCACAATTAATACTCCAAATAAAACAACAATTTTAAACATTGGAAAGAAAGCTGATTATTTTTCAAAAATTTACACGAATGAAAATTTTAAGTTTACACACTCCTCGTTAAAAAATGTAAACTATAATTTAATTCCAACACAGCAACTTATTATTTTAAATCAACTGAAAAGTATTAGTAGTATTTTAGAAAAAAGTATTCTTCAACATATAAAAAATGGAGGTCATTTATTAATTATTCCAGATCAAAATATAGAAATCACATCTTATAATTCATTTTTTAATAAGATAACATCTGGATCTATTCTTTCATATACAAATGATTCTTTAAAAATTACAAGCATAAATTTCCAACACCCATTATATTCCGGAGTGTTCTCAAAACAAGTTACCAATTTCCAATACCCATCTACCGCATTTAAATACAATCATAATTTACAGGGAGATGAAATACTTTCATTCGAAGACAAAACTCCATTTTTACAAGAAATTACAAATCCTTTTTCAAAAATATACTGGTTTTCATCTCCAATAGATAATAGATCTTCCAATTTTATTAATTCACCATTGATAGTCCCAACCCTATTCAATATTGGTAAGCAAAGTTTAAATTTCGCGAAACCCTATTATATTCTTCAAAAACAAAACACTATAGAAATTAATAAAAAAATTAAAAAAGATCAAATTTTAAAAATTTCAAAACCCAGCAAATCTTTTATACCTCTTCAGCAAGTTTTCGGAAATAAAGTTATTTTATCAACAAACGAAGAGCCAAAAGATCCCGGTTTTTATAAAATATCTATTAAAAATGATACTCTAGAGACAATAGCTTACAATATTTCCTCAAATGAAAGTTTACTGTCTTTTTACAATATAAATAATATTGAAAACAAGAACATACAAGTTTATAACTCTGTTAAGGAGCTTTTTAAAGAAAAAAATGAGAAAAATGAAGTTCAATGGCTTTGGAGGTTGTTTTTAGCAATTGCAATTGTATCTTTGTTGTTGGAAATTTTAATCTTAAAATTCTTCAGAATATGACCACGCTATTAAAATCGGCAACTATCATAGATACCTCCAGCCCACATCACAAAAAAACTAAAGATATTTTAATTGTTAACGGAAGAATTACTGAAATAGGGAATTCCATCAAACAAGAACCTCATTTTAAAATTGTTAAACTTGATAATTTACATGTTTCTTGTGGCTGGTTTGATACTAGTGTCTCATTTGCTGAACCTGGATATGAAGAAAGAGAAACTATTCAAAAAGGTTTAGAAGTAGCCTCTAAGAGTGGCTTTACAACTGTTGCAGTTAATCCGAATACAAACCCTGTAATAGATTCTAAGTCTGATATAGAATTTTTAATAAATAAATCAATTAACTCTGCAACTAAACTTTTTCCAATAGGCGCTTTAACTAAGAATAGCAAAGGAATAGACATGGCTGAACTATTTGACATGCAAAAATCTGGAGCAATAGCCTTTGGAGATTACAATAAACCTATTACCAATGATAATTTAATGAAAATAGCTTTGCTATATGCACAAAATTTTGATGGGTTAATTTTAAGTTTTCCAAAAAATAATTCAATTGCAGGAGAAGGAATAGTAAATGAAGGGGTTAATAGCACTCGACTAGGCCTAAAAGGATCACCTGCTCTAGCAGAACATATACAAATAGCCAGAGATTTATATTTATTAGAATATACAGGTGGTAGACTACATATCCCAACAATATCCTCAGCTACATCTGTAGAGTTAATTAAAGAAGCAAAAAAGAAAGGATTAAATGTAAGCTGCAGTGTTACCGCTCATCACTTAACTTTGATAGATGATGAATTACACTTATTCGATAGTAAAGTGAAAGTTACTCCACCACTTCGAACAAAGAAAGATACTAAAGCCCTTCAAAAAGGACTAAAAGAGGGAGTTATTGACGTCATTTCCTCAGATCATAATCCAATAAATATAGAAAATAAAAAACTAGAGTTTAGTTTGGCTAAAGATGGAACGATTGGACTAGAAAGTTTATTTGGTGCTGTAAATTCTGTTTTGGATTTAGAAACTATCATCAAAGCTTTAACGATAAACCCTAGAGTGATTTTTGGTCAAAAACCTCAAACTATCAAAAAGGATACTCCAGCAAACATGACACTCTTTAATCCAGAAGGGAATTATATTTTTTCAGAAGACCACATATTATCAACTTCTAAAAATTCTGCATTTACAGGTAAAAAATTAAAAGGTAACGCATATGGAATATATGCAAATAAAAAGTTAGTACTTAACTAAATATATGAGTAATATATTGCCCTACGTTGTAAAGCAACCTAAAAAATCTATTATTAACCCTCCATTATTGATTTTACTTCATGGTTATGGGAGCAATGAACTAGATTTATTTTCTTTTGCTGAAGAATTACCTGATAATTTATTAATTATTAGCTTGAGAGCGCCTCATGAAATGGGACACGGTGGATATGCTTGGTATGAAATAAACCTTGATAGTGAAAATAATAAGTTTTCAGATCTTAATCAAGCAAGAGAGTCAATGCAAAAAATTGCATATACAATAGATATTATAAAAACTCAATACGCTACAAATTCGAATAACACTTTTTTATTAGGGTTTAGTCAAGGAGCAATCTTAAGTTATGCTTTAAGTTTTAATTTCCCAAATAAAGTACAGCATGTAATAGCTTTAAGTGGGTATCTCAATACAGAATTATTGTCTGAAGAAATTGAACAAAAATTCACAACAGATTATTATATTTCACATGGATCTGTCGATCAAATAATTCCTGTAGATTGGGCGAGAAAAGCCTCTCCATTCTTAGATTCTAAAAAACTACAGAATGAATATTCAGAATATCCAGTTGGACACGGTATTGCTCCTCAGAATTTTTTCAGTTTCAAAAAGTGGATAGAGACTAGATTATAAGGATCTAATGTTAAATATTATAGGGTTTTTAATACTTTCATGATAAAATATGAAATGCATATAAAAAATGAAGAGTACTCCCCAAATATTCAAATGAATTAAAACTATCTATTCTTTTTATCAAAAATATTACCTAGTAATTCTAAAGCTCAATTTGCAATCCATCATAAGACAAAAAAACATTCTCTGGAAGTACCTTTTCTACATCATCATGAAAACCCAACTTATGGCTAATATGAGTAAAATATGCTCTTTTAGGTTTAATTTCTTTCACAAATGCCAAGGCTTCTTTAAGATTTAAATGCGTAGGATGTGCATCTATCCGCAATGCATTAACAACAAGAATATCTAAATTTTCTAGTTTCTTTTTTTCTTGATCCGAAATTGTTTTCAAATCAGTAATGTAGGCTACTTCACCAAATCTATAAGCAGTAATAGGCAACTTTCCATGCATAATTTTTATAGGTGTGACTTGAACTCCATCTAACAAAAAACTAGTTGAATCGATTCTGTTTTCAGTCAATTTTGGTGCTCCGGCATACCTATTTTCTGTTTCAAAAATATATGAAAATCTAACTTTTAAATTTTCAATTACACGTTCTTGAGCATAAATGGGAACCTCACCCATTTTATATGTAAAAGGTCTTAAATCATCAATTCCAGCGGTATGATCTGCATGCTCATGAGTAAATAATACGCCGTTAATTGATTGAATATTTTCTCGCAACATTTGCTGACGAAAATCTGGACCACAATCTATTATATAATTAATGTCATCCCAAGAGATCATTAGAGATGACCGAAGCCTCTTATCTCTGGGGTTATCTGACAAACAAACCGGATCATTGTTTGCAATCATCGGTATACCTTGGGAAGTTCCTGTACCTAAAAAAGTAATCTTCATATATCACAAAAATAAGATAAAAATTGACTGATAGCATTCAATTTTGTTACCTTTGTTTATAAGTAAAACAACTTAGAATGTCTATTTCTTTAAAAGGAGATCAAAAAATTAGCAATGTCCCTGCTACAAAAAGCAAAGCACTTAGAATAAATCTAAACAGTGATATCTATGGAACGTTTGCTGAAATTGGAGCTGGACAAGAAACTGCTCGTAATTTCTTTAGAGCTGGTGGAGCTTCCGGAACCATTGCAAAAGCAATGAGTGCTTATGATAAAGATTTCTCTGATGCTATTTATGGTATAGAAGAAGATAGGCGTTATGTTACAGAGGATCGTCTAAAAAGGATGCTACACCATGAGGTAGATTTAATGGAAGATCGTTTAAGTAGAAAAAAACATCCAGATAAATTATTCTTTAGTTATGCAAATACTGTAGCTACTATAGATTTTTCTAAAAAATTTAAAGGGCATGGTTGGGTTGGAATCCGATTTCAACTCGATCCTTCGGAAGAGTTTAATGAAATTGTATTACATCTTAGATTTAAGGAGACTGATGCACGTCTTCAACAAGAAACTCTAGGAGTTTTGGGTGTTAACCTAATATATGGTGCTTTTTACTTGAATGATAACCCAAAAGAATTACTGAAATCTTTTTATGACAATCTTCATAATGATCAGTTAGAAATCGATATGATTAATTTTTCTGGCCCACGTTTTATGTATGTAGACAATCGTTTGATGAGTTTACAGCTAGTTAAAAATAATATGACTACAGCGGTTATGTTTGGACCTGATGGAAATAATTTACTCCCGGCCCAAGTATTATACAAAAAAAACATATTGGCTTTACGTGGTAGTTTTAGACCCGTAACCAAAGTTAATATGGATATGTTTGAAAGGGCTAAAGAACTTTTTTTTGATGAAAAAAAGGTGGATCCAGATAACTCTCAAGTAATATTTGAAATTACGCTAAGTAATCTCAGAGCTGAAGGAGAGATTAATGAACGTGATTTCTTAGACAGAGCAGAATTACTATGTTCTCTGGGTCAAAATGTAATGATAACTAATTTTCAGGAATATTTTAAACTAGTAGAATATTTTAGTGAATTCACAAAAGCTAGAATGGGATTAGCGATGGGAGTTTATAATCTAATTCAAATTTTTGATGAAAAATATTATCGTCATTTAAGTGGTGGTATTTTAGAGGCATTTGGGAAATTATTCTACAGAGATTTAAAAGTATATATGTACCCTTATAAGGATGAAGAAAAGAAACAGTTTATTACTAGTGAAAATCTAAAAGTTCATCCTAGAATGAAAGAGCTTTACAAATTCTTCAAAAACAATGGAAAGTTGGTAGATATATCAGACTTTGATCAAGAAATTTTTCATATTTTTTCCAGAAAAGTACTAAAAATGATTGCCAGTGGAGAAGAGGGTTGGCAAGAAATGCTTCCGGAAGGTGTCTCAGAAACAATTGTAAAGAAAAGACTTTTTGGATACTCTAAAACTAAACAAAAAAAATAAACTTCTTATCTTATAAGCTTTTTCATAACTACTATTTCTAATAAAAAAGAGATAATTTACTTTAACGCGAGTTTGAGTACGTTAATTTATAAGACTCATACATGAAATCAATTCTGGCTTATTACTTGTGTAATTTTTTAACCAAATAGCCAATTCATTTATCTCATGAGGTAATAATCTCTGTAATGCTTTTTCTAATTCTTTGTAAAATAAATCAGAACTAAAACTTACTTTTTTCAATACAGTTTTAGAATATTCAAACATTGCTCTGGCCATAGATATCTTACTTTATGATGTTATAACGTATACGAAAAGGTTTTCGTGTGTGAATATAATAATTATTTAAAAAAAACCATTTTAATTTCTTAAAATGGTTTATGGTGATTGAAAAATTATTATTACAACTTATTTACTTTTGCTAATAAATTAGCAGCACGCTTTTCTAAATCAGCCTCAATACCTTTAAAATGAGCTTTTTTATTCTCTACATCTTTTTCATTCACTTTCGCAATTAAATCATCAAAAACAACAATTGCCTCTTCAACAATAGCTTCAGAATTTTTAGTATCCCCTGTTAGTGTTACTAGACACTCATCTATAATATCACCTAAAACGTAATTGATGTCTTTTTTTAAGTTCTTAATACTTGCCATAATTATTTAATTTAGGATGCAAATTTAGCCTATTTTATCCAATTCTATTTGAAAGTTTTTAAAAAATTCTCCAATGTGATATCCGTCAACTAATGCATGATTGACTCTAATAGATATAGGCATGACAAGTTTGCTGTCTTTTTTTAAAAATTTTCCAAAAGCTACCTTTGGTACTGATTCTACAAAACCTGATACAGGTTCTTTATGTCCAGAAAAAGTAACCCAAGGAATGGCTGAACAATAAATACAATCTTCAGTTTTTATTGGAGCAAACAAATCATTTGAGTTTTCAACTCTATCTTTTTCTATTTGAAAATTTTTATAAAAAATATCAAAATCTTCAGAATAATGTATAAAAGTAAATCCAAAAGTTCTGTCTTCTCTTAAAATAGTCGCAGATGCATGTATTGTATCATGAATCACAACTTTCTCGTCAATAATTCTATATTTTAAATTCTCTACGCTATTAATAGCTTTCATGCATGCATGTAAATACAAGACAAAGAATGAAATTTTATTTTTTTTAGAATACAATCGTATTTTGGTTACATCTACTTCTACAACAACACCAAAATAAGGGTCATAAAATTTATTAAAATGTTTAAAATGCTGTATTCTATTCCAAGTATTAATATCTAGATATTTCATTTATAAGAATCTTAAAATATCAGTGATACTATGAACCGTCTTAAACGTTGATTCATGAGCATCTTTTTTAGAAACTTCTTCATGAGCCCAGGTAGTATGAAAAGGCACATGTATTGCTGATGCACCTATTTTTAGTGAAGGTAATACATCAGATTTTAGCGAATTACCAACCATTAATAACTCACTGGATTGAATATCTAAATGCCTTATTAACTTTTGGTAGTCTGCTACTTTTTTCTCACTCATTACCTCTATATGATGAAAATAATGTAGCAGTCCTGATTTTTCTAATTTTCGTTCTTGATCTAATAAATCTCCTTTTGTAGCGACTATTAATGTGTAGCTTTTTTTTAATTTTTGAAGCACCTCCTCTACGCCATCTAACAATTCTATAGGTTTCTCTATCATCTCCTTTCCGATTGTTAAAATATCATCTATTTCACGTTGAGAAATTGTATAATTAGAGACTTTCAAAGCACATTCTACCATAGATAGCATAAAACCTTTAATACCATAACCATAGATCTCAAGATTCTTAATTTCTGTCTTAAAAAGCTCTTGTTCTATTTTGTTTTCTGTTTCAAAACGCTCTAAATATTGTGAAAACTTTTTTTCTGCTTCTCTAAAATAGGTTTCATTTATCCAAAGCGTATCATCTGCATCAAAAGCTATTACTTTACATTGTTGATACATATTTAAAGGTCTTTATTTTTTTATTAATTATTATGAAGCTTTTTTATTGATTTTCAAATATACATATTTCATATATTCTTACTTTATTTACTCATTAATTTAAAAAGCACAGATAGTCACTGTCATATATTTATTTTTAAATAAATATAGAAGTAAAAAAAATTGTTTGTAACTATAGAATCTAGTTACCTAACAAAGGCCAAAAGAGCTTTAAAACAAATGAAAAAAGTCAATAAAATGTTGGTAGAGTATCTATTTAGTAATAATTAAAGATTCTTTATTCTCCCGAATAACTCACGAAATTTCTTGGTGTTTCATACAAGGTAACCTCTAAATCTAGCGAACTCGGTAAATGTTTTCTTAGTTTATTATAAGAAACTACACAGATGTTTTCTGCCGTAGGGTTTAAGGTTTTAAATTCTTCAACCTGAACGTTTAGATTCTTATGATCAAAAGCATCTTCAATCTCAGAACGAATCAAACGCTTTAAAATTCCTAGATCAAAAACATAGCCAGTATCAGGATCTATGTCTCCTGTAACTGCTACAATAATTTCATAATTATGTCCATGAAAATGTGGATTACTACACTTTCCGAAGATTTCAAGGTTCTTTTCTTCAGACCAATCTGATTTATATAATCTGTGTGCAGCATTAAAATGTGCTTTTCTGTATCCTGTAATTCTAGGCATTTGTAAGTTTTAAGTATGATTCTTTAAAAATAATTTTAAACCAAGCTGTATATAAACTTGGATTGAGTTCAATATCTTTTTTAACAGCTTCTAAAGACATCCATTTATAGGAAGCAACTTCATCTGGATTGATCTGCGGTTCTCCACTAAAGGTTCCGAGCATAACATGGTCTAATTCATGTTCTGTTAAACCATTATCAAAAGGAGCTTTATAAACAAATGAAAATACTTCTTTTAAGTTGGTTTTAAAACCCATCTCCTCTTCAAGACGTCTTTTTCCTGCTACAATATTAGATTCGCCATCTCGTTGGTGTGAACAACACGTGTTGGTCCATAACAATGGAGAATGATATTTATGAGCGGCTCTTTGTTGCAACATTAACTCCCCATTAATATTGAATATAAAAACAGAAAAAGCCCTATGTAAAACTGCTTTCTCATGTGCTTCCATTTTTGGCATAAGACCTAATTGATTGTCTTGTTCATCTACCAAAATTACGTTCTCTTCCATTAATTATTGTTCTGATGGCAAAAATACAAAAATGAATGGATTGAATTTTAGATTTTTAAGTATAAATCTTTATTACAGAAACATTAAAAAAATCTAATATCTATATTTGTATAATGTTTAAAACACTAAAACACATTTTTGTTTTTCTTAGTTATTTCTTATTTCTTTCTTTTGGATGCCAGCCAAAAGAAAAAACGATTAAAAAAATATCTACAGCAATAGAGAAAGCTGCTATTAAAAAAAATATTAAAATACTCACGGAAAAAGAAACTGACACTATCACAAAGTCAAATGCAGTGTTATTTTTAAAAGAATATGGGAAACTTAACGAAGAATCTGTTGTATTGTTTAAAACACGGTTAGGTAGTATTAAAATTAAACTATATAAAGAAACTCCTTTACACAGAGCAAGTTTTATCTTTTTAACAAAAAACGGATATTTTAATACCACCGCATTTCATAGAATTGTTCCAGAATTTATAGTTCAAGGAGGTAATTCTGATCATCCAATTACAAGAAAATTAAGAATAAAATATAATTACAGAATTCCAGCAGAAATAAAATCATACAGAAAACACAAATATGGTGCGCTTGCAGCTGCCAGGAAATGGGAGAATAATCCAACTAAAAAATCTTCCCCTTTTGAGTTTTATATGATTCAAGACAAAAGAGGAAGTTATCACTTGGATGGAGAACATACAATTTTTGGAGAAATCATTGAAGGTTTTGATACCATGGAGAAAATCGCCAAATTAAAAACGGACAAAAAGGAATGGCCTTTAAAAGATGTGTTTATAAAAGCAATAGTTTTAAAATAGAATAGTAATAAGTGTTGAAAATAATAGTACTCTAAATATTTTTCGAGTTTAACTTTATAGATTTTAACTGATTCTCACCCTCAATAGAAATAGTCCAAACAAGAAAAGCTTCATCATTCATTATTTCTAATTGGGGAACTCCTGTATTTCTTCCTCCGTCTATTTCAGATATCGTATATGACTCCGACACTTCTCCTTCAATTGAAACTTTTTTAACACGCAGATAGGTTCCTTGGTCATCCTGTTCCATATAACTTACCAATACTTCTTTTGAATTTAAAAAAGCTACATCTACCCTACCAATTGCATCAAGATCATTAAGTTTTATAGGAGCATCAAATACATCTCCATTAGAAGTTGAAAAAGAAACGTTTACCACAGTTTCATCATTAGCGACTGTAAACCATGCAACAGCCAAATTTGTTGAGTTTACGACTACTTTTGGTCCATTTACTGGACATCCATTTATTTTCCAACCATCTTCATGCACAGGTTTAGGGTCCTCCCACTTACCATCTACATATTTTGTGCTATAAATATCTCTAATTTCTTCCCTACCTCTATCTCTGTAGACAACTATGGGACCATCGTTTGTCATAGCAATAGACGTCTGACAGCAATCACAAGTAGCGGCGTCTAATTCACTTTCATTTATTATTTCTCCAGTATTGGTAATTTCAGCAAATCTAATGGTCATCGCTTTGTGATGTCCTTCTTCAGTATCTTCAACTGTATTTCTTCCATCTAACCATGTAATAAAAAAGCCTTTTTTATTAGTAGGAATCATACTTACAAAACCGTGTTCTGCTTCAATTCCATCAGTATTTAATAGAAAATTTTCTTTTATTTTTTCTCCAGAGAGTTTTTCTAAATTTAAAACTACATCGTAAGTATAAATTCCTGAAGCTGATTTTTGTAGAAAACTAGTTAATATTAAATCATCATTAATCGCATTTGCAGGAAAATCTGCCCAATTCACAAACCAATCAGATCCAGAAGATACACGAATAGGTTCTTTCCATTTTTCTTCTTTAAATTGACTGTAGTATAAGGTTGCTTCTTTGTCTGGTTCAGAGGAAATCCATGACAATGTTAAATTACCATCTTTTGACACTAAGTTAGGTTCTGCATTATTCTTTCCGTAGATAAATGGAATATTTTTAATTATAATCTCTTTTTGCGAACAAGAAATTAAAACTCCTAAAATAAATACTATGACGAATTTCTTCATGTTATAATTTTTTTAATGATTTTATAATTTTATCAGAATCCCATTCGATCGATCCTACTATTTTCTTTATTCTATTTCCCTGCTCATCAAAAATAAATGTCGTAGGTAAAATATAAGCACCGAGAGATGAAAGTGATGAAGTTGATTTTAAATATTGGAAATTATAATTTTTATGATCCTTAAATCTAGAAATTCTTTTAATTCCTTCATCTGAGACTAATAAAAAAACATAATTATATTCTTTTAAGATTTCTTGAGCCTTTAATAATGATGGCATTTCTTGAATACATGGGCCACACCAAGTTGCCCAGTAATTAATTAAGACTTTCTTTCCTTTAAAAGTAGTTAAATCAACTTTTTTATTTTGTAAATCTACATAAGTTGCTTTAATCTGGTTAGCTTCTAGATCTGTTAATTTATTGTTTTGAGAAATACTAGAATTGCATCCAAAAAATAAAATCGAACAACAAATAATTACAAATTTTCTCATTTTTAAATAATTTTTTTCAAGGTATAAAAATATGAACTTTAAATTAAAGTTATAAACAACTATTTATCTACTACAATTAAAAAATTTTAGAATAAAACGTACCTTTGCACATCAATTTTTGTAGATGAGCTTTTTAAAAGAAATAGAACGAAGGAGAACTTTTGGAATTATATCCCATCCAGATGCTGGGAAAACCACTTTAACAGAAAAGCTATTACTATTTGGAGGTGCAATACAGGAAGCTGGAGCAGTAAAAAATAATAAAATTAAAAAAGGAGCTACATCAGATTTTATGGAAATTGAGCGGCAGCGTGGAATTTCTGTGGCAACTTCTGTTTTAGCTTTTATTTATAAAGACAAGAAAATAAATATTCTAGACACACCAGGTCATAAAGATTTTGCTGAAGATACTTTTAGAACACTAACTGCCGTAGATAGTGTAATTGTTGTAATTGATGTCGCTAAAGGAGTAGAAGCGCAAACTGAAAAATTAGTAGAAGTTTGTAGAATGCGTAATATTCCAATGTTAGTTTTTATAAATAAGCTAGACAGGGAAGGAAAAGATGCCTTTGATTTATTAGACGAAGTAGAACAAAAATTAGGGCTACGAGTAACGCCAATGAGCTTTCCTATAGGAATGGGATATGATTTTAAAGGTATCTACAATATTTTTGACAAAAGATTAAATATTTTTTCAGGTGACAATAAGCAAAATATTTCTGCTGGAATTGAATTTAATGACATCAACAATCCCAAACTAGATGAAGTAGTCGGTGATAAAGCTGCAGAAACTCTTCGAGAAGAATTAGAATTAATTTATGAAGTATATCCCAAATTTGATAACGAAGAATACTTAGAAGGTAAATTACAACCGGTTTTCTTTGGTTCTGCTCTAAATAATTTTGGAGTTAAAGAATTGTTAGATACTTTTATAGATATCGCACCCAAACCACAACCTAAAAAAGCAGAAGAAAGATGGGTAGATTCTAAAGAAGAAAAATTAACTGGATTTGTTTTTAAGATTCATGCAAATATGGATCCAAAACACAGAGATCGTTTGGCATTTATAAAAATAGTTTCTGGAACTTTTAAAAGAAACGCACCTTATTTACATGTTAGGAATGGTAAAAAAGTAAAATTTTCTAGTCCAAACACATTCTTTGCTGAAAAGAAAGAAATTGTAGATGAATCATTTCCTGGAGATATTGTAGGACTTCATGATACAGGTAATTTTAAAATTGGTGATACTTTAACAGAAGGAGAACAATTAAATTTCAAAGGAATCCCTAGCTTTTCTCCTGAGCATTTTCGATATGTTAACAATGCAGATCCAATGAAATCTAAGCAATTATTTAAAGGATTGGATCAATTAATGGACGAAGGTGTTGCGCAATTATTTACCATGGATATGAATGGGCGAAAAATTATTGGAACAGTTGGTGCACTTCAATACGAAGTAATTCAATATCGTTTAGAGCATGAATACGGTGCAAAGTGCTCTTATGAAAACATTAATGTTCACAAAGCTTGCTGGGTAGAGGCTGAAGATATAAAAAACGAAGAATTTAAAGAGTTTAAAAGAGTAAAACAACGTTATTTAGCAAAAGATAAGCAAGGTCAATTAGTTTTTTTAGCAGACTCTTCATTTACCATTCAAATGACTCAGAGTAAATACCCAACTGTAAAGCTTCATTTTACAAGCGAGTTTCAATAAAAATTGATATGAAGAAAATACATCTTTTAATCTTAAGTATCTTGAGCCTTCAAATGTATTCACAAACTGAAGACTCGGAAACTACATTTTCTTTCAAAAAACTAAATAATTCAATCAGACTAAATTATACTTTAGTAGATATGCCTACAGATAAAGTAAGCTATCCGCTAGCATCCAAAATGAGTTTAGTTGGTTTAAACTATAATATCCCTCTAACAGATTGGCTGTATACAGGAGCTGGAATGCATACAGCTGTTACCGGAGACCAAGGTGGATTATTTACTTTAGGGGTTCATTTAGGAGTAAATACTAAAATTTACAATAATTTATACTTTGATGCCAATGTTCATTTTGGTGGTGGAGGTGGCTATAGAACTCTTGTTAATGGCGGTGGAATAATATACCCTAATGTTGGCCTTCAGTTGAGAAAGAAAAACTATTCTTTTGGGGTACAATACGGACAAGTAAATTTCTTTACTGGAATTATTAAAAATAATAATGTCTCATTTTTTATAGAAATTCCTAGTGTTTTAAGCTACAAAAGCTATGTAGAAGCTCGGAATAAATTCACCTTAAACAATACTTTAAAAGAAAATAGCAGGACAAAACCAGCTGTAAAAAGTGTTCAACAAGTTACTTTTGATTTCTTCTTTCCTTTTGGAGATTCTAGAAAAGATGCCACTCAAAATTATGCTCCACTCAATAATACCTTATCTATTTTAGGTTTTGAATATCAACGTTATCTATCAGAAAATACATTTATTTATGCACATACAGATGCAATGTATAAGGGGTTAGTTGCTGGTTTTATGGATTTATTTATTGGAGTTGGTAAAAACTTTATGTTCACAAAAAACATCAATCTCTTTGGGAAATTTGGAATTGGAGCTGCAGGGGGTAGAATTTTTCCAGAGAACGGATTAACTATGTATCCAAGTATTGGTGCAGATATTAAAATTTCAGATCAATTTGGCTTCAGTACTCATGGTGGATATCACAGATCCATTGGTGGAACTTTTGAGGCATATACTGCAGGTTTTAGTATAAAATATTATGGATTGAGCGGAGGATTGTCAGATCCATATACCAAAGAAAAAGCAAGACAAATAAATACACAAGGCATACAAGTTGGTGTTCAGAATCAAACTTATTTTGATGTGGCTAAATTTGGAATTCCAAATAGCAATTTACAACTAATTGCCATAAAAATATACTATGACATCAGCAAACGATTGTATATCTCAGGAGAAGCTTCATTTGCTTACATAGGAAAGTCTGGAGGATATGCGCACGGAATGTTCGGATTAGGGATTAAAAGTAATCGTTTTTTAAACAATAAAATCTCCACTTTCTTTGAAATGAATCTTGGTGTTGCTGGTGGAGGAAGAGTAGATTCTGGCGAAGGTGTTTTATTAAGACCAACTGCTGGTTTTAATTATCACCTCAACAACGATTTTACTTTGAATATAGCTGGAGGACAAATGATTTCTCCGTATGGAAATGTGAACTCGTCAAATATAAATATTGGATTAATTTATGGTTTATCTATTTTAAATGTAAAAAAATAATTTATCTTGAATTTTCAGTACCCAATAAAAAAGTGATTCAATAGCTAACTAATTGTATAATTAAATTAAATTAAAATGAATAACGGAATCTACGCAAAATTTAAAACTCCAAAAGGGGATATTTTAGTGAATTTAGAATATGAAAGAACTCCCGGAACTGTGGGTAATTTTATTGCCTTAACGGAAGGTAATCTTGAAAATAATGTAAAAGAACAAGGAACACCTTACTATGACGGTTTAAAGTTTCATAGAGTTATTCCAGATTTCATGATCCAAGGAGGATGCCCACTAGGAACTGGAACTGGAGGCCCAGGTTACCAATTTGATGATGAAATTCACCCTGATTTAAAGCATGATACTCCAGGGAAATTATCGATGGCTAATTCAGGTCCTGCAACCAATGGTTCTCAATTTTTTATTACCCATATAGAAACTTCTTGGCTAGACGGTAAGCATACAGTATTTGGAAATGTTATTGAAGGACAAGGTATTGTAGATGCTGTAGCACAGGGTGACGAGATGTCTATAGAAATTATTCGTATAGGAGCTGATGCTGATGCATATAATGCAGTAGAAGCTTTTAGAACCTTTGAAGGTTCTAGATCAAAACGAGAAGAAGAAGAAAAGAAAAAGCAGCGAGAAACTTTAGATTCAGTAGCAGCAGGATATGACGAAACCACTAGTGGTTTACGATACCAAATTTTACAAAACGGTGAAGGAAAACAAGCTACAAAAGGAGCAAATGTTTCTGTACACTACAAAGGACAATTATTAGATGGTACTGTGTTTGATTCTTCATACAAACGAAAACAACCAATTGACTTTCCAGTAGGAGTTGGTCAAGTTATTGCTGGTTGGGATGAAGGAATACTATTGTTAAAAGTTGGAGACAAAGCACGTTTTGTGATTCCGTCTAATCTTGCCTATGGAGAAAGTGGCGCTGGTGGGGTAATTCCTCCAAATGCTACTCTAATTTTTGATGTAGAATTGATGGATGTAAAATAAAAAAAAA
>CEST01012740.1_pt1 | contig 21229 bp, 17 predicted proteins | sample 326921 | NCBI WGS metagenome assembly CEST01 (sample SAMEA2621509, study PRJEB7988) | marine metagenome | biome: marine biome (ENVO:00000447); feature: surface water layer (ENVO:00002042); material: "saline water (ENVO:00002010), including plankton (ENVO:xxxxxxxx)" | depth 5 m
CGCCTGCTCGTAATCAGACGGCCTACCTATGTCCTGCCAATAATCACTGAACTTAATAACCCTGACTTCTTCCTTGTTATTTATTAAAGAATGCATAAGATGATCAAATCCGAACTCTTTATTTTCAGGAATGTACTTTAAAGCTTTTTTTGACATCATGTATATACCCATACTAACCTCATAAGCTTTTAAGGGCTTCTCTTCCAGTTGAAGTAACTTTTGATCATGTGTTTCTAAAACCCCATAATCAACTAACTCTAGTCTATCAAATGAAGATATTGTAAAAATTTTATCTTCAAGAACGTGCTCATCATAAAAGCTTTCAAAATTTAGATTTGTTAAAATATCTCCATTCATTACAAGGAAGTTTTCTGGTAAGTCATTTATAAGCTTTAAAGGGCCCATTGTGCTTAAGGGCTTTTCTTCTAATGAATAATCGATTTTAATTGACCACTTAGAGCCATCTTGACAGAAATCTTTAATAATTTCGGACATATGGTTGACTGCAAGGGTGAGATGGTCAAAACCAGCTCTTTTTAACTGCTTTATTATTACTTCTAAAATTGGAGTTTCATCAAGGGGAACTAAAGGCTTTGGTAATGAGACTGTGTATGGCTTTAGTCTTGTGCCCTTGCCGCCAGCTAAAATAATGGCTCTTTTACTCATTGCATAACCTCATATAGATCATATTAATATATTAAAAAAACTAAACAATGCCCGGCTTGCCAATAGGATAGTACTCAACCGTGCTTTTTGCTATTTTCTCTTGATTAACGATATTTCTTCCATCAAAGATAATTGGGCTTTTCATTAAGTTTAAGATATTTTTAGTATCAATGATTTTAAACTCTTTCCACTCGGTAACAATAACCAAAGCATCTGCATTTTTTAGACAGCTATCTTTTGAATTCTTGTATTTTACTGGCATATTTTTAAAAATTCTTTTAGCCTCATGCATGGCCGCGGGATCATATGCAGTTACATTAGCCCCCTTTAGAATTAATTTATTTATTAATTCAATACTTGGAGCCTCTCTCATATCATCCGTATCAGGCTTAAATGATAGACCCCATATTGCTATATTTTTACCTTTAATCTTTCCATTAAATCTCTTAGAGATCTTTTTATATAATATATTTTTTTGTTTTATATTAACCTCAGTAGCAGCTTTGATTATTTTTAATTCCATTCCTGCATGATCATTTGCTATTTTTTGAAGGGCAGCTACGTCTTTTGGAAAGCAGGACCCTCCGAAACCACAACCTGCATTAAGAAAACTATCTCCAATTCTGATATCAGACCCTATGCCTTTTTTTACTTCTTCAATATTTGCACCAATAGCCTCTGATAGATTGGCAATCTCATTAATAAAACTTATCCTACATGCCAAAAGAGAATTAGCAGCATATTTTGTTAACTCTGCGCTAATTGGATCCATTGATATGAATGATTTAGAATTTTTAACAAAACTCTTATACAAAACTCTCATGACTTCTGTACTTTTGGTATCTGAGGAACCAATAACAACCCTGTCAGGGAATAAAAAGTCTTTTAATGCTGTTCCTTCTCTTAAAAATTCTGGATTAGAGAGAACGCTATAGCCAATATCTAATTTTCTTTTTTCTAAGACAAGTTTTATAGCCTCAGAAACTTTTTTAGCACTTCCGACCGGCACTGTGCTCTTATTTACAATAATTTTATTAGATATCATGTACTGGGCAATGTTAGAAGCTGCACTTAATACGTAATTAATATCAGCTGAACCATCTTCGCTTTGAGGTGTGCCAACGCAAATAAATTGCACATCACCATGAATTACAGATTTCTTAATATTGCTTGTAAATATAAGCTTTTTATTTTTTATGCTTTTTAAGGCTAACTCCTCCAATCCTGGTTCGTATATTGGGATTATGCCCTTGCTGAGTTTTGTAATTCTTGATTTGTTTATATCGAGACACATGACCTCATGACCAGCATCTGCAAAACAAACAGCTGCAACAAGTCCAACATACCCCGATCCAATTATAGTAATCTTCATATTTTATATATTGTAAATATCTGTTTTATATTTCTGCAGATTCTCAGGATTTTTAAACCAATCTATTGTTTTTAAGAGACCTTCCTCTAAGCCTTTTAAGCCATTGGTTTTCGGCTCCCAGTCAAGCAAGTCTTTAGCTTTTTTATTACAAGCACAAAGCCTTTCCACTTCGCTATTTTCCGGTCTAAGCCTTATTTCATCAGAAATAATTTCTATATCTTTATTCATTAGTTTTGCTATTAATTGAACTGTTTCTCCAACCGATATCTCAAAACCACTACCGATATTAATAACCTCTCCAATAGATTTATCAGACCTCAATGCTGCTAAGAAACCAGCAGCAGTGTCATGTACATAATTAAAATCTCTTGTAGGAGATGTTGAGCCAAGTTTAATTTTTGTTTGACCAGATGCAATTTGAGAAATAATTGTAGGTATGACTGCTCTAGCTGACTGCCTTGGACCATAGGTATTAAAGGGTCTTAATATAGAGACAGGGGTATTGAAAGATGAAAAATAAGATAAAGCCATTTGATCTGCAGCAATCTTAGAGGCTGAGTAAGGAGACTGACCTTGCAAGGGATGCTCTTCTGTAATCGGCACAAACATAGCAGAGCCATAAACTTCACTTGTGGACGTCTGAATTACCTTACTTACCCCCAATGTTTTTGCAGCCTCGACAATATTTATAGCACCTGTAACATTTGTTTCTACGTATGATTGAGGAGCAACATAAGAAAAAGGAATTGCTATCAATGCCGCAAGGTTCATAACCGCATCACAGTCTTTCATAGAGTGTTGTACAAAAAATGGATCTCTAATATCACCACATAATACTTCCATAGAATTTAAAACACTACTCTCAACGTCATCAAGCCAACCCCAGCTATTAAATGAATTATATTGAGCAAATGCCTTCACTGAGTAGCCCTCTTTAACGAGAAGCTCTGCTAAATGAGATCCGATAAAACCGTCAGCACCTGTTACTAGTATTTTTTTCATTTTTAATTTTGTATAGATTTTATAAAGTGATTTTCATAATTAATAAGCATGTTGTCGATAGTATACTTTTGATCTATTTTAGTTCTAGCATTAATTCTAAATTTTTTATAGTTATCTTTATCTAAAATTAGACTATTAGTATAGTTTGCAATAGCCTTCATATCTTTATGGCTAGCTAAATAACCATCAATACCATGATCAATGATATCGTTAACACCCCTAACATTAAAGCCAATTGCAGGAACTCCTAAAGCCATGGCCTCCATAATAACCAAGGGCATTCCTTCGCTTTCACTTAAATGCCAGAAAATATGAGAGTTAGCAACCAAATCAAAAGCATCATCTCTTCGCCCAAGAAGTGAAATACTATCACTAAGTCCTAGTTTATTAATTTTATTTTGTATAAAAAGCAAATCAGAACCAGAGCCTATTATTAATATAGATACCTCTAATCCTGGATTTAAAATTTTTAATTCTTTAAGAGCATCAACAGCATATCTTTGACCTTTTTGCTTATATACAGTTCCCAGCATCGTAATAATAAGCTTGTCAGTAAACTCAATATTATTATTTGGCTGAAGGTTTATGCTGTCAACACCAGAGGCAATTACCTTTACCTTTGAAGAGTCTGTGTGAATATAACTAAGGAAAGCATCTTTAAGGCTCGCAGTTGGAACTATCACATCATAATTTAAAAGATACATGCTTATTTTATCTAATAATTTATAGAGCCTTTGCTTAATAGATCTATCTCTTGCTACCAATCCATAACCCTGAACAACATGAATAAATTTATTTTTTACACCAGCAAATGCTGCAATAATTACCATAATAGGTGAAAAGGCACATATCAAATCAGGAGCATATTCTTGATTTATTTTTTTGAATTGTCGGCTAAGTTTAGGAAAAATAAATGGCCATTTATATTCCTCTGTTTTGATTAAAGATACTTTTTTGATATCTGAATATTCCACTTCTGTATATTCATCATAATCAACTGCTTGTACAACCATTACCTCATGCCCTTTCCGATCGAGATGACTAGCTATTTGCAATAATAATTTTTCTGCCCCACCTCTTCTTAAAGAATGGACAAAGAATAAAATTTTCAATACTTCTTCCTGTTTATGAATAAAATTCTTTAATTTTGTCAGTGATATAGTCTATATCGTCATTGGACAACTGAGCTGCAGATGGAAGCCAAAGACCTTTTTCTCCAACGTTAAAGGAAACCGGATAGTCACCTGGCTCATTATAAGCTTCTTGCTTATTTAATGGTGGGTACATGTCCCTAGAGCCTATTTTATTTTGTTTAAGAAAATCCTGAAGGCCCTTCTTATCCTCACACATAGCATCAATAAACCATGGTGTGGTATTTTTTAGGTCATGGTTAAAGAATTTAATGCCATCTACTTTAGCTAGATTCTCTTTATACCTAGTCCACATTAATTTTTTTAGCACTATTCTATGCTCTAATTTTTTCATTTGCTCAATGCCAATTGCAGCCTGCATTTCGGTAAACTTAGAATTAAAACCAATTGCTTTATGCGTGTCATTACCAGAAGATGCTCGTCCAAAATTCTTAAGTAGCATTATCTTTTCAGCCAAATCATCATCATTGGTAATTAATGCTCCGCCCTGACCTGTTGTAATAATTTTTGGCATTGAAAAAGAAAAACTTCCTATATGACCCTTTAAGCCTATATGCGTTCCGTCTGGATAAAAAGATCCCAAGGCCTGAGCAGAATCTTCAATTATTTTTACATCATAATCTTCTGCAAGTTTTATGAAATTGTTTATGTCTTCTTTGGGGTACCTCCCATTAGCTGCAACAAGCATTATTGCCTTTGTTTTAGATGTAATTGAATCCTTAACTCTATTTAAATCTAAGCAGAGTGTCTCTTCCTCAACATCAACAAAAACTGGCTTTGCTCCAATCATTTTTACAGAATTAGGAGTAGCAACCATTGTAAAATTTGGAACTATTACTTCATCACCATGCTTTATATCCAATGCTAAAGCAGCAAGAGTCAAACTAATAGTTCCATTATTTACTGCTGAGCAGTGATTTGCTGAAGTGTAGTTTTTAATTGATGCTTCAAACTCCTCTGTTAATTTAAATTCTGTAAGAAAGCCATCTGTTTTCATATACTCGTTAATTGCCGTCCTTTCCTCTTCCCCAATCCAAGGTCTCATTTGCATTATGAATTCTCTATCCATTTTTATACTCCAAAAATTTTTCAATAGTTTCAATATTAATTTTTTTACCATCCTTGACTAGAAATGCAGGAGGATAAGGTGGGAAGTGCATAGCTCTGATAAAGTTATGAGCATATTCATCATCCCAGCTAATTTGTATTTCTCCGTTATAAGGGAGGTCATTTGGATAGTACGCACCATCCTTAAGTTGTTTCTCTCCTATAGAATCAGCTTCTCTCAGCACTCGGTCAAGCTCAGGTATGCCTTGTTGAAATATTTTATAGTTTAAGGAAAAGGCGTCGTCTACATCTAAAATACTAATTGATTTTTTATAGATAATATTGCCTGAATCAAATTTTTCAGTCATAAAATGGTAGGTAAAACCAGTGAAATCCTCTCTATTAATAAGAGACCATGATGATGAAAAGCAGCCCTTATACTCAGGTAATAATCCTGGATGAAAATTAATTGCCCTATAGTCAAATGACTCTAGAACTCTTTTAGAAATAAGAAATTTCCAACTTATACTTAATAAAATATGATCTTTATTTTTTGGACTCGCTATTTTATCAAAATCTTTACCGCTACTTATTTCTTTATAATCTTTATTTAAATACTTTAAAAATTCTATTAAAGGAGAATTGAACGGGCCTTTGCATATAAAAATATCTATTTCACTAACAACATAACCTAGATTAAACAGCTCTCTTAAGACAAGTATTCCCTGAGATCCTTGAGTAGCTAATACAATTTTTAACTTTTTTTTGATTATTTTTGGAGTCTTCTCTTCAAATAATTTTTCATCAAAAAAAGCTTTCTCTAGTCTCAAAGTTTCTTTCTTATTCCTATTCTTTATTTTTCTAGATGGAATTCCAACATTAAGACTCCATTCCTCTAGATCTTTATTTACGACAGAGTTAGCACCTACTGCTGATCCTTTTTTAAGTATCACATTTGGAAGAATTGTTGAATTAGAGCCGACAATAGTATGCTCCTCAAGGATAATGCTGCCAATCTCCGAATTACCTTTGAACTTTGCATCAACTAAAGGCGTGGCGATTCCCCCAAGATAATCATCGCTACCAGCAGATAAAACGACGTTTGGCGAAAGTGTTGAAAAATTTTGCATCTCAACATAACTATCAGGACCACCTATAATTTTACACCCAGAAGATATATGAACATATGAGGCAATTTTTACGGCAGATGATATATATGTGAAATCATCAATAATTACATTATCTCCGATCTCAACTAGATGAGGATATCTAATACGAACAGTCTTACCAATAATTACATTAGAACCACATTTCTTTAAATCTTTTTTATCAAAAAAAATATTAGACATCAGATTTAAGTCTTAAGCCTTACCCTATCTAATTCAGCCCCAACATACGGACCATTTTTGACTTCCAGGACTTGAGTATCGTCTTCTAAAATATGGTAACCGTGGGCTCCTCTTAACAGGATTATAATATCACCTACTTTACAGTCTATGTCTTTGACCTTCTTGTTTGATAAATCATATATTTCTGCTCTTATACTGCCTTTCTTTACAAAAATAACTTCCTGTGTCCAGGCCACGTCCCTATGAACTTCGTTATGAGTATGTGCCAGTAATTCTTTTGGAGAGTCATATCCCCATGTTCCTACTTGAATATAATCCTCATCTTCCGAAAAGAAACTTAGACCACCTTCCCATGCTGTATCAGCAGGAATATATCTAGCCAACACCACACCATTATCCTTTACTTCAATCATTCTTTACTCCCATTTTATTTTATTAAAAGACTGTAAACACGCATTTAGCGATATTCCATTCTCATCTTTCTTTGAAACTATTAGACCACTAATTTTATCTGGTTGTTGCTTTATACAAATTTCATGATCTTCTGAGTATTTGCCTATGCATATATATCTTAATACAGTATCTTCTTGAGCATAAAATCCATGGGCACAGTAACTTGGAATGCTGAAGATATCATTAGATGCATGTATCTCTGTAGAAAAAGTTTTTCCAAAATCTTCGCTCTCTTTATCCAAAATAATTACATAATCTATTATGCTGCCTTTAAGAATTCTTATATGCTTTACTTGTTTATGAGGCGGGCTCTGAATATGCATGCCTCTAAACACGCCCTTCTTTGAAAAAGACTCTTTATATGATACCCCAAGCTCAACATCTTCAGATATAACTTTTAAATAACCTCTACTATCATCAAAAGTAATTGGCCCATATTTAGTTACGTGCTTACTAAAACTCATTTTTTTTAATTTCCATTTTATAACTTTGTAGAGTTTTTTTAAGAGAATCTTCAAAGTTAGGTTTAATATTAGGCAGAATTGATGAAAACTTTTTTGTAGATGCGGTCCATTGATATCCATCAAACTTTCTTATAGGTTCAATATATTTTATCTTTTTGGGTGAATCCAAAATTTTTAAAATAGTTTCTGCAATATATTCTGTCGAATAAGACACCCCAGAGCCAATATTAAAAACATCTCCTTCAGGTTTTACTGCTTCTGCAATACTTGCCATTCTTAATACTTGGTCTCCTACGTAACATATATCTCTTTTTTCTTTACCACTTCCATATAATTCTAGTACATCAGAATCTTGATTACATTTTAAAAATAAGTCATATATTATCTGTCTTTTTAGACCCTCTCCAAATGTTGAAAAAACTCTAAATGAGCCAGCTGATATTCTATGGTTTCTTGCATAAAGTTTTATGTATTCTTCTGCATTTAACTTGGCCAAACCATAAGATGATAGTGGTTGACACAAATCATCTTCACCTTGAAATGGAAGTTCTGTTTTTCCATAAACAGCAACAGAAGATGCATACCACAAAGCTCCTTTAAAATGTGTTTCAACTAAGGCATTTAATAAATTTATAGTTGGTGTAATAGTGTGCTCAATATCATACGAGGGGTCTTTTTCTGAAAAAGCAGGATATGGATTGCCGCTTAGATAAAAAATTAAGTCGAATTCATGAGATAGTAATATTTTACTAAAAGATTCTTTAGAATAATCAGAATAAAAACCATTTTTTGAGAGATCAACACTGCTTTTTAAGTATCTTGAAGTTTTATAAACATCAGCGCCTTCGCTTTCATAATATGTTGAAATATGACTTCCAATAAAGCCATATCCACCAATAACTAATACTTTTTTTATTTTGCTAACTGACATATTGAGTCATGTAAATTCTTTAGCCCTTCACTTATGTCTTCATGATGATTGCCTATAAAAAGACCATTACTATGAATCATCTCACTTACAGCAAAATCTCCGGAAGTGCTGTAGTCAAAATATTTTGTCATTTCATTTTCTAATATATTACCGCACACAATTGGTCTGCTCTCAATATTTCTAGAGCTTAGTTTATTAACTAAGTCAGTTCTAGAAAAATTAGCCTTATTATTAATAATTAATGCAAACCCAAACCATGACGAGGAACCAATTTCTTTTTGAACATCAATGAAATCAAAATCACTTATCATTTCTTGGAATACTTTTGCATTTGATTTTCTTTTATCAATTAATCCATCAAGTTTCTTTATCTGCTTAGTTCCCAATGCTCCCGATAGCTCTAAAGGTCTTACGTTATAACCAGGTAAAATAAACCTAAAGGATTCATAAAAAGGATCATCGGATTTAGTACAAATTAGATTTTCTTCTGGTAGATTTCTTGTCCAGCCATGAGCTCGAATTGATAATAATATATGATAAATCTCTTCATCATCAGTTAGTATGAGACCACCCTCCATAGTTGAAATATGATGAGAAAAAAATGAGCTGCAACTACTAACCAATCCAAAAGTTCCGGATTTTTTATTGTTATATGACGCACCAAGTGATTCACAATTATCCTCAAGAAGAATTAAATTATTTTCGTCACACAATGCAACTATATCTTTGTAATCACATGAATTCCCAAGTAAATTTACAGCTAAAACTGCTTTAGTATCCTCTGTAATTGCTTTTTTAATATTTGATGCGCTTATATTTAATGTATCCTTATCGACGTCAACAAATCTAAGCTTTAATCCATGGTAATACATTGGTGAATATGAAGTTGACCATGAAACTGATGGAACAATAACCTCATCACCCCTCTTAAGCTTATTCTTTCCACTGGTAAAAAATAGTGCTGCAACCATAAGAAAGTTTGCAGAAGATCCTGAGTTAACCATTACACAATATTTAGATTGATGATATTCAGCAAATTGTTTTTCAAATTTCTGAACATTTTCTCCCATGGTAAAGATTCCAGACCTAATAACATCCTGCATGACATCCATTTCTTCTTGATCCCATGTAGTGGATGCTAATGGAATTGGGGCATTATTAGACACTAAATATCCTTCCTATGAAATTTCTTTATAACAAAGTTGTTTTCTTTATTAAGTCGAGCTATTTCAAGATCTGATTGGGCCATTTCATTAACCAAATCATCGAAGCTTATCTCAGGCTCCCAGTTTAAAATATCTTTAGCTTTTGAAAAATCCCCTAATAGAGTTTCAACTTCTGTTGGTCTAAAATATGCTGAATCTACTTCAACAATACATTTACCGTCTGCATCAAATCCCTTTTCATCCTCTCCAGCTCCACTCCATGAAATATCTAACTCCAGAGCTTCACAAGTTTTATTAACAAAATCTCTAACTGAATACTGAACACCTGTTGATATTACAAAATCATCAGGCTTATCTTGCTGAAGCATCATCCATTGCATTCTTACATAATCTTTGGCATGACCCCAGTCTCGCAAGGCGTCCATATTCCCAAGCTTTAAAGTTTCGCCAGAGCCTAGTTTTATTCTTGCTAGTGCCATTGTTATTTTTCTTGTTACAAAGGTCTCTCCTCTGAGCGGAGACTCATGGTTAAATAAAATGCCATTACACGCAAAAATACCATAAGCTTCGCGATAATTTACAGTTATCCAATAGGCATATAGCTTAGCAACACCGTATGGACTTCTGGGATAAAATGGAGTCTTTTCTGACTGCGGTATTTCTTGAACTTTACCAAATAACTCAGAAGTTGATGCTTGATAAAATCTTGTATGGTCTTTAAGACCAAGAGATCTAATTGCCTCAAGAACTCTTAAAACGCCTATACCATCTGCATTTGCAGTATATTCAGGCTCTTCAAAAGATACTTGAACATGGCTTTGTGCAGCTAGATTGTATATCTCATCTGGTCTTGTTTTAGAGATAATGTTGACTAGACTACTAGAGTCAGTCATGTCGCCATGGTGGAAATTAAAATTATTATTTGGAATTAAGTGCTCTATCCTGTCAGTGTTAAACAATGAGGACCTTCTCTTTACACCATGAACCTCATAGCCCTTTTCAAGAAGAAACTCTGCTAAATACGCCCCATCTTGTCCTGTAATTCCTGTAATTAAAGCAACTTTATTAGTCATGGATGTCCTCTTATTTTATTAAAATTATTTATTAAGCTTTCTGTAATCAATGATTATAAAAAATATTGCTATAAAAAGAAAACCAAAAGCAGTGATTAGTATGCAAAGCACTCCTCTTGAGGGAGATGACCTCAGATCAGGAACAAATGCAGGATCTAATATCTCAAATACATACTCAGGACTAACCTCAGCTAGCAAGATTGTTTTAATATTTTTCTCAATTAACTTGGTAAAAATAAACCTAATATCAGAAATATTTGTCTTGGTCATTTGATCTTCAAGAAATTTAATAGACTCATTTGCAGCCTCTACTTCTGTATTTTTAATATCTTCGTTTATTGTCAATACCAGTTGATCTAAAAGATCCTTGGCAAAATATGGTGAAAAGTGTTTAAAGGATATGTGTGTGAATTTTGTTCTTTTATCAAAACGTATGCTTAACCCACTCAAATACCCCTTATATATGTCTATATCTCTCGGATTATATTTTAATTCATCCTTCAATGAATCATAGCTAGATTTATTATAGATAATTTTATTCTCGGAGCTATTCCAATTTTCAGATGCAAGCAACTCAGGCTGATAGGAATTGTTTATCACAAAATCTGTGGCAAATTTTCTTGATGTAATTTTTTCTATTGCTAAAGTTAGATTTGGACCTTTGCTTGAACCTCCTCCACCCAAATCAATACCGGCAACTCTTGCAAGAGCGCCAGCTGTTCCTGATAAATTAATATTTGTAGATTCTGATGAGGATGAAGGCGCAAGCACAACCCTTGATTCAAAAATATTTGGAATACTAAGTGCATACAGAACAGAGCTAATAGCCAACACCAAAGTCAGCAAGCTAATAATTATTTTTCTATCCCAAATTATTTTAACAAATACCAGAAGATCAATTTGATCTTCTCTCTCCTGAGGTTGATGTGAATTCATATTATGCGCAATTTAAAAAGTGTTATTATATAACATATAAAAAATATGTTTATGATCTACCGTAGATATCTTCAAATCTTTCTATATCATCTTCACCTAAATAATCTCCTAACTGAACCTCTATGATCTCTAAATCATCCTGAGTGTAATTTGCTAGAGAATGTATTTGCATAATGGCAATCTCAACCACTTCTCCTATTTTATACTCATAATCTTTATCACCAAGAGTAACAGTAGCCGTCCCTTTTATGACGATCCATCTTTCAGCTCTATGCTTATGCCTTTGCACGGAAAGTTTTTGAGATGGATAGACATGAATCCTCTTTACCTGATGTGAGATGTCTTTATCTAACGAGTCATACCAGCCCCATGGCCTAAAAACCTTCCTATTTTCAGAGATTATCGCTGGGTTCTCTTTTTCAATATTGGTCATGCAATCCTTAATTTTATCCATTGAACTCATGTCCCCTACTAGAAGAGCATCAGGAGTATCAACAACAACTAAATTATTAAGGCCAATTACAGATATATGTCTGGATTTAGATATTAGTAGAGAGTTTTTTGTATCTACAAGGTTCACTTCACCAACGCAAAAATTATTATCTAGATTTTTTTGCTGGTTGTTTTTCCAAACAGAAGGCCAGGTCCCCATATCAGACCAATCAAATGTGATGCTAGCAACTTTTGCTATCTCCGTATTCTCTAAAACTGCATAATCTATTGATATATTAGGGAAACTAGAAAAAAGAACACTACTAATATCATGGATATTTGTATCATTAATTTCTATAGACGTGTTCACGGTATTAGATACATCATATATCTCTCTTGCATATTTCTTTAGCTCAGCAAGCATTACCTGTGCTGAGAAAAGAAAAATACCAGTATTCCATAAATAATTACCTTCGTTGATGTATTCTTGAGCTTTATGCTTAGTCGGTTTTTCTACAAACTTTTTAACATCATGTATAAGCCCACCTATCCTTTCATAATGTATATATCCATAACCTGTTTCAGGTGTTACCGCCTCTGAGCCAAAGGTAATAATTGATTCTTTTTCCATAGAGTTTACAACATTAGAAATAGTTGATATGAAGTCTTCTTCGGTAGAGATAAAATGGTCTGAGGATAAGACTAATAACCTAGGATCCTCATCAAACTTAAGCGCATATCTGCATGCTAAAGCTATAGCCGGAGCTGTGTTCCTCTTTTCTGGCTCCAAAATTAAATGATACTCAACGCCCAGCCTATCAAGCTCTTGAATGGCAAGATATTTATATTCTTTATTAATAACTACTAATAACGGATTGCTTTTACCTAATTTAGAAGCTCGTTCTACCGTCTGGTAAAAGAGATTATTTTCTCCATCTATGGAGCAAAACTGTTTTGGCATGGTTGATCTTGAGAGAGGCCAAAGTCTAGAACCCGATCCTCCAGCCATAACTACAGACCACAATTTTATTTCTTTAATTTTCATATTATTTATATATTAGGTTACAAGCGTATAGACAATGTTCATTAAAACCCAAAACATAAAAATTATAAAGAAGCGTATAAAAAATATTGGAAATTTTGAATCCTTATCAAATAAAGCTAGTAATGGAATTGCTACACTGTAGTAAGTTGTATGATGGCCACCATAGACTAGAATTCCTGATAAGAAAAATAAGAAAATAAATATTAATATAAAGTAATCAATCTTTTCAGCTTTATATTTAATAAAAAATAAAGCAGTTGAAGTCATCAACGCAAAATTATATATGGAGGTTAAGTATCCAGGTATATGATATTCATAACCAGGAGGCTGAAGAAAAATTTGGGTCCATGGGAATGGTCCAACTAATGCATAAACTAAAGAAACGGGTAATGCTAATATTAAAGCAAAAAAGTCTTTATCTAAAAATCGATACAAAATATTATTTATAACAAAGTCGTAGCTAATTAAAGCAGCTACAAAAACTACAACAATTCCCACAATAGTTTTCTTAGATATAACTCGCTTAAATAAATCATCAGCTATATTTGGAGAAAATACCGCAATGATCGGTATTAAGGCATAGACCTCTCTAACAAAACTTACCAATATAGATGATACTAAAATAAAGAAATATTTAAGGTAATCTGTATAAAAATAAGAAAGCATTAAATAAAGAGCTGCTATTATAATAAATTGGCCAAATATATCTCTAGCTAATATTGAAGATATAAACTCCATAGGCTGCATAGCAACCAAAGTAAAGCAGAAAAAAGCTGTTTTAATATTTCTCCTGAGATAATAAGATATTTTATAAACTAAAAATGCAGAAAATAATGTGACCAACGAATTAAAGCTAGCAACAACTAAGACCTTATCGCCTCCAAAATAAAAAAGAAGAGACATAAAGAATAACATTTCATAATTTTTATTTATGCTATTTGCAGTTAAAACATGATCACTATCAGCATCTAAAGAGCCATTCAATACCCCGCTTATTAGGTTCATAGAATCAAGAGCCCAAACATATTCCGGCAAATAATCAAAAGTAGATGAATATGAAACTAAATAATCTGATTCAAAGAAATACAAATAATGAGCTACTCCTACAAACATTCTTAATGAGAAGAAAATACATGCATAAATGAGTAAGTTTTTGTACCTTGCATGCTCATCAACAAAACGCACCATGATAAAAATGGCTAATAAGCCTGCAAAATATGAGATTAGCAGACTATTTAAGTTAAGCATCTCTGCATTAGAAAAAGATAAAATTGCAAAATATCCAATAAATGCAACAGCTATGCCGACAAAAGTTTTTAAGGGTTGTAATTGATTGTTTTCAACTTCCACGATTATGCTTTAGTTAATAGAGTTAATTGAGTAATTACCCAACAACTCAACTATTTGATTTAGCTCAGACTCAGTATATCTTTTTGAACTCGCAGGCATACTAGATCCTGGAAATTTATTTTGAGGATTCATAATAAAACTTTTTAGCGTATCAGAAGTCCAGTTAGTATTGCTTGCCTTTAAGGTATTTGAGTAAAATTTATATCCCTCATCACTAGCAATTTTTCTATCATATAAGCCGGAAAGGGTTGGAGCTGGATGATTGGGGTTGGAAGGTGTAAATTGATGACACTGAAGACAGTTAGATAATAATGTATTTAATTCAGTTTGATTTGCGTGTCGTCCTGAGGAATTTAAAAAATCTAATTTTGTTGAGTAAACTCTAAGCTTTTGATTATCTAGCCATAAAAATATCTTACTGCCAGACTGCTTTACATCTCTAATTCTTTGACCTACCCAAATGGGCTCAGAATAAAGAACTTTATTACCTTCAAGTCTTAATCTATATAAACTCCTAGACTTTAAACTTGCCACCAATATATCTCCATTCCATCTTTCATCAAATTCTTCAATTTCAGTAATTTCAGAGATGCCAATAGAGGGAACAAATGAGAACAATGGTAAGTTGTAGCCTAAATGAGATCCCGGCACTCCAGAAACAGGAGCGCTAAAATCAAGATATTGAATACCAAGTGATTGATAAGGCCATCCATAATTTAAAAGGTTATTGGTATCTATAACATTAATCTCATCACCACCATTTGGACCGTGCTCGGCCTGTAAAATTCTACCTTTTTTTGAAACTGACAACCCTTGTGGGTTTCTATGACCATATGAGATAATTTGCTCAGCACTAGTCAAAAAATTAATCTTAATTATTTTACCCAAGCTCAAGCTCATGTCCTGTGAAGGCGGAATGCTACCAACCTCATTCATCCAGCCATCTAGATTATAGTCTCCATTAGCAACAAGAAAGCTATCATCGTCATAGTCAGCTAACTGACCACCACCGCTACTATAGGCATAATCAGGATATTTTAACTTAGATCCCTCATGAACAGACATCCACGGTCCCTTAGTTGAATTAAAGTTATTTCCAAGTTCTACATAAGAGATATTTAGACTATTTTTAGACACGTTTGGGTGATATTTTTCGTGCGAAATCAGGAGCTGTATCTTCCCATTCACCTCCTTAATCAATAAATCATGAATTCTTAAATCTTTTTTATATTTATCATAAAAAAATGAATTATTGTCATCTAATTCTTTGATTTTAAAAGAGGTAGTCTGATTAAATTCTATATCAGATATAAAAATCTCTCTATGTTTATTTAGAATAAATATATATCCCCTAAACACTCTAATAGCTCCGCTGGATGTAGATGTTTCACTGTTAGAGCTTCCAAAACTTAACTCTTTAAAGGAAAGTGGGAGAAGGGTTGTTTCAGTAAAATTAATACTTTGATCTAATGCGACCTGTTTAAGTATTATTTTTGTAGAATCAGATTGGAACGTTTTATGAGCAATTGATTTTAACAAGTAATAAGGGGGCCAGTTTTTTTTTCCGACCATAAAGCCATAAAATCCAAATATCAATGGAAGTGCTAAAAATAAAAAAATTTTAGTATTTTTAGAAAACATAAGTCATAAATAGGTATTTGTTTGTTCGATTTTTTGTGCCACTTTAATAAAATTATAAGCCATATAAGATGTAAATACCTAAGGTATTTTATAGCAGGAATAATATAGTAGTTTATAATTTCCGCTATGAAAATATCAATGCTTAAATCAAGGTTAGTTAATTTCTTTGAATTGTTAACTATTTCTCCTATTCTCTTCCCAAAGCTAGCAATAGACTACTTTGTAATTAAAAAAGAGGTTAAAAAAAGACAAGGCTTGCTTAAAACTAAAAGCAATAGTGATGATCCGGAATCTTTTGAAAAATACTTTAATTTTAAAGATAATTTTATCCAGCTCTCTCTTATAAGAGTTGCCAAGCTTGGATTAACTAACAGTAAAAATAAATTAGAAATATTAGACCTAGGAACTGGAGCTGGCTATTTTCCTTTCATATGCAATTATTATAAAAATAATTGCGAGGCAATAGATATAGCTGGTAATCAATTCTACGATCAATCAACAGAGGTTCTTAACCTAAAGAAATATCATCAAGAGATATTTTTTAATGAGGATATAGTAACTTCAAAAAAATATGACCTAATCTGCGCATATATGATTTGTTTTAATGGTCATAAAACTTCAAAACTTTGGGCTGAGAAAGAGTGGTCTCAATTTCTTATAAGTCTAATTAGTAAGAATTTAAATCTCAATGGAAGGATATTTCTGTCATTTAACTTAGAGGAAGATAATATGCCCTTCTCACCCTCAGTAAAAATATTTTTTGAGTCCTTTGCAGATAAAGTCTCCAAAAACGAAGTCCTGATTACCAATAAGGTAAACATGATTGAATTAATAGAAGAATTAATCTAATAATTTGAGTGAGATATTTCCATAAGTACATATATTTTTTGAACTAATGTCAAAGCTTAGATATAAATACCTCGATTCATTTTTGCAGATATTTTTCTTTTTAATATTAATATTTTTAATAGAGGGAATATCGCTAATAGCTTTAACAAAAATTCAATCAAATGATAAAGCTACCTATATATCATTTCCAAATTTTATAGCCTCGAAACCACTGCCATTTCTTAATGTTGATGATTTCGAAGAAGTTAAAATGTCATATGGAAAAGGAGCAAATAAATGCAGAGGAAAGATAATATACGAAGAGAGCCTTGGATTTCCTAGATATCAGAAAGATAATTTTAAATGTCCTGGTGAAGAATTAAAAAATGGCAGAAGAGTAACTATTGGTCAGCCTAGAATATTTTCAAAAAAAATAATGATGTTTGGAGGCTCAACCATATGGGGTAGTGGAAGTGCGGATAGAAACACGATACCTTCACTACTTCAGAAAAATATAAATGAAAAAATTTCTCAAAGAATAAAGGTAATAAACTATGGCTTTTCAACTGTCACTATCAATCAGCAATTAAACCTCCTGAATAGCACTAGAATTAATGAAGGTGATATTGTCGTGTTTTATGATGGAGGTAATGACATTTTCCAAACCATGGTTAATGAGAACTTTAAAGGCTCAATTATTGGCTATAATCAAAAAAATAAATTAGATATATATTTACACAACATTAAATTCTTTTTAAGTGTCAATAGTAATACCTATCGGCTTATTTCATCAATTAGGTCATCTTACAAAAGCACGCCTAATATAAATTGTAATATTAATGATGAAAATAAATCAAAAAAGCTTATGAGTGATGGTTTTGAGTATTACTTATCAAGAATAGAATTAGCTAAAATTTATGTTGAGAGCAATGGTGGAATATTTTTTCATTTTCTACAGCCATCCCTTTTTCACAAAGACCTAAAATATTCTGAGTATGAAAAAGAGTTAATTAAACAAAGTCCCTTAGGAATAAATGAATGTGAAGTTTATCTCATAAGAGTGCAAAATGGTTATGAGCACTATTCATCTGAATATAACAAGAAAGCTGAGATTAAAAATTTAAAAAATCTAACTAATATATTAGATTCAGTTAGCTATCAGGAGGAATATTTTATTGATAATCTGCATATTACCTCATCAGGAAATGCCTTAGTATCAAATAGTATATTTCAAACAATACAAGAAAGTATAAGGTAGATATATGTATCAAAATATTAATTATTCCTCTTAAATACAAATCCATATCCTCAACCTCATAGAAGTGGACGTAATGCGCAAGTGGAGAAAAATATTATAACCATAGCTAAATTCTAATAAAAATACTCTTAATTGCTGCTCTTATTTATAGATTTATTAGCTCTATGGATGAAGAAATCTTTAAAATTAATTCAGATAGTTTTGAAAGTCTGAGAAGGTTTAAGAAATCTATTTTTTTTAATTATTTTTAGCTCTTAAAATATAGCTTTTATACACCTCAAGTAAAAAGGTTCTCAATTTTTTTCCAAGAAGTACAAAAAAAATAAAAGGTACCAAGGTGATGAGGCCGGAGTATATTGCATCGGTCATATTGCTCGGATAATTAATAAAATAACCTAGTAATATGGATAATGTAAAAAGCATTGATTCATATAGATTAAATGATATTAATATTTCTTTTAAAGAAATACCTGATTTTTTTATGAGAATAAATGAAAGTATTAATAAAGTCGTAGCAGAGCCTAAAATAGCAGCTACAGGTAATGCATACAAACTAATAACCTTTATTAAAAGATATGTTCCAACTAATCTGACAGCAATTTCTAAGACAAAAATTAGAGAAGTTTCTTTAAAAAGACCATTAGAGGCAAGCATCGTATACAGCAGGTTGCTTTTTATATACATAAAACTTGAAAAGGCTAATAAAATCATAAATAAATAGCCCTGGGTTATCTCTTGACCAAGCCATATAAAAATAAATGGTTTGTAAGCTAAAAAAAGAATGCAAATTCCTATAACTTGAATTAAATCAGTAGCATAAAGCGTTTTATTCAGGGCATTTTTTAATCTATAGGGATTATTTTCTTCAAATGCATGAGAAAGAGAGGAATATGTAGATGTCGCAACTCCATTAGAAAATAGCTGAATTGAAGAAATTAATTTTTTTATAATAGCTACAGATCCTGAAACCTGAGTATTAAAAAATATACCAGCAAAAGACGTCTCAAGATTTTCAGAAAGCGCAGATGAAAATCTTTTTAGATATAGATATTTGACGTCATGGAATAGAGTGGAAAAGTTAAGATTTTTTACTATAAAAAATGAAGTATTGGTGTATTTAGTCCAAAAATAAATAATGCCCAGTGAATAAACAAAAACAGCAAAAATATTTGAAGCCATTATGCCCATTGGAAGCGATGCGATTCCCCAGTCATTAAATAAACAGAATATTATAGTAAAAGGACTAATTATAATTGAGCATACATACAGCACACTTCCTACAAAAGTTTGCAATAAAGCCTGAAAATATGAATGGAGCACAGAGGCAAGTGGAGTTAATGCAAGAGCTATAATATTGATATGCATGGCAAGATCTATCTCATCCTGCCTACCTCCCTCATATACAATCAAACTAGGAACAATAGAAAGGAGTAGCATGCCTAATATATAAGTTAGTAATGCCATAAACAGGGCAAGTAATATTCCCGATAAGAAAATAGATTGAAATTTACTATCATCGTCTGCAGAAAAAGCCTGAGATAATTTTGTGGTTGTTACTGAAGATAATCCTGGATCAATAATTAAAAAAATATGAATAATAGCCGCTGATGCTACCCATGCTCCATAGTCAGTTAGAGTAAAAAAGGAAAGATATAATGGTAATAAAATAATACTATTAAAGATTTGAATAAAAGATGAAATGTAAGTAAAAATTAAATTGTAGATCGAGGCTCTAGATTTATTTACATTGAGTGCGATATTTAGCATGTAGAAATTATATAGTTATTTATTTTTTAAAATCTTTTTTAAAGACTCATCAAAGTCATCAAAATTTATTAGTTTAGTAAAAATTCTTTTTGCTCCACTTGAGAGATCATTCCATAGATTCTCATTTGTTGATAGCTCCATTATATCTTTTGAGAACTTATCAACATCTCCTATCCTCGAAATCAAAGCACTATCCCTGTCAACAAAAATATCTTTATGGATGCCTGCATCAAAAACTAAAACTGGTTTGGATAGACCAATTGATTCTAAAAGTGAGAATTCGCCGGTAGTTGGATATATAGACGGAACAATAACGGCCTTGGAAGACCCAATAACATCAAGAACATCCTTATGTTCTTGTAAATTAGACACTATTTCAATAGTTCCATGGTCCACTAAATCTTGAATTTTATAAGTCTTAATAAATAAGTCAGCTACAGATTTTTTATAGATAATTAATTTAAATTTAAGGCCTTTTGTTTTTCTAATTATCTCTGGTATTAAATGCCAGCCCTTTGGAATTGAGCACTGCCCTATTACAGCAAAATAATCCCCCTTTACTGTATTAATTTCTGAAAGTTGACTGGCATCAAAAAAAATAGGAGTTTTCACAGAATTTTTTATATCAGCCCCGTATTCCTGAAGAACATCGAGCTGACTATTTGAATAAGCAATAATTTTATCAGCCTTTATAATTCTTTTTTTTGATTTGATTCTCTCAATAGCTTTCTTTATAAAAATTAAATATTTATTTGTATTGGGAATGCAGTTATTTATAAGAGCATGAAAATAGTTCCCATGAATACACTTTTTACATGTGCCCCCGTCTAGTCCTGCAAAATCTTTTAAACAATAGAACTCTGTTGTAAGTGGGAGGTAGTAATAAGGTATTTTTTTCTTAATTAAATATTCAGTAAATATTTTATTGTTAATTGCGCCAAAATATAGAACGTGTTCAGGCTGAAATTGATTCATAACTTTTTTGAATTCGCTAAGGGCAAAGAAATTAAAAAACTGGTGATAGGATCTATATGGAATTTTTGAGTACGAGGAAATATTATTTTTATCTAAAAAAATTTCACTCTCAGCATCCCTTCCCTCATCTGAGGTAAAAAGAGCCACTTCCATACCATATGATGCCAGCGATTTTGCTAAGAATTGGGTAGATCTATGACCTGATTCAGTTCCCCATGTAGAGTCGGGAATAATCAATATCTTTTTCATACCATATATCACTCTTTTTATAATTAATGGTACCCGGAGCCGGACTTGAACCGGCACGAAGTTGCCTTCGAGGG